>Ga0180008_1001125_pt1 | contig 17857 bp, 19 predicted proteins | sample MM_PW_MetaG_FD_121121 | JGI IMG/M metagenome (GOLD analysis project Ga0180008, IMG submission 121121) | Groundwater microbial communities from the Aspo Hard Rock Laboratory (HRL) deep subsurface site, Sweden - MM_PW_MetaG | ecosystem: Environmental > Aquatic > Deep subsurface > Groundwater...
AATTTTTAGAAGTGCTTTTTCAAGCTGCTGCACTGGTCATTGACACGATACGAACTTTCTTCTTGATTGTGCTATCAATTTTAGGCCCAATAGCATTTGCAATTTCGGTTTGGGATGGGTTTCAGTCCACCTTAACACAGTGGTTTACTCGATACATTAGTGTGTATCTCTGGCTGCCTGTGTCTGACCTTTTCAGCTCGATGTTGTCCAAGATCCAATCGTTAATACTGCAAAAGGATATTGACAGTTTATCCGATCCTAATTTTATTCCAGATTCATCCAGTACGGTGTATATCATCTTTATGATTATTGGCATCATTGGATATTTTACAATTCCTACAGTGACTGGGTGGATTATTCAGGCAGGGGGAGCAGGAAACTTTGTTCGTAATATAAATCAAACTAGCGCTAAAACTGGAAATATTGTAGGAGCTGGTACGGGAGCAGTTACTGGAAATATTGGGGGTAGATTAATGAAATAACAATTTAAATAGTAAAGTAAAATGGAATTTAAAACATTAAGAAATATCGAAAATAGCTTTAAACAAATCAGACTGTATGCCATAGTATTTGCAGTACTCTGTGTTGGAGTAGCAGGATATGCAATTTGGGAATCGTATCGGTTTGCAGAATTGCAGCGTCAAAAGGTTTATGTGTTGGATAATGGTAAATCATTAATGCTAGCGCTGGCGCAAGACGCTTCAATCAATCGTCCTGTAGAAGCTCGGGAACACATACGTCGATTTCATGAGCTTTTCTTTACACTGGCACCAGACAAGAGTGCTATAGAAAATAATATGAAAAGAGCATTTAATCTAGCAGACAAAAGCGCTTTTGATTATTACAAAGACTTAGCTGAAAAGGGGTATTACAATCGGATTATTTCAGGTAATGTGCAACAACGCCTTGAAGTAGATAGTGTGATATGCAACTTTGAAACCTATCCTTATGCTGTAAAAACTTATGCTAAGCAGTTCATCATTCGCTCTAGTAATGTAACCAAACGTAATCTAGTTACCTCGTGTTACCTTGTGAATTCCGTTCGTTCGGATAATAATCCGCAAGGCTTCAATATAGAAAAGTTTACTGTACTGCAGAATAATGATCTAGAAATTATTGAACGTTAAAATAAACCAAGATGGAAAATCTTCGAACAAATATTGACTTATGGTTAATAAAGATTGATGTACGCTGGAGAGCACTTCCTCTTCAAAAACAGTACAAGTACATTCTGTATTCTTTTATCAGTTATTTGATTCTTACTGTAGTTGTTATACTTAGCGTTTGGTTTGAAACCGGAAAACACAGCAGTAAGCTGGATGAGGAGCGTATTGAAAACGCTCTTCTCAAAAAGAACGAATCCACAGCATCGCTACGGGATTCCTTGTTGTTAATTATAAAAAACAGAAAACATGAAAGAAAGTGAAAACAAAAAAAATACGGTCTTGGTTACGGATGGTAGCTTAGATAAAAGTACAGATATAGCGCGAGAATCTTCAGATAATAATGTAGAAAAATTTAAAAAGCCAATCCTGTTTGCGTTGATGGGTATAGTATTTCTTGGTTGTATGTATCTACTATTCAAACCATCGGAAAATATAAGAATGATAGAAGATGTAGGTCTCAATGATTCCGTTCCTCAGGCTTCTACTATCGGTTTACAGAATGATAAACAAAAAGCCTATGAACAGGAAATAGTGGAACAAAAAAATCGAGAAAAACAAAATGCGCTAACCTCTCTTTCTGATTACTGGAATGAGGGGAGTACAGAAGAATCATTGCAAGATGTTCCTGAAACAGAAAAAGAAACCAATACTAATACTTCGCTGAATAGTTATCGCAATGCACAAAATACATTAGGTAGCTTTTATAATAAGGATAACTCTGAAACGCAAGAATTGCGCAAACAATTAGATGAGGTGAAAAAAGAGTTAGCAAGAAAAGAAGAAACACCTACCAATATTGTTGACAATCAATTGGAGTTAATGGAGAAGTCATATCAAATGGCGGCTAAATATTTGCCAGTCAATAAGACTTCAACGGAACAATTAAATGAAAAAACAATGGCTGTTTCTATTGCTTCAACCGAAAAGGAATCTTTTATTTCATTTATTCCTGCTCGAAAAAATGCTGTTTCGTCATTGAATAGAGATCTTCCTGACAGTTCATTTATATCGAATTGGAGCGAAAGTCGTAATCGAGGATTTTACACTGCAGGGAAAATCGAAAAGGAGACACAGCTCAAAAATAGTATTCGAGCAGTTATCCAAACCACACAGTTAGTATCAGTGGAAAGTAGTGTTCGTTTACGTTTATTAGAGCCTGCCAAAATGCAAAATCATATTATTCCGCAAGGAACGGTGTTGACGGCAAATTCAAAATTTAATCAAGGAAGGCTCCAAATGAAAATTACTTCTATTGAGTTGGATGGTACTATCCTCCCTGTTGATCTTAATATCTATGGATTAGATGGACAACAAGGATTATTTGTGCCCTATTCTCCCGAAATGAGCGCTGTGAAAGAAATGGCTGCCAATATGGGACAAACTTCAGGAAGCAGTATTATGCTTTCAAGTTCCCCAGGACAGCAGATAGCTGGCGATTTGAGCCGTGGCCTTGTGCAGGGCATTTCAGGTTATTTTTCAAAAAAAATGAAAACTCCAAAAGTCACTTTGAAGGCAGGCCTTCAAGTGTTTCTAGTTTCAAAAAAATAATTATTCACTTTAATAAAAAATTTAAATATGAAAACTACAAAAAAATATATAGTAATAGTACTGGTCTTATTTTTAGGATACAGTATGGAATCAGAAGGGCAAGTGACTGTTACTAATGCCCAAAAATTGGACTTAGAAAAAATAGATCCGTACCCGATAGAGGTAACTTATAGTAAAACGTCGCATCTACTCTTTCCTTCTGCAATACGATACGTAGATTTAGGAAGTGACTATTTGATTGCAAGCAAAGCAGAAGATGCAGAAAATGTATTAAGAGTAAAAGCTTCAGTCCGTAATTTCGATGAGGAAACAAACTTTTCTGTAATTACCGAAGACGGGCATTTTTATAATTTCAATGTCCTCTACAATTCTAGTCCTGTGGATATGAATTATAATCTTTTAGAAATGCAGAAAGGGATAAATAGAGAGCATAGAAATGATGTCCTATTTGAGGAACTCGGAAAAAATTCACCTTCACTGGTAGACGATTTAATGGGAACGATATACAAAAAAGACAAACGTTTAATAAAGAATAAGGGTGCTAGAAGTTATGGTGTCGAGTTCATGTTAAAAGGAATCTATGTAGATGATGGCAAGTTCTATTTCCATACTCAAGTTACTAATTGTAGTTATGTCTCTTTCCACGTCGATTTTGTTACTTTCAAAGTAGTTGATAAAAAGCTAGCCAAACGTACGGTTATACAAGAAATGACGTTTAATCCACTAAGAATTTACAAACCATTGGACGAAATTAAAGGTAAAACGGTAGAGCGAAATATATTTTTATTGGATCAATTTACTATTGCCGATGACAAAGTACTCCTGATAGAAATTTATGAGAAAAACGGAGCGAGACATCAGTTGATAAAACTTAAAAATTCAGATTTACTCAAAGCAATACTGATAAAAGACAGGAAGTTTCATAATTAAAATTGGTTCTTTATAAAGGAGGTATTTGAGGATAATCCTCTCATAGTATTCAAAATATAATAATGGGCAAATAGGCTGTTTCACGACTTGTGATATAGCCTATTTTTGTTGGGTATATTACAGTGTTTTTTTTCCTGTTTATAAATAAGTACGGAACTTACTGATTTATAAATAGTAAGTTCCGTACTGATGAGGTAGTTTTTACTAAATTTAAAATTAAAAAAAATCAAATTATGAATCCAACAATGGTTTTAAGTGGTTTAGCTTTGCTAAGTGGTTTTGGTATTCGTTATTGGATAAACAGAAGAAGATTTTACAGAAGAAGTCCTTTGGGAGCGGAAAGTTTTTCAAGTTATGAAAAATCAGTCTTTATTTCATTTTTGGAACGTACAGGAAAGTGGATTGCTTATATTCTGATTATTTTTGGGCTACTTTTATTATGGAGTTATTCAAAACAACAGAAAGAGAATATTGAGCTAATTCAAAAAGAAGTTCCATTTAAACACGATCAAAATCCAAAATATTAAAGTGGCATTCTTTTGCTTCTTTTCTTTTGTCACTTATGTGGAAAGAAAAGAAGTCCAGTAAAAAAAATAGGATACTGACTATCCTAACCAATAATCACGAGCTTTTTGGTAAAATATAAAGAGCAATGAGAATCTGTGCGATTGTTGTTTTACCAAAATGGTTGTATCATTTCCCGCAAAAAGACTTTCCCGACAATTGGAAGGGAGTGTCTTTTTGCATCCAGACTTTGAAGTAATGCAACCGGAATAGGTTGTGCCCTAAAATCTTTAAGATTTAGAAAAAAACTTTATTCTGAAAAATAATAGAAATTGTTAAAATAGGCGACTACTTTTGTGAGTAGTCGCCTTTAATTTTAAAGCCTTTTTAATTGAAGTTGAAAACGTCAGTACCATTTTTTTGAAATGAGGTACAGATTTCAAAAGCCTTTTGCGATTTTGATTGTGCAGTACCTCCCAAAATAATAGATTGTAATTTTGCTTCATTGTTCTTATAGCTACGTACATTTTGGTAGTAGCCTGTAACTGCGTTATAAGCTCCAAACAAAGTGCCTTTTGTCGTTTCCATTTGTTGTGAGTCGCTCGTCATAGCATAGGCAAAGGCATCCTCAACCGTATTTTTAAAAACGGTTGATATTTCGTCCTCATTTCCGTTTTTAATATGCTGTAAGGTTTCCTTGTTTGGACATAGTGCTAATTGTATCAATTTTTTAACCTCGTTGTCGTTTACTCTTACTTTTGACCATTCATTAAAAATTCCCTCTAGTTGATTACTAAATTCGTTTGCTAATCCCATTACTTTATGCGCATTCTCCAAACGTTGTTTTGCTCCCGAAGTATGGCGGATGCGTACCACGTTGCTCATATTTCGAAGTGAAGCGTTTAGTGTATTTTGGCATACAATTCTAACAGGTGTAAAAGCTGCCGTAATACTTCCGCTACCATCGTGTGAAGTAGTGAGGAAAATATATTTTTCTGTAACATCATCACCAGTACCAACACGAATATAGTCAGGTAATTTTGCTGTAATAAAAATGCGTTCTCCATTTCCTAAAGCGCCTGCAGTCTCGTACATAATTCCATCTGTACCACCTACAATAGCATCAAAGAAACCAAATGCTTCACGATTTTGTACAATATGATACTCTTTACCGACTACACCCAAAACAGTATTGTTATCGCTACGGGTAGTAGCAAAATAATTAGGCACTTTTAGTTCATTGTCCCTAATTTCTAAACTGTCAGTAGGATCAATTATGTTTGATACCTTGGAATAAAGAGGACTTTTTATAACTTCATAGTCAAGTCCTGCGTGGTTAATAGCTTCTGCACTTGTCGGATAGTCTGATACTATTTGACCTAAACCGTGCCAAGCTTTTTGTTGTACGCTAAAAAATGAATAACGTCCCGTTCTTTCGTTGAAATTTAAATTGTGTGCCATGATATTAAAATTTTAAAAGTTGAAAAAATTATTATATGTTTAGAGTTAAAAGGGTAAATCCTCAGCAGGTTCTGGTGTGATGATCTTTGTATTATCCTGCTTTGTAAACCCTTGTGTAAATTCAATTTTCTTACTGCCTCCGTGCAATTTTATAGTCGAAGTATGAAAAGTCAAACTTGATTTTAATTCTCCGCTACTAGCTGTCCAGGCTCTTGCACTTACTCTACCTGTAAGCTCAACTAAAGCGCCTTTGGTGAGTATTTTTGCAACATTTGGACTTATCCAGTAGGAGCAATCAAAATAGCTTGTTTGCTCTACACGTTCGCCTTGTTTATTTTTGTAGCTATCATTGATGGCTACAGAAAAATTCACTACTTGCTTGTCTTGCGCGGTTCTGTGTACTTCCGCATCCTTTGTTAATCTTCCGATGATGTTCATGATTTTTTATTTTTAGGGTTATTTTTTTTAATTAATTTATTCGGTAATGAGAGGAGGAGCTGTTTTGTTTCACTCTAATTCCAATGTAAATGGTATTAAATTTCATTGTTGACATTTTTTTTATTCGTCCAAAGAGTCGGAGTATGCTATGTTTCGTTTCGAGAGCATAAAAGGTTAGTGTTTAGCAAAAACAAGGTTTTATCAAATAAATACTACCCGAATGGGTGGAGATTTTTTGATAAACCCGCAGGGCTTGACCTTTTTTTTGCGTTAAAAACACTAGTATACCTTTGCTCTTGAATTGGGACAATTAGCATACTGGCTTTTGAATATAGATAGGATGGAGGCAAGGTTGTAAAGCGTATTATGTGTGATTGTAAAGAAGAAGGTAAACACTAGAAATAATGTTTGATGGTTTTAATCGGCTTATAGTTTGGAGTAATAATATGGCTAAATAAGCCATGGAAAAGGGTCTTGAAAATTATACGTAGCTAGTGGCTTTAATTTTCAAGATTCTTTTATTGAGTATCCTTAAAGCTCTTTTATTCTGTAGCATAGCGAAAGTATAAATGTGCTTTGAGGATCTGTATTGGTTGTAAAATAATTGAAGTATAAATCGCTTCCTCAGAATATATCATTTTTATATAAAGAATTTAATCATGTTACAAATTTTATTTAAACCGCCATCTAAGGACAAATAATACCATTGATGATCAGTTAAATAGGCGATTTGATTTATGTGTATACTTTAGATAAAAAGAATTGAAATCGGGCAGTTTAGAGCGTTGTGTTTCACATAAAAAGAGAGTTGAATAGTTTTCTATCTGAATAAAATAATAAGCATAGTAAGTAGCTATTCGAGATTAAAAAATAAGAGTATTTATTGTTTAAATTTTTAATAAATGGAGATTATGAATGATGTGGTAACAAAAGAGGATTTAAGACAGTTTGGTTTGGAATTATTGGGTAGTATTGAGAACTTAATAACACAGACGAAAGAAGGTCATAGCGACGTAACGGAGCAAGAATGGATCAAAAGTAGGCAAGTGAGAAAATTAATGAATATGTCCCCAGGATCTGTTCAAAACCTACGAGTAACCGAAAAGGTACGATTTAAGAAAATAGTCGGCTCATACTACTATAATAAGGCTGATCTTCTAAAACTTTTCACAGATGAAAAATGCAAATAAACGTATCGAGGATCATTTGATGAATTCTTTGCTAATTTATATGGAAGATCCTAGACTAAACGTTTGGCATTTGGCTCTATTACTTGCTATAATTAGTTTAGGCTATAAGCAAGGGCAAATGCAAAATATTAAAGTGAGTCGAAGCAAAATCATGGCACTTTCTCATATTAATACAATACCGACTTATCATAAATATTTCAAAGAATTACAGAATTTAGGATACATCGAATATTTTCCTTCCTACCATCCCGGTGTTAGAAGTGAAGTCTATTTGAAAGGTAAAAAGGTTGCTCCATGATGGAAGCAACCTTTTTTTGTTTTGAATCAATGTGTATTAGTAGTCTATAAGTTAAGTACTATTTAATATACAGTATTTGGTGCAATTTCAAGATAGGTTATATTTTTGCTTGATCTTTTTTATTTCCTTCTCTAATCTGGTGAGGATGGCTAGATCTGACTCACACATGACAGGATCAGTTTTATTTATCCGCTTATTAAGTAATGCCATTTCCCGTCCAACTGTAACTTGTTCCGTAATAGCATACGCTTCTGTTTGCTTAACAGAGGAGTGTCCAAGCATTTCCTTCACAACATTGATTGGGACGTTATTTTGTAAGGTAACGGTGCTTCCAAAGGTTCTGCGAGCCATATGAGTATTGAGAGTAAACGGAAAAGCACACAGTAACGCAATCTCCTTTAGGTATTCGTTCATTTTTTGATTTGAAGCAACAGGCAAAACAGTGCCACGTTGCAAACAAAGGGGATGTTCCTTATATTTTTCGATTATTTTAAGCGCTTGAGGTAAGAGAGGGACATTAGTTGAAGAGCCTGTTTTTTGTCTTTCAGACATGATCCATGCCTGTTTGTCTATACCTACTTTAATATCAGTTTTCTTTAATTGATATACATCGATATAAGCTAAGCCTGTGTAGCATTGGAAGACGAACACGTCTCTCACCACATTAAGTCGCTCAGTACTGAAATAATGCCTTTCTAACTCATATAATTCCTGAGTAGAAAGGGGTTTTTTTATAATTTTTGATTTTTTACCTTTAAAGTTCTTAAATGGATCTTTTAAGATGACTTCATTGTCAATCGCACGTATAACTATCTTTTTAAAGTTAGCGATATATTTCAGCGTTGTATTATTACTGCAGTTGCGCACAGAACGTAAGTAAAATTCAAAGTCTTTTATAAATGCGAGATTCAAATCAGAAAATTCAAGATCTTCTGCATTAAATTTAAGTCGTATAAAAGTTCTTAAATGATTAATAGTGATAGTGAAACGATCCAGAGTTCCTTTTGCATATCCTTTACCTAGTAGAGCCGTCATTTCATCGTTATGTTTTTGGAATTCTTCAACAACTTTTGCTCTTGCAGCATTTTTTCCCAAAATGTAATCCATAACTTTCTGAGCAGTTATAAGTTTGCCGTTATACATATTCTCAGTCTTATATTGATTGATTTTAAGAATAAGAGAATCCAAGAAAAAGTTAATAGATTTTGCATCTTCCTTGGAACCGATTGCTCTTTCTAGTTTTTGATCCCAACGTGAGATATCCCACTTACGTTTTGTAGATGTTTCTTTAGGTATTCCATCAACGGTAATTCTAAGGTAAACGACTCTAATTTTACTTTCATTGCGGGGGATTTTCAAAAAGAAAACCAGCCCAAAACTGCTTTCTAACATAATTCAACTTTTAAGGTTAATAAATGTAGAATTATAACTTCAAAAAATCAAGTTGTTAAGCACGTTAACCCCTGTATTTATAGGGGTTTAAATGGTATTCTGTGGCACATTTTAAAAAATACAAATGTGCCACGATTCTGCCATAGAAACTTTGAGCGTTATTATAAATTTTGACAAAGTGCAGAAAATGAAAAAAGCCTGCAAATCGTTGGATTTGCAGGCTTAACACTGTTTTTGAGGACTTTTGAAAAGATTGAAAAGCTTTCATTTTTCTATCTTAATCCCTTTTAGTGGGGAGAGTAGGATTCGAACCTACGAAGACGTAGTCAGCAGATTTACAGTCTGCCCTCGTTGGCCGCTTGAGTATCTCCCCTTGGCCTTTGTTAACAACGTTTGTTGTTGTTAGCGGTGGCAAATATAGGAACAGTTTTCGTTTCTGCAAACAAATTTTGCAGTTAATTTTATATTATTTTTTAATGTATTGGTATTGAATAAAATAAAAAAATCTCCACTAGGGAGATTTTTAAATTTGTTATCAAACAACTATTTTTTTGCAAGTAATTCAAGAACTTTAGCTTTTAATTCAGCCCCTCTTAAGTCTCGTGCTACTACCTTTCCTGATGCATCTAAAATAAAAGTAGCAGGTATAGCTTCTACCTTGTATTGTGCAGCAATTGGCTCATACCAGAATTTTAAGTTGGAAACTTGATTCCACGTTAAATTATCTTTGGCAATCGCCTCTTTCCATTTGGCTTTGTCCTTATCTAAGGATACACCTATTATGTTAAGACCTTTTGAATGTAGTTCTTTGTAAAGCGCAACCACATTAGGGTTTTCTTGTCTACAAGGAGCGCACCAAGATGCCCAAAAATCTACAATTGTAACTTTTCCTAAGCTTTCCTTTAAAGAAATAACTTTTCCGTCAGGATTAGGAGCAGAGAATTCTGTAGTTCAGTTGGCGTCACCGGCAGCAGGAGCAGTGGCTCCAACTGTAGGCGCTTTGATTTCGGCAAGTTTAGTCTTTACGGCTTTACCAGGTTTTGTATTTTTTATTGATTCATCTAAACCATTATAGATCGATTCCATTTTCTTTAAATCAGTAGAAGGATCCATTAATAATCCTTGAACAATTAAAGCTGTGATAAAAGATTTTGGATGGCTTTCAGCATAAGATAAGTATTTTGCTTTTGAAGCTGTTCCTACTTCTTCTTGAATGGAAGTATACTCTTTCATTAATTTATTAATAACTACTGTGTCATTAGTTTGCTGAGCAGTATTCATTGCTTGCATGTTATTTTTTTGAAATGTCATTAGTTTCTTTTGAACTACTTTAATTTCATCATTAAATTTAACATACTCATCATTATTATATGTACCTGAAACTTTTGTGTTTTGAATGCTATCTTTATCTAATACAATTGCGATTTCACCTGTTTCAAGAATGAATGGTACTTTTGAAGCTGCAGCTTCTAGTTGGATAGTATAAAAAGCAGGTTCTGTAACCTTACCTTTAATTTCAAATTTACCGTTTTCTACTTTTACAGTATCAACCGCGACAAAACCCATACCAGATTCATCTTGTTTCTCTAGAATTATTGTTTTACCGTTTTCAACACCTTTTGCTGTTCCAGAAATGATGTATTCATCTTTCCCAACTTTGCTGCAAGAAATTAGAACAACAGCCGCAGAAAGTAATAAAATTATTTTTTTCATTATAAATGAGTTAATTGAGTTAAGTCGCAAAAGTATTTAAAATATTATTGCTTTAATAATTTTAAGACCTAAATTTTTGTTATTATTTACTTTTTTTTTTGGATTTTTTTATCGAAAACCATGTGCATTTTAGAGATAGATATTGAATACTCTTTAATGGCGTTAATTTAGTACTAATATCTTTGTTTCTATCATAACCATTAATTTCTAGGATGGTCAAAATGGTAGATAAACAGTGGTATAGCAGTTGGTGAGGTAGCAGTCTTAATATCAGGAAGTTGCTTATTTTACTCTCGACAATACAAAAAACTTTAGCTATAATAAAGCACAATAATTATCCTTTTATTTACAATTTTGTTTTGTATGATTTGAATAATGATGTGTTAGCTCTTTCTAAATTAGATTGATGTTTGGCTTATGAGAACAATGAAACTGTTCAGTTGTAATTATAAATAAACTCCCAAAAGTAAGTAGTAATTCGCTAAATAAATAATGGGTATAAAAAAAGCACTCTGTTAGGAGTGCTTTTGTATTTTTGAATCTAGTCTTGGTTTATTGTTTTTCTCCAAGTAAAAGAATTTAATATGTGTCTTTTAGCAAAACGACCTGGTGAATCAGCATTGACCATTTTGACGTAAGTAGCTTTAGGTACACTAATGTACTCGTATACGCTTCCATTAGAAAAATTTATAATTAATCTACCTTCAACAAATTTATAATCAGTAATTGTTGCAGAGCTAATTGTCTCTGTATATTCAGGTAAATTTTGTTTGATAGTTTCAGGATTGATACTAACTAAAAAGTGGTATGCCTCAATAATTTTCTTACTGTTTTCTTCAGCTGCTTTTAAACCAGCTTCATCGCCTTGAAATTTATCAGGATGTGATTCTTTCATCGCATTTCTGTAAATGGTTTTTAAGTCTTTCAATTCTGCAGTTTTGTCTACGTTCAGCAGTTTGCGGTATTCAACTATTTTTTTCATAAATAAGGTAACTACTTGTCTTTTAATATAAACTTAATGTGATTTAAATTTAGAATCGACAATTTTTTGCAAAGGTACACTTTTTTTTAATTTAATACTTTACGACAAATAAAAAATAAGAGAAAAGTATATTTTTTGCTCTAATTATAATCGTAAAAGTATTATTGTTCAGGCTTTAAATTTGCTTTATCGAAATTTTTAGACTTTTTAGGATATTTGTTATGGCTAATATCACTTGGATTTTCAATAATTGATTTGATTGTAATCATGTCGCCTACTTTGTGTTTAGTCTGAACCATTTTATAATCTAAAAGGTAGATACCACAAAAAAAATTATTGTTTTCATCTTTTTCAATGATGCCAGTAAAAATTCCTTTTTGTAACATTCTTTCTTCTGCCGCTTTACTCATACTTGTTTTTGTTGTTATAATAAAGTGCAAATATAATCAATTATTTACTCCTTACGGCATTACTATCTTTCTCATTATATTTGCAGCATGGGAAAACAATTTAAGCCACATCCTAATGCATTTAAAAATACTTTTTGCGTTTTTGAGGAGCGACCACTAGTAGCTATCGAAGGGCTAAGAGTTCAGTTCGAAAGTAAGGCAGGTAGTAGTTATTTTTACACTACTGAAGGAATGTTTCGGTTGTCTAATCATTGGGGAAGGTTAGCAAATAGTAAATGGAGATTAATTGCTTCAGAAATCGAAACGGATTCAAAGTTTAAGTTGGGTTTTGCTCGTTGGGATACTTTTTATCCTGACAATACTATTGATAAACTATATTATTTGTCGGCAAACTATGAAAAGCAAACTATAACGTATGAGCATAAAAATAATCCCACTTATGATGGTACTGCTATAGTAAGAACTAGTTTAGAGACTAAAAAGAGAATTAAACAAGCTCGAAATATCCTTGAATTATCGTCTTGGGCAAATTATTTTGAATATACTGACTTAGAGTTACTTCGCAAAAAAATTATAGATGCTCTTATTTTTACTGATCATTCTTTAGAAGATATCAAAAGAGCAAATAGATAATTGAATCATTCCTTGTTTGCAATTAATAGTAAGTCCTCAACGCTAATGGGTTTGGACATATAACCTAGGATGTCGGGGTTGTTTTTGGCTTTTGTTTTATCTTCTATAGCTATGGAGGAGCTCGAAATGTAAATTTGAATGTTGGCAGGTAATTGTTGCTTTAAGATAAGCCATTCACTCATGAAACCCCAGCCGTCTAGAATGGGCATCTCGATATCTAACAAAATTAAATCTGGAAAGGCTAAGTTTTCATTTATGCTATTTACTAATGACGATATAGCATCTTTCCCGTTTTGAAAAGAAGTTACATCTGAAGTTAATCCCGATTTATTGATTACTTTCTTCATTATTATGTGATAAATAGGATCATCATCGATGAGCCATATAATTTTGTTTGTCATATTATAATTATTTTAAACGTAGTACCTTGGTTTAACTCGCTTTCGATCATAACGGTACCTCCCATGGCTTCAATTTGATTTTTAGTTATGAATAAGCCAATACCTTTGGAATCCTTGTGGTTTGTAAACGTTTTATACATTCCAAATATTTTATTTCCATTTTGTTCTAGATCAATTCCTATACCATTGTCAGTGATTTGTAAAATTTTATTTTCCCCATCTTGTAATAAACTAATGGAAAACATTGGTTTTCGCTCAGGACTGCTATATCGTATTGCATTGGAAAACAAGTTATATAAGATGCTTTCTAAATACGCCGGGTTGTAATTGATTATCGTATTTGCATCGATATTATTTTGTACTATTATTTCTTTTTCTTTGATCTGCTGAGATAGCACTTGCAAAGTGTTTTTGATAATTTCATTTAGATTTAATTTTTCCTGAATAAGACCAACGTTGGTTTGAATATTTACAACTTCATTTAAGTTTAGCATTGTTTCGTTCAAAGAAGTAGACACTGTTTTTAACAACTGAATCATGTGATCTACTTCTTCTTTAGAGTCTGATGTTTCAATTAAATTGATGAGGGAAGTTATATTACTCGTGTGAGAACGTAAATTATGAGAGACGATATAAGAAAAATTAAGCAAGCGCTTATTTTGCTCTGTTACTAAAGAAAGTGATTTATTAAGCTCATATTCAATTTCCTTTGGTTTAGTGATATCTATCATGATTCCTCTCATATTGATAAGTTTACCATTAGAATCCATTCCGAGGTTTACAATATCTCTAAGCCAAATAACATCTCCGTTTTTTGCAATCATTCGATATTCGAAATCGTGATCCAAGTTTGCTGCCGTTTGAACTGAGCAATAATTTAAAACAAATTCTTTGTCGTCTGGATGAATGTGTTTTAACCAAAAGTCCTTTGATGAAATCCATTCATCACTAGTATATCCTAAAATAGATTCTACTTTCTTAGATATAAAAGTAAAGTTTACTTCAGCATCTGTTTCCCAAACAATTCCATCGATTGTATTTATTAAAGATTCGATTCTTTTTTGAGAACTTGCAATAAGTGCTTCGTTAGATTTACGAGCCGTGATGTTTTGTGCGAAAGCAATATTACTAATATGTTTTTTTTCTTCATTCCACAAAGGAGAAACGGTTAAGGCCACCCATACAATCTCACCTTTTTTAGTTAGATACCTTTTCTCTAAACTGTAGCTATCGATAATACCACTATTAACTTTTTTTAGCTGTTTTAAGTCATTTTGTAAATCATCCTGAAAGGTTACTTCTTTAAAAGTCATTCCTTTAAGCTCGTTTTCAGTATAGCCTAAGATAGCACAAAAATGGTTGTTGATCTCGAGAAAGCGTCCTGTTTCAATTTCGACTACAGCTATTCCTATTTCTGCTTGTTCAAAAATTGTTTTAAATTGTAGTTCACTCTTGAATAATTTAGTTGCTTGTTGTTTAATGAAAATTTCTAGTTCGGCTGGCTTTTTTACTAAAATATAGGTTAGATACGCAAACCAAAGAGACAGTAATAAACCGAGAAGCCATGGGATAACTAGGGGAGGGAATAGGCTATTTGGATGCTTATCTATAAGATACAATTTCCAATCACCATCAGTAATAATAGTGCTAACAAAATCATTATCAATTAATTCTTTTCTTTGTTTTAAGAAGAAGACTTCTTCATTGGTAAGCGGATCAATTTTAGAAAGTTGAAAATAATATGCACTACCATTACTTGAATTTATGATTGAGTTTTCTAATAATGTATCTAGTTTCAATATTACAGCTGAGAATCCCCAAAATCGATTGTTATTGTAAACGGGAAGTCGACCTACAATACCTTGTCCACCTTGTATCAATTCTATCGGTCCAGCAAAATACATTTTTCTTTTAAGGATAGAGGCGAGAGCTTCATCTCTTAGTAATTCTGATTTTAAAATATCAAGACCTACTGCTTTTTCATTTCCTTTCAGAGGATAGGTATACTTTATAATACCGTCAGGAACTAATTGAACTGCTACTATATCATTGTTAGAGGCTAATAATTGTGCTCCGATAGTTTCAAAGTCACGAGGAACACCGTTATCATCAATAGTTAATGCAAGTGAAAGTGTAGTAGTGTAACAGTTCTTTAGCGTTTGTTCAATGTTTTCTTGAATCGCATTAAGATCAGTATTCATTATATTTCGCTTGGTTTCCTTAGCGAATTCATATCGCTGTACAAGGATGTACAAAGTAATAATTTGTAATACAACAAAAACGATGTAAGCAGTCGTTTTGGGTTTCACCGAAAGCCATCTACTAAGTTTTTTCCAACTAATTTGAGTTCTCATTTACTTACAATTCATTTTTACACTCTAGTGGCAACATTGATTTAATAAAGTATGATGTATACTATTATAAGTAAACCTTTTATATTTATTGATTCTTGGTAATAATTTTAATATCAGCTAATATTTGATAACGAAAATAAACTTTTAATTACTATTTAACAAGTTTTTACTATGTTTTTATTGTTTGGTTTGATGTAATAAATTTAAAATTTTGGACAATATCAAATGGACGATGTTACCATTAAATAATAAATGCCGAACTTTGCTTTTTTAAAATTTATCGGCATCGCTATGCTTAAATTAAGATAAAAACAAATACTACGTTTCATGGGAAGAAATAACGACAGAAATATCAAGATTCACAACGACAAATTACATAAAGCACAGGATAAAACAAAGCAGGCTGAAAGAACCCGTAAGGAAAAATTGAAACAGATTGTGAAGCAATTTAATGAGAATACAAATTCTGAAGAGAAATAATAACAAAACACTAATCATGAAAGACGATAACTATTTGGTACTTAAAAATAACGTTCAAGAAATTATTGATTTAATCGCCGCTAAAAATGCCACGGAAGCTACTAATAGATTAGTTGAGGTTAGTGATAAATTAGATGATATACTTGACCATTCTGATGACGATGACGATCTAAGAGAACTTAGTAAATACCAAGTTTTGTTAAATCAATTGCATCAAAAAATAATTGCTTTGAACGGGCAAGCACAATAATATGACTACAAATTGCTTTTGTGGGGCATCTACTCCCTTCGATTTATGTTGCGAACCCTTTATTAGTGGTAAGAATAATGCTCCCACTGCCGAAAAGTTGATGCGTTCGCGTTATAGCGCTTTTGCTACACATCATGCAGCTTATTTAGTTGCTACTACCCACAAATCAGAGCGAACTTCTACTCTAAAGGAAGAGGTGTTACAATGGGCGATTGCTAACCAATGGCAAAAATTAGAAATAGTACAAGCAACTGCAACCACTGTTACTTTCAAGGCCTATTATATGGATTTTAATAGACAGCCACGAATTCACCACGAGTTATCTACTTTTGTTCAAGAAGATGGATTGTGGTATTATGTAGATGGTTCTTTTTTCTGATTTTATTGTTTCTAAATTCTTAGTTTGAATTTCCATAATTATGTTGCGTGAGTGATAGTAGCGGAAATCCCGTGCTTTTTTTTAGCACGGATTGAGAGTGTATAGCACGACCTCGTTTAGCATTAATTTCGTTCTGGAATAAAAATGATGTAAAACGAGGGCACGCCCAAATTATAGATTTTAAAGTAACTTGTTTTAACTAAAAATTAATAATCGTTTTTTGAGAACCGTTTTAAAAAGGTGTAATTTTATCTGTATGAAAAATGATATTAAAAAAGGATTCTATTTTAAGCAATATGAGGCTCCCTTTCAGTCTCCTTTTGATCGACTCTTTGGAATATTCAAGGAGCTAATTACCCATACTTCAGGGGATTTTGACGAAGCAATTGATTGGTTACGTGAACTAGACAAGGAATATAAATTGACCGATTCCAGCTATACTATCGAAGACTTTATCGAAGATTTAAAGAAAAAAGGATATATCAAGGATGAAGTAAGAGAGGACGGAAGTGGCGGTCTAGGAATAACTGCCAAAACAGAAAGAGCGATACGCCAAGCTGCCTTAGATCAAATTTTTGGAAATTTAAAACGATCAGGAACTGGTAGCCACAAAACGAAACATGCGGGTAACGGAGATGAGCATACAGGAGAATTTAGGGAATTTCATTTTGGTGATGGACTAGAACGTATTTCCTTGACGGAGAGTTTACGAAACGCACAAATCAATAATGGAGTATCTGATTTTATGCTGACCGAGAATGATTTGGTTGTCGAAGATACGCAATACAAGGCTCAAATGAGCACCGTGTTAATGATTGACATTAGTCACAGTATGATTTTGTATGGAGAAGACCGCATCACTCCTGCTAAGAAAGTGGCAATGGCGCTTGCAGAACTTATCACGACGCGGTACCCTAAAGATACGCTTGATATCTTAGTTTTTGGAAATGATGCATGGCCCATTGCCATCAAAGATTTACCCTATTTAAAAGTAGGGCCTTTTCATACTAATACTGTAGCAGGACTACAACTGGCCATGGATTTGTTACGAAGAAAGCGAAATACGAATAAGCAAATTTTCATGATAACCGATGGGAAGCCAAGTTGTGTTAAGGAAAAAGACGGTTCGTACTACATGAACAGTAATGGACTAGACGACTATATTGTGGATAAATGCTACACCCAAGCGCAGCAGGCTAGAAAATTACATATTCCTATCACTACATTTATGATTGCGAATGATCCCTATTTGCAAAAATTTGTCAATAAATTCACCGAGGCCAATCAAGGCAAAGCCTTCTACACTGGATTAAAAGGCTTAGGCGAAA
>Ga0180008_1001126_pt1 | contig 17843 bp, 21 predicted proteins | sample MM_PW_MetaG_FD_121121 | JGI IMG/M metagenome (GOLD analysis project Ga0180008, IMG submission 121121) | Groundwater microbial communities from the Aspo Hard Rock Laboratory (HRL) deep subsurface site, Sweden - MM_PW_MetaG | ecosystem: Environmental > Aquatic > Deep subsurface > Groundwater...
GCGGCCCATACGGGCTGTGCCCATTTCATGGATACCTTTGCCCGGGTGACTGTCGCCATGGAAACCGTGCACATTTTTGGCGCCACCCGCCTCCAGAATATCGATTGCATCCTGCATCATATCTTTGCGCATTTTGATTTCATTGGGTTTCAGCTCAGCATCCATTGCCAAAACTGGTAAACCCCATTTGTCTTTGACAGTACGGTCTAACGAAATTTTATTGCTGTGATCCGGCAGTATTTCACCAAAACCACTCATTCCAATAGACCATGGACCTGGTTCAGCTAAAGCATTTTTCAGATCGGCACCAATGCCCATCTCTGCCACATTTCTCTGCCACCCCTGACGACTGGCAGCGCCCTGATAGCCAAAACCACGTAAATAATCACGTTTTTCACCGCCCCAGTTACGGAAGCGTGGGATATAAAAACCTGTAGGACGACGGCCAAAGTAGTATTTGTCGTCAAAGCCTTCTATCTCACCAGAAGCGCCTACATTGAGGTGGTGATCCATCACATTGTGGCCCAGCTCACCGCTGCTGCTGCCCAAACCGCCTTGCCAAATATCTGTGGCTGAATTCATCAGCACCCAGGTGGAGTTAAAGGCTGAAGCGTTCAGGAACACTATTTTACTAGTGAATTCGTAAGTCTGATTCGTTTCACTATCCAGCACTTCCACACCACGGGCGCGTTTTTTATCTTTGTCATACAACACCTGAGTGACTATAGAAAAAGGTCGCACTGTTAAATTGCCGGTTTTCATCGCCACAGGCAAAGTGGAGGACTGAGTACTGAAATAAGCACCAAATGGACAACCTAACCAGCATTTATTGCGGTATTGGCAATTGACGCGGTTTTGCTCAGGTTTTGGCTGGGAAATGTTAGCTGTGCGGCCACAGATCAGATGACGGTTGCCACCAAAGGCTTTTTTCAGTCGTTCTGATACAGATTGTTCTACCACGTTCAGTGGGAAAGCAGGCAGGTACTGACCGTCTGGCAATACGTCCAGGCCATCCCTGTTACCCGAAATGCCAGCAAAACGTTCGACATAGTCATACCAGGGCGCTAGATCCTTGTAACGTATAGGCCAGTCGACTGCGATACCTTCTTTTAAGTTGGCTTCAAAATCTGTTTCATTTAAACGGTAACTTTGGCGGCCCCATAATAAAGAACGTCCGCCCATATGGTAACCACGGAACCAATCAAAGCGTTTAATCTCAACATAAGGCGATTCATCTTCACGGGCCCACATGCCGTAGGTGCTTTCATTCAGCGTATATTCCCGCTTCAGCACTGGATGCATGTCCTTCATCTTCTCTGTCGCTTTGTCGCGGTGCGGATAATCCCAGGCCTCTTTAAAGGCATTGGTGTAGCCTTTGATATGTTCAATGTCACGGCCACGTTCTAATAACAAAACTTTCAGGCCTTTTTCGGTCAGCTCTTTAGCAGCCCAGCCACCGCTGATGCCGGAACCGACCACTATGGCGTCGTAATGATTCTGCGCAACTGTCATCTTGTTGTCCCCTGTTGGGCGGGTTTTGTACCAGTCATATCGGAATGACTTTGGCTACATGCCCTGTTTTCATTATGTTTGGCAAAACGGTCAGGCCGCTTTGTCCCGGTTTAAACGTCACAAATACGAATAGCCTGAGCCAATGACTGCACTCTGCCTTCTTTAGTTTTGGGTGTTGGTACAAATTCCTGCGCCAGATAGCCGGTAAAGCCGATGTCACGAATAGCTTTGGCTATAGCGACATAATTCAGCTCCTGCGAGTCATCAATTTCATGGCGGCCCGGCACGCCTGCAGTGTGATAGTGGCCAAAATACTGATGGTTATCTTTGATAGTGCGGATAATGTCACCTTCCATAATCTGCATATGGTAGATGTCGTATAAAAGCTTAAAGTTCTGCGAGTTCAATCGCTTACAAAGCTCGATAGCCCAGGCAGAACCATCGGCCAGATAGTCAGGGTGATCCACTTTGCTGTTAAACAGCTCCATTTGCAGCACCACACCACGCTTTTCTGCATGAGGTAAAATCTGTTTTAAACCAGTGACTGCATTTTGCAATGCTGTTTCTCTGTCCATACCACGGGCATTGCCGCTAAAGCAGATCAGATTTTTATAACCCGCCTCTGCCACTAAATCTATATGTGTTAAGTAGCGTTTTATCAGCTCTGGATGAAACTTAGGATCCGACCAACCATCAACCAGATTCAGCTCAGCACCATTACACATAGAGCTGTCCACGCCATGTTTTTTCAACATAGGCCAGTCTTCCGGCCCCACTAAATCTATCGCAGTAAAACCTAAAGACTTCACCAGCAAGCAAAGCTCTTCAATGGATAAGTCACCATAAGTCCAGCGACTGACAGAATGACGGATATTGCCTTTGAGCGGACCAGCTGTAGCAGGCGCCGCAGCTGCAGCACCTGACAGTAACAAACCGGAACCTAAGACTGAAGCGCCTATTGCACCAGCGGCCAGTTGCTTTAGCAGTTCACGGCGCGGTAATTGCGGCTTCATGGCTGTTTGTCCTCTGTTTGCTGTAATGGCTCGTTTTTGAAAATCAGCGCAAACAGCACCAGCACAACACCAGCAAAAGCAGCAGGGAATAACCAGATGGAAGTCCAGTCTGTCGCTTCAGTTGTGGTGTAAGCCTGAGTAATTTGACCTGCAACGCTAAAGCCAATCAGCATACCTATACCGTAAGTGGCCAGTGTGATCAGGCCCTGTGCCGCACTGCGGATTTTTACGCCCGCTTTGCTGTTGGTGTAAATCTGACCAGAGACAAAAAAGAAGTCATAACAAATACCGTGCAGCGCTATACCTACCACCAGTAACCATAAACCCTGGCCTGCATCGCCATAAGCAAACAGCACATAACGTAAAACCCAGGCAGCCATACCTAATAATAAGGTCCAGCGAATACCAAAACGATTCAGAAACAGTGGCAATGCCAGCATAAATAACACTTCAGACACCTGACCCAAGGTCATTTTTCCTGTGGCATTTTCAACGCCTATACCTGTCAGGAAAGGGTTGGCGTTCTGGTAATAAAAGGCCAGTGGAATACAAATCAGTACTGAGGCTAAAAAGAACAAGGCGAAGTTACGGTCTTTCAGCAAAGCTAACGCATCCAGCCCCAGCAGCTCACCTAATTTCATTTGTTGACCACGACCCGCAGGTGGTGTTGCAGGTAAAGTAAAACTGTATAAACCCAACACTAAGGACGCCACAGCACACATCAGGAAGGTATTTTTCAGCGCGCCATCAGCAATAGCCTGCTGAGCATCCCAGCCAAAGGCATAACTAATGACTAAACCAGCAGCTATCCAGCCGATAGTGCCCCAAACGCGAATTTGACCAAACTCAAGTTCTGGTTGTTTCAACTGGCCAAAAGATACGGAGTTCACCAGTGCCAGCGTTGGCATATAAGCTAACATGTAGCCTAAAACCAGTGGATAAAAGGTCGTAAAATCAGCAGCCTGATACATAAAGTACAGTAAAACAGCACCAGCTAAATGCAGCACCCCCAATAAACGTTCAGCGTTAAAAAAACGGTCGGCGATTAAGCCGACTATAAATGGCGCAATAATAGCGCCCCAGGACTGAGTTGAAAAAGCCATACCTGTTTGTGGGCCAGTGGCCTGCAGGTTTTGGCTTAAAAATGTACCCAAAGTGACAAACCAGCCACCCCAGATAAAAAACTGTAAAAACATCATGCTGCACAAGCGTATTTTTATGCTGTTCATTCTATTCGTCTTCCCCGTTGGTTTTACCCTTCATCCTTAAAGCTGCGCTGTACTGACTGCATCATCAATGATTTTGGGTAAATAATGATTTCTTAATTTTTATTATGCGATTACGGTTTTAACCCCAAGATCCGACGGTTGCGCGCCTCGTCTGTTTTTGCTCCGGCAAAGTCATCAAAAGCTCTGCCAGCTTTTTCAATCAGGTGAGACGCGATAAATGGAGCCCCCTCACGTGCGCCCTGAGTTGAATCTTTTAAACAACATTCCCATTCCAGCACTGCCCAACCGTTGAAATCATATTGGGTTAACTTGCTGAAAATACTCTTAAAATCAACCTGGCCGTCGCCTAAAGAACGGAAACGTCCTGGTCTGTTCACCCAATCCTGATAGCCGCCATAAACACCGCTGCGACCATTAGGACGGAACTCAGCATCTTTGACATGAAACATTTTGATTCTGCTGTGATAGCGGTCGATAAAATCTAAATAATCCAGTTGCTGCAGCACAAAATGGCTTGGGTCGAACAAAATATTGGCACGCGGATGGTTGTTGGTGGCGGCTAAAAACATCTCGAATGTAGCGCCATCATGTAAGTCTTCGCCTGGGTGGATTTCGTAACAAACGTCCACACCTGCCTCGTCAAATGCATCGAGAATTGGCAACCAGCGTTTGGCTAGTTCTGCAAAACCCTGCTCCACCAAACCGGCAGGACGTTGTGGCCATGGATAAACTAAATGCCACAGCAAAGCGCCGGAAAAAGTCGCATGAGCTTTTAAGCCTAAATTCTGACTGGCTTTGGCGGCCAGCTTTAACTGCTTCACAGCCCATTCAGTGCGTTCAGCTGGTTTGCCACGTAAAGCTTCTGGTGCGAAGTTATCAAACAACTCGTCATAAGCCGGATGCACAGCCACTAACTGGCCTTGTAAATGCGTCGACAGCTCAGTGATTTCAACACCAGCAGCACGGCATTTAGCCTGAATCTCATCACAATAAGCCTGGCTGGTCGCAGCTAATTCCAAATCAAAAAAGGCCGGATTATTAGTCGGCACCTGAATGCCTTTGTAGCCTAAGTCTGCCGCCCATTTGGCCATGCTGACCACATGGTTAAATGGTGCTTCATCGCCCATAAACTGAGCCAGAAATATGGCTGGCCCTTTCATTTTATTCATCTGTAGTCCTTGCGCCAGCATACTGGCTAATCAAAAAGTTGAACGCTGCCTTTACACTCAATAGCTGCTTAATCTATCGCAGGAATGGACAGCCATTTTTCATTGCTGTGCTGACTGCTGCTGATAGTTTCAATAAATGCCATACCCCGCATACCGGCTTTAATGCCTGGCACACCAGTTGGAGTCCCCTTTTCGCCAGAGCGGATAGCAGCGGCAAAATCACGGTATAAATTCCCCATAGCTTCCAGATAACCTTCAGGGTGACCTGCAGGTAAACGACAACGGCGAGAAGCTTCTGCACCTAAACCAGCTTGACCTGCTCCGGCACGCAATACCTGCACAGGAGCGCCATGAGCTTTTACGATCAGTGTATTAGGTTCCATCTGATGCCATTCCAACCCGCCTTTATCACCATAAATACGGATTTTCAGCGCGTTTTCTTCACCGGCACAAATTTGGCTTGCGAGCAGCACACCACTGGCTCCACAGTCGGTACGGAACAAAGCAGCACCGTCATCATCCAAACGACGACCAGGCACATGGCTTTTGAGTTCGGCACAAAGTTCGGTGATATGCTGGCCACTGATAAATTCCGCCATACCAAAAGCATGGGTACCAATATCGGCCATACACCCACTGGCGCCAGCCTGAGCTGGGTCGGTGCGCCAACTGGCTTGTTTGTTCTGGCTGCTTTCTAAATCTTCGGTCAGCCAGCCTTGTGGGTATTCAACAAAAATTTTGCGGATAGTGCCTAAAGTACCGTTTTGTACCAACTCTTTGGCTTGCCACACCATAGGATAACCAAGGTAAGTGTGCGCCAAACCATAAAGGCTGTTGCTGGCAAATAAATCTACCGCCAGTTGTTGAGTTTCCGCTAGCGTGACACCAGCTGGTTTTTCACAAAACACGTGAAAACCTGCAGCTATAGCGGCACGGCTGATCGGCACATGCAGCTGATTTGGCGTGACTATCACCAAAAGCTGCATCCGCTTATCTTCCGGCAATGCAGCTTCTTTTTGCAGTAACTCTTGCCAACTGCTGTACAGACGATTCGGATCAACACACAAATCGTCACCTGTGCGCTGATTATTGCCAGCATCACGGCTAAAAGCGCCGCATACCAGTTCAATCTGCCCGTCTAAAGCCGCGGCATGGCGATGCACTGCACCAATAAAAGCACCTTCGCCGCCGCCGACCATACCCATACGGATTTTTTGTTTGCCTTGGGTTTTCATGGTTTTTCCTTGTGGTTTACAGACACGGACTGGTTGTGACTGTAGATCAAAAATTGAAGCTGTAAAAAATGTAACGGATTACATTTTAGGTCGTCAATAGAAAATCCGTTATTTGTCGCAAATCACGCACTTTAATTACACAAAAGTAGAAAAACGCCGCACCAATTAAGAGCAATTGCACTAAATTAGCCAGAACTTTTTGTTGGCTTCACCTTCACTTTTGTGAAGAAGTACTTTATAAATGACATCGGTTACATCAAGGTATCGTATAAAAAATCACTAAAATTTAAACAGATGCGTACTGGTGAATATCCAGATAAAATCCGGAATAAACTCATAAAATGAAACAAAACCATGTCTAACATTCGTGACGTAGCACAGCTGGCAGGAGTATCGGTGGCCACAGTGTCCCGGGCTTTACAACAGCCTGATTTGGTGTCACTGAAAACCCGTACTAAAGTGCTGACGGCGGTGAAACAGGTAGGTTACAAACCCAATCTGATGGCTGTGAAATTTCGCTCAGGCAAAACCCGCAATCTGGTGGTGCTGGTGCCTACTGTCGCCAACGTGTTTTTTGCCCGGGTGATCAGTGGCATGCAACAAGCTGCTCACGATAAAGGTTATTCATTGCTGTTATGCAATACGCTGGCTGATGAAGAAATGGAACAAAGTTATGCCCGTATGGTGCATACCTCACAAGCAGACGGTTTAATTCAGCTGAGGGCGAATAATCCTTTTGCCCAGCTGGAGATGAAAGCAGGCTCAGTGTTACCTATGGTCAATGCCTGTGAAGTATTAGACCGTATCGCCTGCCCTACGGTGTTATTGGATAACAAAGCAGCAGCTTGCGCTATGACCGAACATTTATTGGAGCTGGGACACAAACGTATTGCGATGATTAAAGGCCCGGCCCGCAGCCCGTTAACCCGTGACAGGGTGGCAGGTTATCGGGATGCTTTAAGTGCAGCTGATGTGGCTTTTGATGAAAGCTTGCTGTGTCCTGGTGATTTTACCTTGCAGTCCGGCCATAAAGCCGCCACTGAATTATTGGCTTTGCCCAATCCACCTACCGCCATGTTTTGTGAAAACGATGAAATGGCGATAGGTGCTATTCAGGGCATTAAACAAGCGGGTCTTAACATACCTGGAGATATATCTGTAGCAGGTTTTGATGATATATCTTTTGCCGCTTTTACCGATCCGCCGCTGACAACCATAGCTCAGCCCGCTGAAGAATTTGGCAGTACAGCAGTCACTTTATTAATAGATTTAATTGAAGGTCGTCTGGGTAAAGCACCTAAAGTCATTTTACCTTTTGACCTTATTCAACGTGCCAGCACAGGTCCTGCTCCGGCAGGGTTAAGCTGACTTTAGTCACTATGCCAGCGCATGTCCTGCAGCTGCAGGGTTAAGCTGGTTGACGCAATCAGAGCAGGAGCAAGTTATGCCATACGACCATTCGACCTTAAAACAAAAACCGGAGTTGCTGGACCAACAGCGGCGACAATTTCTGAAACTCAGTGCGCTGGGTTTGGGTGTGGCAGGTTTAGGTATGGCGTCTCTGCCATTATCTGCAGACACTAAAGCTGTTGTCACTGCTGCCAAAGTGGTACCAGGTTTACAGCTCTATACCCTGCGCGATCTGATGGCAAAAAGTGTAGCTGACACCTTAAAACTAGTGGCTGGTGTAGGTTATACCCAGGTTGAATTTGCGGGTTATTACGATCAGAGCTCCACTCAACTGAAAAAGATTTTGGACAGCGAAGGCCTGAGCTCTCCATCCTGCCACGTGCCTTTGGATGTGATGCAAAAAGATCTGGATAAGGTGATTGAACAAGCCTTAGTGGTGGGCCATAAGTATCTGGTGCTGCCTTATCTGATGGATACAGACCGTAAAACTATCGACCAATACAAAGCTTTAGCGGCGTTTTTAAACAAAGCAGGCGAGAAAATTCAGGCTGCTGGTATGCAACTGGCTTATCACAACCACGACTTTGAATTTATCAAGCTGTCCGGCGAGTTGCCTTACGATGTGCTGCTGAATGAGACAGACGCAAAACTGGTGCAAATGGAACTGGATTTATACTGGGTGGTTAAAGCTGGCTTAAGCCCATTGGATTTAATAGCCAGCCAACCAGGCCGCTTCCCGCTCTGGCATGTCAAAGACATGGACAAAGCAGGTGCTTTTGCTGACGTAGGCAAAGGTGTCATTGATTTCAAACCTATTTTTGCCAAAGCCGAAGCCGCGGGTTTACGTCATGCTTTTGTTGAGCGCGACCAGACCGACAACAGAGTGGAAACCATTCGTCAGGGTTTTAGTGCGCTGAGTAAACTGCTCGCCTGACTCCATCGCCCACTCAAGCTTTGCTGTTTAACCTGGTGTTTTCACCCGGTTAAACAGCAAAAGACCATACAGACAATTTGATTTTTCAGCTTCAATCTGCATAGCGTTAAAGTCTGCTTCGGAAATCATCACCACATTCCCAGAACGTTGCTGGTGATAAGCGTTGGCTCATGTGTATCCAGCACGCGATCAATCACAGCTTTAAAGCTGGCTCTGGCTTCGCTGACAGTTAATACGTCCATTTTGATATCCCCGCTACATATTTCAGCATGAATGCTTTACCGAAGAAAAAGTACCAAGCTTTGTACAATACGCCAATTTGAAAAGTACAAGACTTTGTACAATTGCTATTCCAGAGGCCTATTGATAGTGGTATTTGTGGAGAAGCTTTTGAGGTCGAGCAATGATGGAGCTTTGAACAAAAAGCGGAAATGACGCACACCGCAAGACCTGACCCCAAGCCTTCTCCCCTCGCCAGCAAAGATTCGCAGTTTCTCAACGGAAACGCAGCTGCCTATTGTTTATGTAGAATTTCAACAATACGGTCATACACTATTTCTGACACCATCCAGGAGTTTCCACCGCTGGTGTTCACAAACTGAATCACCACGGCGTCAATGTCCTTGTGGTAGCGCGCAATGCTCGAATAGCCTGGCCAGAGCCCGGTATGCTCATAGACATAGATGGAGGAATAGATGCCTTGTTCTGCATCATCGAATAGCGTTCCATCATTTAACGCCCGAAGAAACAGTCCTGTGTCTTGTGCTGTCGCTACCATAGAGCCACCGGGTACTACTATGTCCAGCATTTTCACGTCCCCATCATAATCCCTGTAGTAGCCACTGGAGACTTTGCTCAGGTCTACCTCACTCAATACTGCAAAGGTATGCGACAGCTGAAGAGGAGCCAGAATTTCACTGTGGATATAGTCTTGATGAGCATAACCCAATGTTTTGTCGAGAATACGACCAATCAACAGGTAGTTGGTGTTGGAATAGTCGTAACGACTGTCCGGTTCAAATTCGGCAGGTTCATCGAGCACCAATTCAAGGTATTCATTCACATCCTTCAATGACGTGGTCCATGGAAACTCAGGGTCGTCAATCCAATCGGGGATACCGCTACGATGCTGTAACAGCATTTTAAGGGTGATCTTGTTGGCGTTTTCTATTCGCCCTGCCAATTCCGGCAGGTGTTTTGTCAGAGTGTCATCTAAGGATAATTTATGCTTTCTAACCAATTTGGCTGTTGCAGCAGCAATATATAATTTGCTAATACTGCCAATTTTAAATAAAGCGTGCGGGTCTGCTGGTACTTTGTTCTCTCTATTTTTCCAGCCAGCAGCATAAAACTGAGGAGCCTGACCTTTGATATCCACATAAACGACAATGCCATCCAGATCATAGTGAATAACATCATCCACTTGCTGTTGAACTGTATCAGGCAGTGGAGCCAAATAAGCACAGGCAGCAAGCCAAGGCACGAAGATCACCACACAGCTTATCGACACAACAGCCATGATGATTCGTAGCAGCCAAACTGGTCGTTTCGATGTGATCAAGTTGGAGAATCCTATAAGTTGTGACAGCAATTCGTTTAAAGCCCGCAACTTGAGGTAGTTGGGGCAAGGTGCAATAGCTTACCCCGATGTTGCACACACCATAAATAGATTAAACCATAGATTGTACTTATCATTAGTGGCGTTATTTTTTGACCGCTCATTGTACCAACAGCACCAAACGCTATTGCGAGTACCTTGAGTGCTTTTCCTGAGAAAAGCACCAGAGCGAAAGCAAAACCTAAAAGCTGTTTATTAGATTAACTACTGACTGACAACTTCATCTTTTGTGAACGCCAAAATATCTCCTGGCTGGCATTCCAATACGTGGCAGATTTTTTCTAAGGTATCAAAACGTATTGCTTTGGCTTTACCCGTTTTGAGCACGGAGAGATTTTGGGGAGTGATATCCACCAGCTCTGCCAGAGTGTTCAAGCGCATTTTTCGCTGCGCTAGTACAACATCCAAATTAACAATGATTGGCATACATCCTCCTTATATGGTCAGCTCGGATTCTTCATTCAGGTCAGCGCCAATTTCGAGCGACCAAAGCAACACATACATCAAGCCGAAAAATAACAACCCAAAAATAACTCCAATATTCAACGATACATTGACGGTTGAACTAGTGAGAATGCTATATACCCAGCCTGCAACTAAAGTACTCAGATAAAATCCAAATACCACGATCCCATTGAGTAAAGCTCTGCGAGCATGTTGTATGGCGTCCTTATTAAATATTTCACCCTTTGAAAAAAACCGAATTAAATCACGCAAATTACTCGTGAGTTTTATAACAAAGAAGAACAGCACCGCCATCGCCAACACCACCAGGAAACGCTGCGGATAGCTGAGATCGATATCTTTGACCGTAACGTCACCCAGTAGAAATGTGTATCTGGATTTTCCGCTGGTATCGGCCAACAACGCAATTGCCATCAAAGGGCCAAACACCCACAGTAAATAACCTATCCAGGTCAAGGCGCCACACAAATAACCACTTAACGTCTTAATTTGAGCAATTCGCTCATGTTGCTGAACATTCATAATAAAGGCCCTCCTGGGCTTGCGTTGGTAGAGACTAAAGAATAGCACTCAAAACACAAAAATCAATAATTATTTATCGAATATCAATAATTAAACAATCATAAAGGTTAGTTAAATCTTTAGACCTTGCCAAATCAGGAGTGACTTTAGGCTATTTCAGCAAGTGAAGATCTCTAATCTCAATGGTTAGAGCACCGCCGGATCATAAGCCGGGCGAGCGTTGTCTTCATTTTGGTATTTGTTGTGAAATATCGACAGGTAGAGTTTATTACCAATCAGGTAATGGATGACATGTTCAAAAGTCCAGGCTGCAATTGGTTGAGATAATTAATCACAACCATCGCACTTTGGTTGTAATCCTATGGAATAAATTTAGGCATGAGGCGTTGTCCATTTTTTAATCAGACAACGCCATTTGATCACAACCTGGATTGGCTGGAAAGATGTTTTTCTTCAGCCTCAACGCCCGCAGAAAGCCCGCCATCTTTTGGCGTCGCACTTTCTGCGATTTTTATATGGATTATTGTTTGGGCCTTAGGTCTTCTATGATCTGCGCATCGATCCAGTATAAATCTGATTGAGAGCCAGCCTTGCCGTTTGCATAGGGCACCATTCTATTGAAGAAGAGAAATTTACCGTCAGGTGTGACCTGTGCGCCCCTCTCTTCAGCTGCGGTATTGACCTTGTCTCCTAGGTTAATAGCTTCACCCCACGAGCCATCTTTCTGCCGGAAACTGATATAGAGATCAGCATCGCCGTACCCGCTATCTCTTTCACCGTCCCACATCAGGTAGCTCTCGTCAGGGGCGATGTATGGATGGGCATTCCATGTGCCGGTATTGATCTCCTTTGGAAGCGGCTTCGGGTCTTGCCATTTACCACTCACTAGCCTTGAATACCGGAGAGTTCCATCACCGGCTGAACTGCCTCTCTCGTCCAGAACTAAAGTACCTTTGACTGAGGCAGCAAGGCTCATAATGCGTATTTCTTCAAAAGCAGGGCCAAGGCTTTTCAGCTCTGACCAACCGTCAGCTGTGCGCTCTTTATATTTGGCACCATAATGCAGGGTTTTGCCGTCTGGGGCGTAAAAGGGCCTGCTTTCTCCAGCCGGCACCGCTATCTTATGCCACTGATCGCCCACCTTTCTAAAAATGACAGATTCCGGTTCTCTGGCGTCACGAGAGTGTTTCCATCTGGTGACAAAAAACTCGTTCATATCAGGAGAGAAACCACCAGCGTCCCCCCATTCTTCTGTATTTACAATGCCGGGAGCAAAAGGCCTGGCGGTTAAACCTGGTGTTGTTTGCCCCAGGTAAGGGCCTTTGAGTGCAGGATATTCATTTTGGCTATAACTTTTGCTACTCATAGTGAGTATAGAAAGCAGCAGAATAATGAACATATAAAAACGATCCATCATTTATTTTTCCTTTAAATTCAGTCCATTACTAAGCATTCATCTGGTGGCGCAACCTTTGACTTTACTCAGAGCGTTAAGTATTGGTACAAACCTATCAGGGCCAGGTCTTGTATCTTGCCCCATTATATTAAGTGCAGATCTGTGAACGCCAGGTTTAGGCGCCACTGAAGCAGTGGCACAAGCCTTCGCAGCCGCACGTTTTTGTTCTGCGGATCTACAACAGATTGTTAAGCATTAACTATTGAAAAACAAAGAAAAATATAAATAGTGATACATAAGTAAATGCCAATGCAGCAAGCGATGAAAAAAATACCTTCCAATTCGACCTAAATGAATACGACTCTACAGCATCTATTTCTTCCTTGGTGACCTGCAATTTCCATGTGACAGATGCGGCCAGACCAGAGTAGGCAATAGGGATAATTGTATATGGAAAGTTCTCTGGCAACTGGTAGACCAAAACAAATAAAGCAATCGATACGACTACAGATATAACTATTGATAGTTTGGCTAGTTCTGCTTTTCCCATACTCCTAAAGTTTTCACTCACATAGTATGCGGCAGCAAAAGGGCCCCCGAGAAAACTCCCGAGATATACCTGTTTCGGTGTGAAAAATTCCTTGTTGGACATTATGATCTCCATTCCTTGTTCAAGCCTGACATTACTGGCATAGGCGGTCGAAACGCAGTGTAGCGAGTCCAGCCCAACTTGTTGCCCGGTTGTGCCCGGCCCAATTAACTATCGATGACGATGTAAGCATCTGTCTTATAGAAATGATTTATAGCTTTAATCAGTGTTTCCCTGTCCCATTCGGTTGTTTGCTGCTGAAGGTTTACTTTAACGTCCTGGATATCACTAATGCTCAAGAAATGCTTCCACCACCTTGAACCCGCATAGACCGGCTCATCGTTTTCGTCTAAGTCTTCTTCATCAAGATTTACAAGTAGAACTTCAGAGTCAGTCTCAAGGCCAGTTGATGATATGTATATTCTGTAGTTCCATGGTAAATCATCAATAGAATTCAACAACTCACTGGCCTTCATTTCGTATCTCATCGATATTCTGCTAGACAACTGACGCTCGCCACACAGGCAAGCAATTTGTTGCGAGTCGAGCGCGGCGCTAAAGGCGTGTTGTGCCGCCTTTGGTTATGTTTCATGGCTGCACCGGATTAATGATTAAGCTGGCAGTTGCAACGCCGACACTGGCAGTATTGGCGAGCATAAACCAAAAAAACATTCTGCTTTTGAACAAAAAGTTTAATTTAAAAGCCTTTTTATAAACCAAACCTTCCAGTGCAACATTGACAGCGCAGGCAACAAGAAATGTTACGCACCAGGTGATTGGGTTAAAAGTGCCCATTTTAAAAACATGGTAAAACAACAGGCCAGGAAATACTTCCCAAGCTATACCAGCCAATGGGATAAGTAGTATTCCAAGAATAGCTGAGGCCGCATTAGCGGTAATTGTTGCGAGAATAGCTTTTTGAGGTGTAACTTGAAACAGCGCACGAACAAACAAATACTCTACTAGCAGACCTATAGAAATTGCCCACCACGAGAACAGTCGGGTTTCCAGATACAGCGCTGGCCATACAACATTTGCATGCGCCACAAACGGAACTAAAAATAACATCCATATCGTAATTCTACGCACTAACGTTCCTCTGAAACATAACTATAAGCTTTGGGGCGGCTGGAGCGAAGCGTTAGCCGTCCCAGCCACAGTATTGGTAAAACAGCGCCTTGTTATAAATTTTCTTTCTTCCAAAGATTAAAGGCGTGGTCTATTTCGGGTGCTACTTTATCGTATGTTTCCCAATTACTCGGGATTTCATAAATATTTTCAAACTGTTCTTCCTGGTCAGCAGCCTGCACATAGACACCGAAATAATGATCCTCAAAGAATGATTGGGCGAATTTATTACCAAGGCCATTTAGGTCTTCATCAGTAAATTTACCATCGCAATTATTTCTAAAGAATTCTGCTGGAGTGATTTTCCTGGTTTTCAACTTATCAATTTCTTCTGGCCATTCTTCTGTATTAAGCTTGCCAGCTAAACCATTGAGCATTGCCCAAGCAACGAAAATCCCTGTGTGCGTATATCCGTTTATTTCAGGAAGATCACCAAAATTATCTGCTCCGAAATGCCATGACGCATCATCGTACTTCATGCTTTCTCCTTAGATGTATAACGCCCACCACAAACGCGAGAAACTTGTTGCGAATCGAACGCCGAAGGCGCGTTGTGCTGGCTTTTGTTATGAATTTTGTGACAATGCCTCAGCAATGGCCTTTTTCATTAGTTCTTCATCATCAAGTAATTTCCGATAGTTCTCATAGGGCAAGTTTCCATCATTTACTTGCCTCTCAACAAAGATCTGCATTCGCCATGGGTCTGGATCGGGTTTGTCAAAATCAAAATCGATACCTCCAACATCAGGAGTTTTAAAAACATCTACACCGATGCCATGAGTGCGAATATACCAGGTTGTTCCTGGCACCAATTTGCAGCCACGATTTTCTCTGGAAAGAATATCTTCAGCTTTCGATAGTCCGAATCCAAGCCGAATGAGCTCCTTCGCCCAGCTCATTTGGGCATACCATAATGGAATCGCTGCTTTGATTGGATTAATACTCATGACTTCCCTAATGCCTAACGCCCAAATTGAGCGCGGAAAGCCGCGCAGCGGGTTGACGTTGAAGCCAACGTTTTTTGCTGACGATAAAATTTGCTTGTTAGCATGTAATTTACTCGATGTTTAACATAGGAAGTAACATCGTTTGCTGTAATTCCATAAACTTATTTTTTGTATAGGGTCCAAAAACAAATTCTGTAGCCTCAGCAAATTGATGATCCTTGCTCTTATCAATGTAATAAAAGCCACAAGAATCATCAGGGCAAGCATATAAAGAGATGAACTTGTCATTGACCTGAATTTCTTTCGGGTTTTCTATACGCCGGATGTATGCGCCGTCTCCCAAGCTGTAGCCAAGGCTTTTTTGCCCATCAATCCAGTAAACCTCGTATGGTCCATCGCTCCACGAAGGCCAACAACTTACAATGATTATGCCGATTATTAAAATGAAGAGATATTTCACGAAGCACCTAACATTGATAACTATCGCCTAAATGGCGGGCAACTTGTTGCGAATCGAGCCGCGAAGCGGCGTTTTGATGGCGCTTGTTAGGTGTATTTACACTAAACATTTTGAGTGTATGCATTAATACCCTTGAGTTCAGATTTTCCCTTACCGATTTCTATCGCACTCTTTAACGAAGAAATAAAGATATCCAAAAATAAAGCCTCAAAGTGAAGTGTAAATTTTGCGACGCACGAGTTGTCATTTGATACAGATACTAGTACAGCGGTATGACCAACAGAATCGAAACAAAAAAACTTAAGTATGCAATGCCCACAAGGTGAGCCATTTTCACCAACTTCGAATACTACTTCATCTAAATTGGATTTAGGAAAGCCAGATAACTGTTCAGTTAGATCCTGCAACAACTTATCATTTATGTACTGTTCGGTTTCTCCAGCAAAACCCTCATTACATGCTTTCACCCATATTTTCGAAGGGTCACTTCGCAAAAACTCGATTTCTAATCTGGGTTGCATCTATATGTACACCTAACTATCGCCTAAACGGCGAGCAAATTGTTGCGAGTCCAGCGGCCACAGGCCGCAATGTTTAAGACGCTTGCTATGTGGCTGTTGCACGTTTTTCACCCCAATTTACTCCTATTAAAGTTCCGGCAATGGCCGAAAACACTGACAAAGGAAGTTCTACGAACCACGTTGGAGAAATATATAGTTCTTGCATCAACAGCGATATGATTAGAAACCCCAAGATAGAGTTAAAAATAAACACAATGGTTGCATAGATCCAAGCCTTAACCGAATCTAGCCTTGCCATTAATGCGTATATAAAAATTGCTAAAATCGATGATGGTAGTAACTGATACGTAAAATACTCGTCAAACGAAAGTGCAGCTAAATTCTCAACCCCAATTACCATGCTCGTAAATGTACTTAATGCCGTAAGTAGCACGAACATGATCAAAGTGTATTTGACTATTCTTGAGGTTTTCAATTTATCTCAATGCCACATAACTAGCGCACGCGCGCGAACCTTGGTGAGCGTTGCTGCGGCCGCAGGCCGCAAAGTGCCGCGCTTTGTTAGGGCTGAGTTGCTGATAAAACAAAGATATATACCCCTAATAAAATGGCCCATACAGGAACAACAAATAGTAAACCTTTTGATAATTTGTGCCGCATTGAAAACAAGCGCACGGAACAAAAAGCAATGGCGCAGACTAATACTAGAGGTACAACTGCGTACAATAATAATTTAGTTTGTGTTAAGGGTTGGCAGTTTGGTACTGGATTTAAATCGCCACAACCAATAGCTGCTGCATACGGCAACATTTGATATATGAAAATTGACGCTGCTATTGCCAGCGCAATATTAATCAAAATCAAAACTTGCTTAGTCATAAAGCCTTAACGCCCCGCGCATGCGTGCGAACTTGTGGGCATCGCTGGGGCCGCAGGCCCCGAATGACACTGATTGTTATGTTGTACTGAACTCCGAACGGAGCAAGCCGAAACATTTGAGATCATGAAACTTATTCTTCCAATATCCACACTCACGCCGAAGCCCCTCCTCTTTAAACCCAAGCCGACGGAGCAATGATTCAGAGGCGCAATTGCCCGGAACTGTATCGGCTTGAATTCGATGTAACTCCCCACAGGCTAAGGCTCCGGAAAAACCAACACCAATAATGGCACGCACTGCTTCTGAGGAATAACCTTGCCGCCAACATTCGGGAAGCAGATCATAACCAATAACGGCATGACGCATTTTGCTGCTCCACGAGTTAAAGCCGCAGGTGCCTATTAATTGTTCAGATGACTTTAAGCGGATCGCCCATCTAATGCCTTGCTGCTCCTCATATCTTGACTTAAAAAGATTAATTAAATGAGTCGCTTGGCTGTGTTCACGAAACACATCTAAATCGTAGTACTCGACTACAGATGGGTTGGAAAACAAATTGAACAAACCAACTTCATCAGCAACACCAAGCTCGGTGAGTAATAGCCGTTCAGTTTCTATTGATGGAAATGCCATCTAAATTCCTTTTTCCAACATAACGCCCCGCGCATGCGCGCGAACGTGTGAGCGTCGCAGAAACCTCCCCCTAAAAAGTAGACGCTTAGAAAACATAATTTCATGCTGCCTTACTTTCGTATTCGTCGGGTGTATTGAACCCCAATGACGAATGGAGCCGATTTGTATTGTAATAACTATCA
>Ga0180008_1001127_pt1 | contig 17841 bp, 30 predicted proteins | sample MM_PW_MetaG_FD_121121 | JGI IMG/M metagenome (GOLD analysis project Ga0180008, IMG submission 121121) | Groundwater microbial communities from the Aspo Hard Rock Laboratory (HRL) deep subsurface site, Sweden - MM_PW_MetaG | ecosystem: Environmental > Aquatic > Deep subsurface > Groundwater...
ACCCTCAATCTGGCTTCAACCGCACTGATGGAGATCTGGTTCGGCTGCGCGACAGAAACGTGATACCTAGAACGAATGCCTGCCGAAAGACCCGTGTCCCCGGCAGTCAATGTGGTTAGCGGTTCGGTGTGAACCTCCATGGCGAATGGACTAGCAGTCGTGACCGCTATCCCGACGTCCATGGTCCCCATGTCGAAGAAGCCGCCTACATCCAGTGGTCCAACAAGAGCGAATGAGTCCGCCGTCCACGTAACCGCCGGACCAGACCCCGCGTGGGTGATTGCCACCGCCCCGGTCGTATCCGTAGTTGTGAAGGTCATCGCTGCGCCGACGTCGTATCCGATCGTGAAGATCGGTGTATAGCTGATGACCGACGTCGAACACGTCAACGCCGCAGTCGTGCCATCTACCGCCAACGTTCCGTCGATGTCCGTGTTGTCCAGGTTCGCCGTGCCGTCTACGTCGAGATCGGTCCCGATGAATGCTTTCATCGCAACGCCGAGCCCGCCGTCCGTGTGAATCGAACCGGTGACTGTGCTCGAAGCGTCGGTCGTGTCATCGACCGATACAATCCCCGACGTCACAACACCGTCGAACGTCGATGCGCCAACAACCTCAAATGTAGTCGTCAACGTCATCGCATTGGCAGCCCAAGTGAGATTCGTCCCGCTCCCGGCGTGCGAAATGTCAACTGCCCCGGTCGTATCCGTTACGGCAATTGTCATCGCTGCGCCTGCGTCATAGCCGAGAACCCAACTTGGCGTGTGGGTCGTGTAGGACGTTGAGTTTGTGTTCGTCCATGCGGGCACCGTCCAACCCATCGTCGGCCCGGTCCCGGTATGCGTGACTGCGGTTACTCCTGTCGTTGCAGTCGTCGCCACCTGTACATAGACGGTTGAACTGACGCCGAATCGGTTCGCCGGGGACTCAAGACTCGTGAAGCCAGCGCTGATCAGCCGCGCTGATGTCGCGCCGTCAATCGATACCGTCGAGCTCATGTCCACACCGAACGTCGTGCCGACGAACGACGTGGCACTCGTGCCCGACAGCGTGAACGCCCCTTCGATGTAGAGCGAATCGACGAAGTCCGTCCGTGCCAATCCAGCGAAGCCGAGGATGGCGACCACCAGACTCAGTACAAGTGCTTTCTTCATGATCGCCTCCTAGATGAGCGGCTCGGCGAACGTCACAATACAGATCGCCTTGCCTGTGCTTGGCGCGGTGCTCGAATGCGTGTACCGCGCGTAGATCGTCTGCTCCGTCGTGGGCGCCCAGTCCAGCAATAGCCCGTCTGACTGGCTATCAGCCGTCGTGGGATGCCCGTCGTCCAGCAGGTAGTCGTAGTCCGTCGAAATCCCGATCGTCAGCGCATCGCCCGATCCGGCGTTGAACGCCGTGATGACCTTGACCGTTGCGTCGAGGAAGCGGCCCCCGGCGGGGATCTTGCCGATCTCCACCGTGGCCGCTCCGTCCACAACGTCGTCGTACTCGATCACCGCGAAGATCACGCTCTGCGTCGCAGGCAGCCAAAGCGCCGGCTCGCCGGGATTCCGAAGGTTGATGGGTCTCAAAGCCATGATCCCCCCCTTATGCGGAATCGTCGTAAGCTGTCGCGCACTGCCCGATCGGTACTCGTGCTCCACCACCGCGGATGATCAACGCGGAGAACTGGGTCGTCGCATCGACGCTCGCCACGCGAAGCCCGACATGCGTGTAGTCGCTGTCGCGGGTCAGGTCTTTCGTGTCGACCTCGAAGAACGCTTGGATCTGGAGGTCGGTCACGATCAGCCTCGCCGCCGCGGCTGCAAGCTCGGTGATGTCGAACACCGCCTCGCCTGGCTCGGCCGCACGAATCGCTACCTCGTCGGTGTTGACAACCTCGGCGAACAACCCGTCGACGCCGTAGGTCGCGTCGTTGATGCACGCCGCGAGCGACGTCGCGCACGCTGCGTCGGTCGACGCCTGGTTGAACTGCCGATTCGCCAAGCTCTCCGCCGCCGCCGCCGTGAACGTCAGCTCGGTTTGCTCATCGAGTGCCCCATAGAGCAACTTGTGAATCTGGAGCTTGAGCGTGTCCCCCACCTGAACCGACGTGCACTTCACCTTCGACGCGGACACCTTCTCTCCCTGCGTGACCGTCTGTGCGGCCCCGAGGATCGAAGCCCCGCTTCCCTCATCGTCCGTCGCCTCATAGACCGAGTACGTGAAAGACTCCCCGGTCAGCAGGCCGTTCGCCGTGACCCAGAACAGAGCACGGGGATAGTTCTCCATCGAGAAGTACGGCCCGGTCAACGACGTCACGTTGTAGATCGCCCGCAGCGCGGTATCTACCTTCAACTCTTCTGCAAGTCTGATCATTTCAACCTACCCCCTAGGCTGCGAGCTTGATGAACGGGCTGACGGTGTTGGAGCCATCCCGCAGCGTCAACGGTGACTGAAGCCAGGGCTGGCCGTCGATGTAGAAATCCATCTTGATCGTCAGCTTGCCCGCCAAGAAGTTGGAGAACGTTTGATCGTTCTTGAGCGTCGGAGGCATTCCCTGCTTGAGCAGGTAGTACGCCAAGTCAACCAACATCAGATCGCCGGCCGAGCCAAGCGCCGGCCCGAGCTCGTCGTAGAACACGGGCAACCCGATGAACCGATTCGGCTCGCCTTCGCGCGCACTGGTCGTCCAGGCCAATTGGCCCGCGCCGTCCGTCATCGTCATCAGCTCGGCCAGCACATCGACCTTGCTGCAAACCCAGATGTAGCGACCACGGCCAAGCGTCCGGACGTACATGTTGACCGCGTCGACATATTTGATGTGGCTCGTCGTGTCGCGGTCGACAGAGATCACCGCGCTGCAGGAGCGGAAGCCCTTGGGCTCGCCCGCGCCGGTGCCGGTGCCGATCTTGTCATCCAACCATGCGCTCTGCGCTCCACGGAACAACGGCGCGATGAACCCAGCAGCAGCAGCCGCGTTCGCCATCAGTTCCTCGGTCACAACCACGTAGGCGCCGACCTTTTGCGGCTTGATGAAGATCGACTTGAACTTCGGCGTAGTCGCGTTCGTCAAGTCGGAGGCTTCCTTGGCCGAGTAGACGGCCATCCCTGCGTAGATCCCCTTCGATCCGGTCTGGTCGAGATACGGGATCTCGAGCTCCGCATTCGGAGGCGTCCCCGCAGGAAGCTCCCGGCACATGTCGCGCATGTAGTCGGTGTCGGCGGGAAGCTGGAGAATCTGTCCGAATAGCTGTTTCCCCATCAGCACGCCGCCGTCCGCTCCGGAGGTCGTCGCGAGATCGCGCTTGCCATCCGGATCGAGCTGCGCGACGGCTTGGTCGTGGTACTTCCGCAGTCGTTCGCTCCGCCCGCTGTGCGGTACGGCGAGGATGTCCCGCAGGAACTCGCCCTGCCCTTCAACGCCACGCGAGTATCCCGCTGCCTCGAATTCGGCGTCGACATCCTTCGGATCGCCGTCCTCATCCGGGGCCATCCGCTCAATGATCTCCTTCTCGATCTTCTTGACGCGCTCTTCGTGCGTCTCCATCTTCGACTCGATCTCTTGCTTGGCATCGCGAAGGTTCTTGCCGAACTCTTCCTTCAGCTTGTCCTCCACCCGCTGTGCGAAGTCCTCATGCTGCTCCGCGATGCGCTCAAGCGTCGCTACCGCCGTGCCCAACCGCTCGTCGACGGTCGGCTTCTTCTCATCCGCCATCTCAATCACCACCTGTGAGCACTCTTTCCAACCGCGCTGCTTCCGATTCCAACGCCCGCAAGTGGATCATCCCGGCTTGCGTCAACGGCTCTTCGGTCCGAGTGGATTCCTCCGGCTCCCCGTAGAGTGTTTCAAACGTTGCCAATCGCTGCTCGAAGTCATCCAGACCCTCGAGCGCGCGCCCGCCGTCCCCATCGTCTTCCGTCACCGTGCGAACCTCTTCGATGTTGGCCTGTTCGTTGGCCGCGAAGTTGCTCGTCACCGGCGAAATCTCGTACAACCGCACCTCTTTGAAATGCGGGATCTGGCTCTTGTCCTCCGCCTCCACCGTCTCGACCTTGCCGGGCACACTCGAGAACGAGTGGCTCATCTGCGTGATGTAGCCGTTCTTCATCCCTGAGTAGACCCACTGCCCTCTCGGTACGTCGAGATCCAACTGCCCCTCAATCCACAGCCCGTGTTCGTCCTCACTCGTCATGGCTGAACCAATCGGCTCTTCCACGTTGTGCATCCAGACGAGCGGGAACTTGCCCTTGTGCTCCTTGATCGTCTTCTTGAATGCGCCCTTGTCGAAGACGGTCCCATAGGCATCGACCACACCGAAGACGGAGGCGTATCCGGTGAAGCGCCCCTGCTCTTCGAGCGATCGAAGCTCTAGATCGAAGACCGCGATGCGCTTCTCTACAGCCATCTCACGCCCCCTTTGTCCCGTAGCTCTCTACGCAGCGACACATCACGATCTCTTCGCCGGGGCCGGACGGATCCCCCGGAAACTGCAGCCCATTCGAGTAGAGGTCGTTCAGGTTGACTGTCTCGCCGTCCATCGCTGCGTGGGAATCCCTCACCCGGTCGTCGCCTGCCGACAGCCACGTCTTCGTTTCGACCACGCCGCTCTGCCGCGCTGCCTCGTGCATCCCGTATCCCGACGCGCCATGGACCTCCGTCCACGCGATCGTCATCGCCCGGGAGACGCTGTACTGGTCGTAGAGCGCGCGAATCCGCCGGCCAATCTGGGCATAGCTCTCGCCCTCGGCGACCCCGGCATCGATCGCCCGCTGGATTCCGTCCTGCGTCGTGCCCTCGATCAGCTTCACGCTGTTCGCAACGTGGCGCTCGATGTAGGACTTGAGCGCCGCCGCGAACGGATCCCACTCCACTGCCCGCACCGACCGCGCCCCATTCAGGTCGGCGATCACCTCGTCGCCCAGCGATTCGACGACTGCGCTCCACACTGCCCGGAGTGTCTTGCGCCACTTCTCGAGGTCGATAGACGGTTTCAGATTCCCGCCCTCGACTGCGCTCGCAACGGCCCGCCCCTCCGTTTCGAACAACGCTCTAATGAGCGAGCGCGCTTTCCTGTCCCAGCCGGACTTCTTTGAATCGATTGATCGGTAGTACGCTTCGCGCACTGCCCCTTGATTGGTCCGCGTCGACCGCCCCTCTTCCTCGATGGGCTCCGGCGGCTCGGTGACCATGCTCGCCGGGATCATGTTGATCGGTCGCCAGCTCATGTCCGAGCCGGGGAAGTCAGGCAAGCCGAGCTCGAGGCGTTGGCTCGCAGCGTCAAAAGGCAAACCTGATTCGCACAACTTCCCGAGCATGTCGATCTTGTCGCGGAAGTCGGCCATCACCCCCGGCGTGCCCGTCAGATCGAAGTCAAGGTAGATCTCGCCCTGGCGTGGCGGCCATGAGGTGTTGAACAACGGGCCAAATGCCCGGTTGTATACAGAGCGCGCTTGGCGTAGCCTCGTCGGAACCGGCCCCTTCCACGCTGCAGCGATCGCCCATTCCTTGTTCGCGAACGTCGCCCCGGACCGACCGAGTGCCTCCGCATGAAGCCCGAGCACCATGAAGATCGCGTCTTCCCACCGCTCGAAGCTGGCGAGGAAGTCCATCTCCGCCGGGCTCAACCCGAACGGCACGAACTCGGCGGGGAAACCCGGGACGATGATCTTCCGCGCATTCGTCGGGCCGGAGAGATCCTTCTTGATCGCCTTACGGAAGTCGTTGTGTTGCTGCTCTGTCAACCCGACTTTCTCGCCGAGCTTGGGGGCGATCATCCCGTCGCTCCACACGCGGTTCGCCATGCTCGACTTGTTCCACAACAGGCCGGCATTCATCGTGTCGACGATGCGGCTCGCCGCCTGCAGCGGAGCCAGCCCCCACACGTCGTCGCCGGGGTCGAAGAAGCGATGATGGATCACCGCCTCCGGATCGTACCTCTCGGGGTTCGTCGCACCCTTGGGATAGACCCACTTGACGACGTTTCCCTTCCGGTCCTTATCCACGCCCATGTTCTCCGGGCGTAGCCGCTTGAGCTGAACGGTATCCCCCACCTGGATGATGAGCTGGAATGCGTTGCCCGCGAGGCTCTTGTGGAGGTCAATTGCTGACTGTTGGAAGTCCCACTCTTCACCTGGCCATGGATTGCGAACGACCTCCATCAGCGGGTGATCAGGAAGATCCTCCACGCCGTCAGCGATCTTGCGCCGGACGATCCACGGGGGTTGGCCAACCCAATCCTTGAGCAAGGTGACGCCAGCGTAGAATGCGTAACAGGTCTTGAGCCCCTCGTCGACAGCCTTCTCGACATCCCAATCGTCCCACTCGGTGATGCCGCCAGCCCAGAAGGCAGAAGAAGCCGGTTCATCCGACGGGTACACGCCGCGGATGAGCCGCATGGCAATCGCTACTCGGTCCCGGAGCCGCACTGGCTGCCCCCTACGCCAGCCTTCCCTCATCTCCTCGGCCATGCCACAAAAGCAAACGGCTCTGCGCGATGCAGAGCCGCGGGAGTCACACCTGCGTGCTTACCGTATTCTAGTCTATTGGCGGGGGGGGCGTCAAGTCCTTTTCACCGTGCGTGCATGCCAGTGCCCATCTGCGCCAATGTACATCCCGTTCCGAACTTCGGCATCGATCAACGCGAAGTCTATCGCAAGCTGACGAAGAAGCGGATCGCGCGGCCATCGCGTTGTTGGCCCCACGAACCGCATCTGCCGCTCAAACTCGATCGCGGCCTCGATTGCTTGGATCATCCCTCACTCCTCTCCCGGCTCGGTGGCCTCCAACGGCAGGGCGCGGATCTCACTGATGGCCGTAGACCACGGCACCCCATGCTGCGCCAACCTATTCAGGGAGGAGGTAAGAAGAATGACGAAAGTCAGCCCTTGGCATTCCAGCAAGCCGGGTATCGAGGTGTACCACAACAACAACAAGTGCACCGAAGGCAACAACATCGAGAAGAAATACTGGACTGCGGGCACAGGCGGGAAGCGCCTATGTCTGACCTGCAAAGGCCTCAATGACGCTGGGAAATAGCTAGCACGCGCCATCGACATCCTCCAATAGAACGCAGTGGTGGGATACCAGTTCGCCTAGAAAGGCAACTGGTATCCGCCATTTTCGGGCTAGATTCTTGAAGTCGCAGCCAGCAGCAGGCCCATTTCGAGCAATCGACTCACCGTAATCTAAGAAGCCATTCTGATCGCCATGATGCAGTTCGAAGCACAGAATCTCGCCGAAAGAGCCGCCACATCCAGTCGGGTGTGCCTGGTATAGGCCCTCGATGTACCCCCGGAAGGCCTCTAAATGAGCAACCATCAGGCCTTTCATCAGAAGTCTCCTACCGCCAACTGGGACATTCCGAGCAGCGCTGCAAGGCTCACAAGACCCCTCAACTTCCCGCAAGCGGATCGCGCCTCTTCCGCAGAGATAGCGCGCCCATTCGCGGCTTCCGTGAGCAATGATTCTGCGGCCTGTATGGCGCACCTGATATGCTCATCCCTCTCCCGCAGCTTCTCCCGATCGACCAGCACCTTCCCGCTCGGCGAGGAGGCGAGGGCAAGGCGTGCATGAGCGACTAGCGTTTCCAGCCGCGCAACAGGATCACTCGGTGTTGGCGAGAGACTGACAAATTCCGCGAATCCTCTCAGCGCCGCGTTCTCGGCCTCCAGGGCCTGACAGCGATCGCGGTAGTAGTAGCTCGTACCCTCGTCGTCTGAGTGGATCGCGAGGGATTTCAGCTCCGCGATCCTCGCCTCCAGGGCGGAGAGTTCGGCGCGGGCCTCATCAATTGCTGCTTTGTCTTCGAGCCCCTCATCAGCGAGCACTCCACTTATCGTACTCTCAAGCGTCTCACATGCAGCAATGAGCTTCCTTATCGCCTCAGTCTCCATCACTCCTCCCTCGGAATCAGCACCAGCGCGTTCGGGTGCTCGCGCCTCATCCGCGCCCACTCCTCCTCGCTCTGCGGGAACGATCGCCACTCTGCCTGCGACCCTGGCTCGATCTGCTTGTCGGCTGCCATCGACGAGGGAATCGCCACCATCAGCGAGCCACTGCGACGTCGGATGGACCGCACGTTCTTCTCAGGCGTCATGTCTCGCCTCGTAGAACCCGCCGATACTCCTCGCAGTACCGCTCATACGTCCATCCCTCTCTGCGGGCTCGTCGCCAGAGAGCCTCGATTCGGTAGTTCAGTGTCTTTCGCATCTCTTCCCGCCTCCTTTCATCGTGACATACATCATACACCTTTTCCCTCACGATGTCAAGTCCGATTGGAGGCACGGAGCGGAGTCAGACACGGCATGAAATGGCGCTCCTCCCATTCCCATCTGCCTTTGCGCCATATCAAGTTTCCACGCTTGATCGTAGTTCCCCATCACCCACCTCCGTCACAACTCGTTGATCAGCTCCCTCAACAGGTACAACGCTGCGAACAGACACAACACGATGAACCATGCGAAGTGCCAGCCATGTACTATGATCATCCTATCCCCCTTTTGGGTGCAATCGTTCCCAGAATGGGTACAGCTACTCGAGCTCAATGCTGTACACCTTCGTGCTGATCTTCGGCACCAATAGCAGCCGCCGCTTCCCACCTACCATCGCGTCCATCCGGTCCGGCGACCACACCGCGCCCTTGACCCAGTTGCACATCTGGTACTCAAGTCGCTCTTGGCGGCCGATGATCCCGCACTGCTTCACCCATCTCGCCCGGATCGGCAAAGCCCTCACATACTTGTCCGCGACCGCTGGAATCAGGTTCGCCGTCGTCATCTTCGCTTCGGGGATGTTCATCGCCTCGGCGATCGGGTTGATCGTTGTGATGATCATCTCCCCGCCGGCGTTCGACTCCGCACAGATTTCGATGTGCCCGCACATTTCGCGGTAGTCGCCGACTGCCCCTACTGCCTTCGCACCCCACCGGTCCGGAGAACAGCGTTCGGATAGGTCGTCGATCGTCAAGGAGCGACCATCCGCCGTCAGTCCCTCAACGGAGATCCCGCACTCATCAGACCCCGGCTTGCCCGACTTCGATGGGTCGATGAATACGCAGATCATCTCATACCAGATCGGCGCATAATCCAGGCTCACCCTTGTCTCGTCGATCAGCGTTTGATCCCACACGGCGCCGGGCGTCTCCCAGATGTCCTCCGCCATGATCTCCTGGCGATAGGATCGGTCGTCCATGTCCAGCGTGATCTCTTCCAGCGCCGTCGAGCTCAGGTGCGGATTGTCGTGCGATGTGAAATGGAAGCATTCCCAGCGCCCCGTGGTGTCGGCTTGTGCTTTCTGGTAGAGCTTGGCCGCGAACATCGGATCGCGGGCTTGGGATCTCGCTGCGCTTTCTGCATCCGGCGGCGTATAGATGAACGTTGTCGTCCCGTCATGATCGAGCATCATCGGTGCGACAACCTTCGTCCATACCCTTTCGTCCATCATCTGGAACTCATCCAGAATGACGTCGTCGCCGTAGTCACCACGCGCAGTGTCGGGGTTGAAAGCCGTCTTCGCCTTGATGCGTTGCTCGGTGCCCGGTGCTTCGATGAACCGCGATGATTCGTTCTTCTTGAGTCTTCCTGCAGCCACGGGCTCTTCAAGCGCCCGTGTTACCTCAAACCAGAATCGCTCCGTCTGCTCTTGTGTCGGAGCCATGTACAGAACGCGATGCCCTGAGAGGAACTTCTGGACAGCCCGGATCGCGATGCCCGTGGTCTTCCCCCCGCGCCGTCCCGCACGGATGACAATACGCTTCGCTGTTGAACGAACGAACTCGCGCTGCTTGCCATGCGGTCTACGCAGTCGGATCTTCCGCTTCGTCGCTGTCGGCATCGTACTCCACAATGAACTTCACTCTGCTCTCGCTTGTCTGTTCAATCTCCTGTTTGTCGCTCCACCCAAAGTTCTTCAGACCGAAGATTTCACCGGCCGATCCTCTCTTCCGCAGGCTCTTTTCGTAGTCGTTTTCGACTCGCAGCTTGGCCCTTTTTATCGCGTCATGAAACTCTTCGCTGTACCCCTCGTAATTCATGAGAGCTTGCCGGCTTGCGAACCCCAAGGACAAGGCCAACCCGGTCACGGTCATCTCCCCGATTTGCGTCTCATCCACGTACGCATCGATCGCCGCTTGCATCTCGGCAACCGTCTGGTATTTCCTCGGGCGCCCGCCTGCGTGCTTCTCAGTCAGCTTCTCGGACATCACGAACACCGCCCCCTCTCCTCGCTCGGCCTATCGTCTTCCGCGACACACCGAACCGATCGGCGAGAATGGTCGCTGGCTCGTCTGAAGCACGGATCTCCGCTTTCTCTTCTGCAGACAGCTTACCCTCATAGGGACGTGTCGGCGGGCTCCATTCCCCGTTGCGAAACTTCTTCGTCCGTACTGTCGCCGCGATGTACTCGGGCGTGATCGATTTGACTTCCACTCGCCCCGTCCCCGGCTTGTGTAGCGCTGCCTCGATCGACTGAAAGCCGTTCGCCCAACACTCGCATTGCCGTTGCGACACTGGGGGGCGGTCGATTGCATCAAGCGCCGCCGTCAACGCCGGCTCACACCGCAGGGAGATCACGTCTTGGTATCGCTTCACGTCATCCCCCCAACACCCGAATCACTCGTCGCCAGAATCGCCGCTCACGCCGCTCGGTTCGCGCGAACCGTCGCCACAGTAGCCAGTCGTCAAGGCCCCCACACAGCCACAGCCACACCAGCCCGAACGCCGCCCCGCTTGTATACAGAATCGTCATCCCCGCCCATGGGTTCATCCGATCCACTCTCCTGATGAAGACACGCAAATCCGTTCCTTCTCACTATCGACTGCCATGACCACCACTGCGATCACCTTCTTGCCGCGAGAGAAGGTCACGCGGTAAGCGTCGCCGTCATCTAGCTTTACCGTCGCGATTCCGCCATTCGCAATCACGTCTTCCTCACCACCGTTGCGTGTCGCCGGATCTCCCGCGCGAGCTGCACCGCGTACAGATTCCGGGTCGTCTTGTCGCCGAAGTCCGGCCGACGTGTCTGCTTCGCCTCGGCGGCGAACCACCGCTCAATCGTCTCCTCGAGATTCCGTGGCGGGCTCATCGTCTCCCCTTCAATCCGTTGTGAATCGCCGGCCGCGGTTGCAGCTTGATCATCCTGTTGGTGAGACCGCACACAGTACAGGTGATCCGCACAGGGGCCTCTTCGGGATTGTCGAACGTCAGCGACTCGAATTCGCCGCAGACCTCACATTCGTATCGATATGTCACTCGCATTCCCCCTCCTTCAGGGGAGACGAGCATGGGCTTGGCAAGCCCGCTACTTGTCTCTGCTTGATTCTTCTCGAAACAACATTCTGCGCGACGCCGGAAGCACGCGCCACCCATCAGGCTCCTTCTGTCTGAGAACAAGCCCCTCTCCAATGTGGCTGTGGTAGAACTCAACGCACACCCAACTTGAAACGTCACCCAAGGCGCGCACAACATCCCTCCCGAGCGCAATTGACTCGAGCAGACCTTCCAAGTAGCTCTTCGGCAGCCCCAGCTCCTCCGCAATTACGCCTATGGCCTGGCTGAATGGCACGTCGCCCCCTTTTGCTGTGATAGTATTCTATCACTTCCACAGCATCCTGTCTTGATCTAACGTTCATCGCTGTTGCTATCTGTTTTGCGGTCATTTGCCATGGAACCCATTATCTTGTGCTATGTCGATCCCGAAGGTCTTCCCCGCCCGGACGCACGGCTGCCCGAGATCGGCCAACTGGTTGTCCGTCGCACGTACCCGGCGAACGTCGCCCGCCGCCTCCAACCGTGCCAACACCTCCGCATCACAGAAGACAAACGCGAGCCAAGTCCGCTCCTCTGCTATCCCCGCGTCCTTCAGTTGCCGACGATAGTCCGTCGCCGTCACCTGGGCGCCCCACTCCAACCCACACTCGAGACTCTTGGCGTACAACGCCGCCGCCGCCGACAGCCTTGGATCTATTCCCCGCGCTGCGAGATAGGCGGGGAATGACTTCGCCTCCGGATCAACTGCTTTGTATACAGATTTGAGTTCGTGGGCGTCTTTCGCCACGTCGCGGTCGATCAGCGCGTAGGCTGTCAGCCGCGTCGTGATCGCTTCGCCCTTCTCAACATCTCGCCGACGATGGCACCAGATCAGCTCATTCGGAATCCGCCGCCGATCCATTCCAAGCAATTTGAACGACCGCATCTCGGGATCGAAATGGCAAATCACTATGTGCCCATCCTCGACAAGCTGATGGCATGATCCCTCTCCCTTGATACCAAGATATGGCTTCCGGTTTGGCGGCAAACCAAGACCTTCAACAGCCGAACAAAGCGTCGTGCAGTTGTCTACACGATCCTGTTCCTTCGACCCACCGATACCGAGCTTGCGACCATCCTCTGCAACTCCGTGGTGCGGCACAACCCACGGACGGAACTGCGGGTCGCGCCCATCGTAGCCACACACCTGGCAGCGATAGCCGTCGAGTCGTTTGACCTCTTGGCGCACTGCATCGCTACGGCTCACTTCAGCCTCCTCCAGCCGTATACGCAGACCTGATAGATCGGGTCTTCGCTCCAGTCGCGCATCCCGTTGCGATTGCTCAGATAACACACGCCATACTCTGCGACGGCCAGCGGGAACATCTGCTGCGTCACGCGGCCGATCTCATCGGTAGCCGTGACCGTCACCTCGTAGTCCCCCGGCGCATAGTCATGCAGAACAGGTGTCCCCACCTCACGCCCGCCGTCACCGCAATCCCACTCAATGCGGAAAGCAGATTCATCCAACTGGCGCCGATCCTCCGCGACCAGGGCCACGGACAGCTCTACCACGCAGGGCGTTGCGGTCGGCCGTGCCGACACGTCATAGATCAGCGTCGTCCATGCTGGCACAGGCTGTAGACAGCCCGCAAGGGCGCACACAGCGAGCGCTATGGCGGTAATGATCATCCTGTGTTTCATGGTCCCTCCTCCTCAATTGCGGTACATCACAGCCCGCGCCCAGCCCCAGATCGCTACTACGGCTAGGACGATCACCAACCATCCCAACCAAGGCATGTCATCCCCTCCTCTCCCGCCAGAACATCAGTCTTGTCGCTCCTCCAGGTAGTACGCCTTGCCCCGGCTCGTACCCGGGCGCTTCGGCCCCTTGACCCGCCGTTCGTAGATCTCCGGGTCGTGACCCTCCGTGATCAGATCCGACTTCCGCTGCCCGTTGCCTTCCGGCATTGCCCCCGCCGCGTAGTGCGCAATCCACCGCCGCACCGTCGCGATCGTCCACGACACACCCCAGCCAGCGATTGCATCCATGCAGCCCAGCACCTCATCCACCGCGTAGTCCTCCTCAACGACCATCGCCCGCATCCCCTGTTGAATCGGTAGCCACGCCTTCCCACGCGGGCGCACCCCCTGGAGCTCGGCGAAGTGCTCGGTGAGTCGGGTCAGATCCTCCCGGGCCATCGTCACCCTCGGCGGAGACGAGGGAGGGGTGTTGTTCTTAGTCTTCTTGTTCTTCTCTTCTTGTTCTTCGGGTGACGCATGCGTCACTAGGGGGGTGACCGTAGCGTCACTAGGGGGGGTGACCGTACTGTCACTAGGCTGCTGGGGGGGGGTGACAGTAGCGTCACTAGCTGCCTCTCGATACAGATCCCAGCAAGCCTGCGAGAATGCACCGAAGTTGAAGATGCTCGTCTGATGCTCGCGGCGAACAGTTCGCAGCCATCCGTCCTCTTCGAGTTGTCTCGCAACACGGATCACGCTCCGCCGTTCAATCCCCATGCGGTCCGCGAGAGTCTGGTAACTAGGGCTGGATTCACCGTGCTCCGTTTCGAACCGAAACGCGGCGAGGTGCATGATCAGCACGAACGCATTGCCCTTCACCCCAAGCTGGCCGTGATAACGGTAGATTGGCTCGGGGATGATCACGTTGCCGTGGTCGAGCTCGGGGATTCCCCAACGGAAGGACAGCCGCTCTTCGCTCATCTGGCCTCCCGTAGATCCCCGAGAAGCCAGACCGGCACCATCGCTGTCTCCGCCAGCCACAACAGAACCAACACAAGATGGAACCCAATCCTCGCATAGAGGCGAGGCTGTGCTGCTACTTGTCCCACGTCTCACCACCCGTCTGGGGTTAGGCGAGCACTAGCTTCGCTGCTGGCTCAACGATCCACGCCCGAGTTTGAACTACGTCCATCACTCCCAACCAGTCTCCGGTTTCGACCGCTACCGCTACCTCGTCGAACGGGTATCTATAGTTGGGCCGGATGTTCTCAGCGCTCAGCACGCAGTTTGAAGCTAGTACCTTGAGCAGCCTAGCCCTCTGCTCATCACTCTGTCGATTATACCATACAGGCGCGCGTTCAAGAAGTTTGAAGATTCCGCTTACATCCACGAGCGCCCGCGCCGCCGACATCCGTTCGATCTCTACAGCTACGACATCCCCCCTCTCGGCGAGGTCGCGATCGACCTCGGCCCACTGTCGTGATTCGATGATCTGTTGGATCTTGTCCATGTACGCTGCATTGCGTAGCTCGGAGATCCGCCGCGCTTCGGCCTTGAGCTGAATCAGCCTGGCCTTCCGCATTCTCTCTTGGTCTTTGAGCGCGGCTTCCTGCGCCCTGAGCGTGCTCTTCACCGCCGCAGATGGAACGTGGATCTTGTCCACCACACAGCGGAGCCGTTCGGACAGCACCTCGGCACGATGGAACGGCTGCTCGCAGCGTCCCTTACTGCGCGTGCAGTGATAGTAGACATAGTGGTGTTTGATCAGCGAGGCGGTGATCTGGCATCCGCAGTACGCACAGATGAGAAGGCCGCGGAAGGGGAACTCGTCCCGGCGTACCCGCGGACTCGTCCGCCCGTGGAGCTTGCTCTGTACCATCTGCCACATCTCCCGGCTAATCAGCGGCTCATGCTTGCCCTCGTAGGTTTCACCCTTCCACGGGAGCGCCCCATAGTAGACGGGATTCTGCAGGATCTTGTGAACGGCGCTCTTGTAGATCTTGCCGCCGTAGCGCGAACGTAGGCCCGCGGCGCGGACCCACGCTCCCACCTCGGCGACGCTGAGTTCAGTGTGTGCGTAGAGCTCGAATAGCTTGGCGATCAACGGCCCAGCCACGGGATCGGGTTCGATGCCCTCGCTGGTGTTGACGTAGCCGGTGGGCGCGTAGGTAGGCCAGAGGCCCTTCTGTGCCTTGGTCTTCAGCCCTAGAGCCACACGCTGCGAGAGCTGCTGTGAGTAGTGCCGGGCGAACACCGCGTGCATCCCACCGAGTAGCTGATTCTCGGTGTCCGACACCTCGCCTTCGGTCATCGAGATCAACGTGGCGCCGAGGTCTTCGGTGAGCAACGCGAAGTCGGTCATGTTCCGGGCGAGCCGGTCGAATTTGTATACAAGAACCGCATTGACCCCCGGGTGGCTACGGAGAGCTTCGCACATTCGGGTGAATTCTGGGCGCTTGCCCGTGGTGAATGCCGATTCGGACTCGACGAAGGACTCGACAATCCGCAGCTTGTGACCAGCGGCGTAGTCAGAGAGGACTTGATCCTGCGCCTCCAAGCTGTAGCCGTGTTCGGCTTGCTGGTCGGTACTCACTCGGATGTAGCGGTAGACATTACGCATCGTGGTCAATGTCCATCTCTTCCACCGCCCCCTGGGCAACCTCGATGAGCTTGTCCAGGGCCTTTGCCGCTTCTAGAAGTGCCGTAGGTGGCACCTCCTCTGCATTCGGCCAGAAACGCGGCATCGTGTCTGAAACCGCTGCCTTGGCGATCCGCAGCTTGGCAAGATCGGTGAGCAGGATGTATTCAGATTCCTTCATCCGTCCTCCTGTGTCATCGCGAGGATGAAGGCGCGGGTGATCGCGCGGGGGGCAGATTCATCCCAGCCGAAATTGATACTGCCTTTCCGGTCATAAACGCTGAGATGATACTGCCTTTTCCCGTCAAGCATCATCGCTTCTACTGTCGGCTCGCGGTGAACAGCAACTAGCCGATCGAACAACTCCCACGCCGCCGCGATGGCGTTCGGGTAGTCGGGCGGTCGCACGTCTTCGGCAAACGCTCGCGATGCTGCCATCCGCACATCTTCTCCGGGCCGTATCCACAGGACGTTATGCCTTGCCCATCCCATCAACTCCGCTGCCTTGATCCGCAACTCCTCATCCGTCAGCGCCATCACTTCGTCGGGTTTCATGTCTCTGACTCTACCTCCTCGACCAGCTTCTCAACAAACCGTCGCCGCTCGTCAGCCTGCCACTCCAGCAAGATCTCGATCGCTTCCAAGAGATTCCGCTGCCCCTCCGTCATCCGAATCGGGCCTCCAGCGTGAACCAGTGCCACAGATCCGGCCACCACTCCGGCGCAAGCCACATCTCCGTATCGACTTGACTCGGATTCGACCAGTCCGGGGCTCCCTTCACCCCACTCCGAAACGGATCCATGTCGACGAATAGGCTCGCCGGCCACATCAGCCAGCCCAGCGACCGACACTGTCGAACATGGTTCTCTTCGTAGCGCAGAATCCACTCGCGCTTCTCTGAGGTCTTCAGCTTTCGGCTTGCGAGGATCGTGTTGCCGAAGGTCATCGCGGATACCGATATGTCGTCAGTCCAGACGAGGAACACGGGATCAATGTGAAGCGCCACCGAGTAGAACGTCATGTCGAACGTCACGTCAAGCGATCGCAATTCGATGTCGCCTCCGTAGCAGAGCGCCAGGAAGAGAGCCCCGATTGCGATCACTCCATTCAACATGTTGCTCCTCAGAAGAGCGTCAGCGGCCTATCCCGCAACTTCCAGCGGGCGAACCGCTTGCCGTCCACCACGACGGGAATCGTCTCGATCTCGACGCCTTGCTGCCGTAGCTCAGCGATCCGCGCCGGGGCCTTGGCACAGCCCCAGCGATTGAGCGCATCCAGCCGCGTGAAGGATTCCCCGCGCTTCAGCGCCTCGAGCATCTCAGTTCGTTGACTCACGGTTCCTCCTTCAGCCGAGGCGCGGCCCGTTGCCTCGGCGTCTGTTGTTCGAGTCGGCGGCTATCACGTCCTTTCGACGGGCCGCTGGTCGCGACGGTGGGATTCGAACCCACGAGCCCGGCGTCGGCTCGCCTGACTGACATCGGAGGAGATGCCGCCCGATTGCGTCGCGGTAGGATGGCGGGGCAGCCCGAAGGCCACCCCGCCGACTGCAAGGAGGTTGCAGATGCGTCGCGAAGCTGGCCTAGGGCTCCGCTGTCGCGTTACTGCCCACTTCAACATGCGTTCACCTCAACGGGGCGGCTGGCCGGGCGCTACTCCGGCTGAGGGGTTGCGGTTTCCACGAGTGACCGCTGGTCTGGTTAGCGTTGATGGATGGGTCCATTCCCCTCGGCCGTGCTCCATCCATCCGCCGCGTGTCTGCTTTCCACGCCGCAGCCGCCCCGTTACTCATCTGTAGATCATGCATTTCGGCAACGCTTCGCGCAGCGGTGCCACGTCCGTGAGCTGGTTGTCCGCCAGGGAGAGCGTCGTCAGCGAGGTCAACCCGGCCAGTGGCGCCACGTCCGTGAGCTGGTTGCCCCCCAGGGAGAGCGTCGCCAGCGAGGTCAACCCGGCCAGCGGCGCCACGTCCGTGAGCTGGTTGCTCCACAGGTAGAGCGTCGTCAGCGAGGTCAACCCGGCCAGTGGCGCCACGTCCGTGAGCTGGTTGTCCGACAGGTAGAGCCACGTCAGCGAGGTCAACCCGGCCAGCGGCGCCACGTCCGTGAGCTGGTTGCTCCCCAGGTAGAGCGTCGTCAGCGAGGTCAACCCGGCCAGCGGCGCCACGTCCGTGAGCTGGTTGCTCCACAGGTAGAGCGTCGTCAGCGAGGTCAACCCGGCCAGCGGCGCCACGTCC
>Ga0180008_1001128_pt1 | contig 17833 bp, 18 predicted proteins | sample MM_PW_MetaG_FD_121121 | JGI IMG/M metagenome (GOLD analysis project Ga0180008, IMG submission 121121) | Groundwater microbial communities from the Aspo Hard Rock Laboratory (HRL) deep subsurface site, Sweden - MM_PW_MetaG | ecosystem: Environmental > Aquatic > Deep subsurface > Groundwater...
AGCAATAAAAGAAGGAAAAGAACTTTTAGTTTCTTTGAAAAAAAGAGCTTTAATATCTTGTACAAATGAAATAACTCTTATACAAATGCATGGTGATGTTTTAGAAAATATTTTAGCATTAGAAGAAAAAATTGCTGTTTTAATAATTGGAATCAAAAGCCATGAAAATCACAAAATTGGTGCTAATGTAAAAGATATAATCAGAGAAATTAAAAAACCTGTTTTATTAGTAAATAGTGATTTTATAAATCCTAAAAAACTTTTAATTGCATATAATGGTTCTGAAAAGTCAAAAAATTTCCTAATTGAAACATCAAAAAAACCTATTTTTAAAAATGTTCTTAGAGATATTGTAAATGTTAACAGTAACAAAGCACATTCTGACAAACTTTTAGATGAAGCAAAAGAGATTTATGAAAAACAAGAAATTTCAGTAGAAACATCTGCTTTAAATGGTGATACAAAAACTGAAATTTTGATTCATTTAGGACAAAATGATTGTGATATTTTAGCTATGGGAGCATTTGGTCACTCAAGAATAAAAGAGTTTATTTTTGGAAGCCTTACAAGTGAAATTTTAGCTTCTTGTAAAAAACCTATTTTACTTTTTAGATAGAAAAGAGTTAATCTTTTCTATTTGAAAATCTAATAAAATTCTTTTCAATATACATATTTTCAAAGTCAAACTCTTTTTTTATCCACTCAAAAGTTTTTTCTTGAAAAATAAAAACGTGGGTTAAATCATTTTTATACCACCATTTTGAAAAATCGATATTTTCCCTATAAATTCCCGTCATTAGATATAAAGTTCCATCATCTTTTAAAAGTTTTTTAAATAGTTCAAACTCTTTTTTTGGATTATAAAAATGCTCAATCACTTCACAACAAGCTATATAATCATATTTTTGCTCTAAAAGTTTTTTATCAACAAAAAAATATGGATCATATTCAAATATTTTATATTCATTTTGTCTTAAAACTTTTACAATGGGAGAGTCTTTCCCACAACCAAAATCAAGTCCAAAATCTTCTTTTTTATTCTCTTTTAAAACACTTGAAGTAATTGGTAATACAAAATTTTGATAACCTATATCATCTGAATCATTTGTATGACTTTCATATCTTTGTTTCTCTTTTTCATTATCAAGTAGTTTTTCTTTTGGTCTAAATATTCCATAACAACAAGGACAAAGATAAAATTCATCTTTATAAAAAACTTTTGAAGTACTATTACAAAGTGGGCAGTTTGGCATTATATAATCCTATTTTTTATAAAATATTTTATCATAATAATTCATATAGCAACTTTTAGATAAAATTCAAGAAAAAAAGGATTGAAATGGAAATTGAATTATTTATTGGCTTTATTAGCTTCTTCTTAACTGCACTTGCACTTGTAATTGTATTTCTTTATTTATACGCAATTGTTACACCTTATGATGATTATAAATTAATTTTTGAGGAAAACAATACAGCAGCAGCATTAGGTTTTGGTGGAGCTATTATTGGAGTTGCTATTCCTATGTATAGTGCCTTAACAAACTCTATATCATATATTGATTTTGCTATTTGGGGAATGGTTGCTATTATTATTCAATTAGTTTTTGCATTTATTGTTACTAGATTAAATGGTAAATATTCTTTCAAAACAAAAATATCTGAGGGGGTAATTCCTGTTGGAATTTTAATGGCATTTTTATCAATTTGTATTGGACTATTAAATGCTGGATCAATGAGTTATTAAAACTCATTGATTTAACTATTTCAAATACTCTATAATCTCTTCAACACTTAATAATTTTCCGCTACTTTTAACAACCCCATCTACAACTAATGCAGGTGTACTCATAACTCCATAGTTCATAATTTCAACTATATCTTCTACTTTTTTAAGCTCGTGAAAACCACCAATTTTTGCTAAGGCTTGTTTTGCATTTTCTTCTAGTGTTTTACACTTTGAACATCCTGTTCCTAAAATCTCTATTTTCATTTTTTCTCCTATTTTTGATTTCCAATTAATATAATGATTGCGCCTAAAATACAAACTGCTGAACCTATTAAATCCCATTTATTAAAACTTTGTTTTTCTACAAAATATAACCAAAACAGTGATGAAACTATATAAATCCCACCGTAAATTGCGTATGCACGACCTGCAAATTCTAAATTAACTTTTGTTAATAAATATGCAAAAGTTACTAATGATATTACTCCAACAAAAAGCCATAAGCTATTGTGTTGAAGTTTAAAAAACATCCAAAAACTATAACAACCCAAAATTTCAAAAAATGCAGCTGCCACATATATAAAAAGTTCTAATATCAATTTACTATCCTAAAATAATATTGAATAAATATCCAACAAAAAGTATACCAAATCCTACGATTCCAAAGAAAATTGAAATTAGTTTTATAGATAATACTCTTTTTAGAATCATGGCTTCAGGAAGGCTAAGAGCAACAACAGCCATCATAAATGATAAAGCAGTTCCTAAAAGCATTCCTTTTGCTGTTAAAACCTCAATAAGTGGCAAAATTCCAGCAGCATTTGAATACATTGGAATTCCCATAACAACGGCAAGAATAGGAGCATACCAAACATCTCCACCTGCATATGAACTAATAAAATCAGTTGGAACATATCCATGGATAAATGCTCCAATACCAACTCCTGCTATTACATATAAATAAATCTTTTTAAATATATCAATAGTATAATCCCATGATTCTTTTAATCTTTTTGAAAACTCCACTTTTTCTTCTTCATAAGAAAAATCCATAGCTTTAACTTCTATTAAAACCTCTTTTTCAAGATTCATAGCTCCTATTATAAGACCTGCAACAATAGCAATCAATAATCCCACACAAACATACAATAAAGCTATCTTCCAACCAAATAGCGAAAATAACATTGCAATAACAACAGCGTCACTAAGAGGTGCTGAGATCAAATACGAAAATGTCACGCCAAGTGGTATTCTAGCTTGTAAAAATCCTAAAAATAAAGGAATAGCACTACATGAACAAAAAGGAGTTAATACCCCAAAAATAGCTGCTAGAAAATGTCCTACTAGTTTATTTTTACCACTTATATAATCCCTTGCTTTTTCTATTGGAAAATAACTTCGTAATACTGTAACCAAATAGATAATAGTAATTAAAAGTATAAATATTTTTATTGTATCAAATATAAAAAACTCTAAAGCATCACCTAAGTGCGTACCTTTTACCAAACCCAAGAGGTCAAAGACAAATAAAGCACTTAAACTAGCAAGCCAATCAAACATCTATTTCAAAGCCTCAATAACTTTTGGAAGCAATACAGATTCAATCTCTTTGTATGTTTGCTCAAACGCTTCAAAACCTTTTCCATCTGGATCTTCAAAGCCCACATGAATTTTAGCTATTGGCTTTGGAAACATAGGACAAGTTTCGTTTGCGTGATCACAAACAGTAACTATTAAATCATAATCATTTTCAATTACAGTATCTAATGTTTTTGAGTGGTATTGCTCTTTCCAAATTCCTTTTTCTTCTAGCAATTTTTTAGCATTTGGATTTACTCTACCACTGGCTTTCACACCACTTGAATCAGCACTTATTCCTTCTAACTTTGCATTTATTAAAGCTTCTGCAATAATACTTCTACAAGAATTTCCTGTACATAAAATCAATACTTTTTTCATTTTATTATCCTTTCCCTATTTAATTATCTATTTATATGCCAAGATTCTGGAAATCCTGTTTTTATATGTTGATTCTTTACTAGCTCTATAAGTTTCAGAATCTTTGTTTTTATCTCTTCTTTTGAAACTCTAATTTTTGCTTTTTTCTCTTCATCACTACCATCACATGCAGGACTTGTTATATTCCAATGTAATACTCCATCAAGACTTGAAAAAACAGGACAAGGCTCTTTTGAAGCTTCATCACAAACTGTTATCACATAATGATAATGTCGTCCCTCTTTAAAATAATCTAAAATTTTGTTTGTTGTAAAAGATGAAATATCCATATTTTCATCTTCTTGTATCACTTCAACTGCCAGGGGATTTAAAACACCTGGATTTATTCCTGCGCTATCTACTTCAAAATCTTCTTTTCCATATTTTAATAATAGTGCCTGAGCCATTTGGCTTCTTGTTGTATTAGCACTACAAACAAATAAAACTCTTGTATTCAAACTTATCTCCTAATAAAAATTAAATTAAACTAAATTGCTAAAAGTACTAATAATAGTACGGGTGGTGTGATAATCAAACCAAATTTACTGTATTGCCCAAAAGATATTTTCACACCTTTTTTTGCTAAAACATGTAGCCATAATAGCGTAGCAAGACTACCAAATGGTGTCATTTTTGGTCCAAGATTACATCCTACTATATTTGCATAAATCATTGCTTGATTTCCTATATCATGCATTGCTATATCCATAATCATAATTGTTGGCATATTGTTCATAATAGCACTTAAAAATGCAGCAATAAATCCCGTACCAATAACAGCTAAGGTGTCACCTCTTAAACTTAAATCTTTTAAAACAATTGTTAAATAATCTGTAAGTCCAGCATTTTTAAGCCCATAAACAACAATATAAAGTCCAATACTAAACCATACCACTTGCCATGGAGCTTCTTTTATTATACGAATTGGCTCTACTGTTTTTGATATAGATGCGATAATTAAAAATATAATTCCTCCACCTAAAGCAAAAATAGAAATAGGTAAATCATAAGCATCACCTATAAAGTAACCAGCTAATAAAATAGCTAAAAATATCCATGAAAAATAAAATAGTTTCATATTTTTTATTACACTTTTTGGATCTTTTAATAAAGATATATCAACTGTTTTTGGAATATCTTTTCGTAAAAGTAACCATAAAAAAAGTATTGAAACTACAACACTTACAATAAAAGGAATAATCATATTTAAGAAATATTCCACAAAACCAATATTAAAATAATTAGCTGTAACTATATTTGTAAGATTTGAAAATACAAAAGGCAGTGAAGCACTATCGCTTATAAACCCACCTGCAAGTAAAAATGCAACTATTGTTTTTATATTTAACTGTAAAATTCTCATTTTTGCTAGTAATATTGGAGTTAAAATAAGTGCCGCTCCATCATTTGCAAAAAGTGCTGAAACAAATGCTCCTAATAAAATAGAATAGATAAACATTTTCATACCGTTTCCATTTGAAAACTTTGCCATTTTAAGAGCTGCCCATTCAAAAAAACCAATCTCATCTAAAACCATAGATAAAATGATAATTCCAATAAAAGCTAAAGTTGCATCCCAAACAATATTTGTCACAGTTAAGACATCGCTAAAACTTACAACTCCCAAAACTAAAGCAACAACTGCTCCAATAACAGCAGTTGTTCCTATTTGTAAATCACGAGGTTGCCAGATTACAAATATTAAAGTAATTATAAAAATAGCACTTGCAAGTATCATAAATCACTTTCTTTTATTTGATCTTCACTAGCTTTTAATACATAAATAAAAGTATCAACATCAAGTTCATCATATCTTTCAACAGTAACTTCTTGACGCTCAAATTCTGCACCTTCAAACTCATCTAAATTATCCCAATGATTTATTAAATTATCTGAATAAAATAAATATCCATGAATCGTATCACCATCTGGATTCAATTTAATTCCTGGGTAACCCATACTTGCGCTCCAACCTGCATCTTTTAAATAACCTCGAACTGTTGCTGGAACAAATTTTCCTACAACATTTTCTAATACATATCCATTTGGACAGTTTGGCATTAATGTTCCATATACAAAAAGTGTTTCTTTCAATTATTTTCCTTTGTTTCACAAGTTTTTTTAAGCATTGGTAATTCTATTTCTAAAGTCATTATCTCTTTTATACAAGAGCTTCTAAACTCATCAAGGGGAAAACGAATACTATAATAAGCCCATCTTCCCTCACGTTCAAGTTTCAGAAATCCTGCTTCTTTTAAAATTTTTAAATGTCTTGAAAGTCTTGATTGAATCATTTCAAATGAATTTTCCAAATCACAAACACAACATTTTCCATTTTGGTTCATAAATTTAAGTAGTTTTATTCTTGTTTCATCATTTAAGGCGCTAGCTGTTTTTAAAAATATATCCATATTAGTTCCTTGTTTTTTGAAACTATAGCATATTTACATTAATATATCAAGATATCTTGATATATTAATGTAGAAAAATCTATATTTTTAATAATCACTTAAAAAAAGTGATTATCATAGGAAGAAATACAGCTGTAAATATCCCACTAAGTCCCATGGCAAGTGCTGAAAAAGCAGCTGCTTTTTCACTTATTTCAATTGCACGGGCTGTTCCAATTCCATGGGATACTAAACCAAGGGCGAAACCTTTTGAAGTATCATGTTTTATTTTTATAATCTTAAAAATAATAGTTCCAAATAAAGCTCCTATAATTCCAGTTATAAGTACAAATCCAACGGCAAGAGAAGGAATAGCACCTATTTGCTCTGAAGTAATAATGGCAATTGGTGCAGTAATTGACTTTGTTGTCATTGATAAAATTGTTGGAAGTTCTGCACCAAAAATCCAAAGCAATGTTACTGCAATTACAATTGAAAAAATACCTGCTATAAAAAGCGTAAGAACAATTGGTAAAAAAAGTGATTTTATATATTTCAAATTTTTATATAATGGTAATGCCAAAGCAACAGTAGCAGGGCCTAAAAAGAAATGTATAATTTCAACACTTTTAAAATACTCTTCAAAAGATGTATTTGTATATATTATCAAACTTAGAAGTATCACATATGCTATGATTATTGGTTGTAACAAAGTATGTTTATTAAACTTTTCATAGATTATGATTCCAAGTTTAAAAGCAGCTAATGTTAAAATCAACCAAGTAAGTGGAGTTGAATGTATATAATTTATTAATGCATCATAATTCATTTTTTTCTCCTTTATTTGTAAGATAATCCATAAATTTTGCACTAAAAGCCAAAGCTACAATCGTTCCCACAAATAAAGCAATTGCAATTGCCCAAAACTCTTTTGTAATAATATCAATTTGAGTGATTATTCCCATGGCTGCTGGAATAAAAAGTAGCGGTAAATATCTTAAATGTAATGCAACTGCATTATCAAGACTTACAAAACTTCCTTTTTTTATTAATAAAAATAACAATAATAAAATCATACCAATAACAGGTCCAGGCACTAAAAGCTCAAAAAACTTAGCAATACACTCTCCTAAAAATTGGAAAAATAATAAAACAATAATACCTTTTAACATCTAATTCCTTTTATTTAAACGGTACTATACTAAAATTTATCTTAGGATAAAAAGTTTAATATTTGAAATAATTGTTATATAATTAAATATACAACACAAGGTTTAATATGTATAGATTATTTATTAGCTTAATATTTTGTTTTTTCTTTGTTCAAAATATATTATCTTCTGAAAGAGAAGCAATAAATAACAATACAAAACAAAATATTGATAACCTTTCTTCACAATTAAAATATCTAGTACAAGATTATCAAGAAAATAAAAAAGAGATAAATTATATTTTAAATCTTTATTATCAACACCATGAAAAAATTCAAGCTTTTGAGATTATTTATAAAAATAAATATATTTATAGCTCATATAAAGATGACTCAACAATTATTATAAATGACGATTCGCTTTTCTTTGATGTAAAAGAAAATTTAGAAACTTATGAAAAAGATATTTTGGACAATAAAAACAATTCTCTAGGAAAATTAATAGTATATTTTAAAAAAGAAATTGACTTTACACCTGAGGAATTAGCTTATTTAAAAAATAAAAAGATTATAAAAATTCAAAATGACTCAGATTTAGCTCCTTATAATTTTAATGAAAATGGAATTGCAAAGGGTTATTCAATAGATTATATGAATTTAATTGCAAATAAATTAGCAATACAAGTAGACTATCAAAATGTTATTTGGAATGAAGCTATGAATATGCTTGAAAATAATCAATTAGATATAATGGTTAATGTATTAAAATCAAAAGAAAGAAAAGATAGATTTATATTCTCTAATATACCATATAGAGTATCAAGTCCTGCTATGGTTTCACGAATCGGGGACGCTGAATATAACTCATTTAAAGAGCTAAATGGCAAAACTATAGCCTTAGTAAAAGGTTATCACAGTTATGAACGAGTAAAAAAAGACTTTCCTAATATTAATATTTATCCTACTAATAATTCATTAGAAATACTAACAGCAGTTACTACAAAAAAAGCAGATATAACTTATGGAATAAAAGATGTTTTAGAATACAGTATAAGTAAAAACCTAATTACAAATCTAAAAATCACCCCAAATATAGATGATGAAAGTTTTGGTTTTTATTTTGCTTATAATAAAGAAAATACTATTTTAAAATCTATTATTGAAAAAGCAGAAAAATTAATCTCAAAAAATGAGATAGAAAAACTCAATGATAAATGGTTTAAAAAAGCTATTGAAATCGAAAACAATAGTAAAAATTATCTATTTACACAAGAAGAAATAGCATATTTAGAAAAAAAACGAAATATAAAAATGTGTGTGGATCCCAAATTTCTACCCTATGAAGAGATTACTAAAGAAGGTAAATATATTGGAATAGTAGCAGATATTATAAATCAATTAAGTATTAATACAAATATTAAATTTCAATTAAATATTACTAATTCATGGGAAGAATCTTATGATTTAGTAAAAAATAAAAGATGTGATATTTTACCTTTTGCTGCTCAAACAAAAAGTCGAGAAGAGTTTTTTCGTTTTACACAAGCTTATTTAATCTTTCCAACAGTAATTACAACTAAAGATAGTGAACTTTTTATTAACTCATTAAAAGAACTTGAAAATAAAAAAATAGCTTTAGTTAAGAACTATGCCCTAATTGAAATGATTAAATATAGCTCCAAAAATATACAAATCCAAGAAGTGACAAATGTTAAAGAGGGACTTGAAAAAGTAAGTTCAGGGGAAGTCTATGCATTTCTTGCTTCTTTACCTACTGTTGCTTATACAAAACAAAAATATAATATTCAGAATATAAAAATCAGCGGTAAGATTTCCGATGAATTATTAGCAAAAATAGCCATAAGAAATGATGAAAAAATCCTACAAGATATACTTAATAAAGCCATTAATTCACTAAAACCAGAGGATAAAGAAAGAATTACTAATAAGTGGATTACAATAATTAAAGAAAAACAATTTAACACAAAAGTTTTTATTCAAATTTTTACATTGATTATTATAATTTTTGTATTAATAATAACTGCTTTAATATATCGTTCAAATATAAAATTAAATGCTTTGAATAAAGAGCTAAAAAAACTATCCCAAACAGATAAATTAACCTCTCTTTACAATAGAACAAAGTTAGATTCTCTTTTAGAAAAAGAGATTAAATATTCACAAAGATATAACGCACCTTTAACTTTAGCAATTGTAGATATAGATTTATTTAAAAATATAAATGATACTTATGGACATACAATTGGTGATGTTATTTTAAAAGAGTTTGCAAATATTTTATCAAAAAATATTAGAGAAACTGACTATGTAGGAAGATGGGGTGGTGAAGAATTTTTACTAATTTTTTCCCATACCCCAAGCCAAAATGCTCAAATAATTGCAGAAAACTTAAGAAAAATCATAGAAGAATATGATTTTTCTAATAAAATAAAATTAACTGCAAGTTTTGGTATATATGAATGTAAAGATCAAAATCCAACTAAATGTTTATCAAAAGCAGATAAGGCATTATATGAAGCAAAAAACTCAAGTAGAAATTGTGTAAGAGTTTTCATTGATAGCCAAAATTAATAGTTTGAGGCTTTTGCTACATTTACAAATAGTTTTATAATTTCATTTGAATGATTACTTTGTTTTACTTTTTTTAATAATCTATTTTTTTCTTCGTCATTGTTTTTTAATAGCTCTTTTATATATCCTTTCATTACATTTTCATCATATTCAGGATGAAACTGAACTCCCCAAGCATTTTCACCGACTCTAAAAGCATGATTTTGCTCATGATTATTTGAAGCTAGTAAAACTGCGCCTTTAGGTAAGGATATTGCACTTTGAGAATGAACAACATGAACATCAAAAGAAGAAGGCAAATATTTAAAAATATCATCACTAAGAGCTTCTTTTGAAGCAGAGATATTAACAGTTCCTAACTCTATTCCCTTTAGATGATAATCAACCTTTGCTCCTAAACTTTTAGCTAAAAGTTGATGTCCATAACAAATTCCTAAAAATGGAATTTTTGCAAGAATAACTTCCTTTATAAATATTTCTAACTTCAAACTCCAAGGAAGTTCTTGAGTAACCATGGCATGTGAGCCTGTAATTATTACACCCAAACAATCATTTAAAGATGGTATTTCTTCATTATTTTGAATATCAATAATTTTAATATTTTCATAATTTATGTATTTTAAAATCCAATCTTCAAAATCACCATGTTCACTAATAATAGTGTCAAAAGTTTTTCCAGCTTTTATAATAAATAGTTTTTTCATAAATTACCTTTGAATTATATAAGGTATATTAACAGTAAAATAATTTATTGGTAATTTTATATTGTAGATTATTTATACAAATATTGAAGAAAAAAAGCTTAATCAAAATTTATAATTAAGCTTTTTTTATTTTAAGCAAGGGGGTCTTCACCTCTTTCCCAAGAGGCTAAATATTTTTCAACTAAATGAAAATCTTCACCTTTGTGTTCTGTAAAAGTAATATACTGATTTTTTTGATTTATTCCAAAATTCTCTTTTACAATTTCCATATAAGCAAGAGCTAACTCTCGCCTTTTTTCAATTGTTCTGCCCTCTCTAATATCAAGGTTCATTAAACAAATGTCATCAATAAAAGAGGCTCTTCCAATTGTTAAAGAGTATTTATCATACTCTCTAATTGATATTGCAATATGATCAACTCCAGTATCCATAATCTCACTAAAAGTTTTTCTTATTTCATTTACAAACTCTTCTTTTGAATCATCTGATACTTTTTTATTTATTTCAAACTGTAAATGTGGCATTTGTCATCCTTTTAAAACGTCCCATTTTAAAAGGGACCTAAATTTATTAACTTCTTTTAACGGCTTGAATAAATCAAACCTAAAGAAGCCTTGTGCTTGCACTCTCTTCGAGAAACTCTAAAGAAAGCAGAGTTGCCTTTTATTTTTTAAATAATTGATAAATAGAAGAAAAATCTTCTTCACCTTTCCCCATCATTTTCATTTTAGAAAACAGCTCTTTTGGAATTGCTGCTGTATAAAGTGGCTGATTCAAATTATATGCTAAATCTTGTACTAAATGCAAGTCTTTATTTATTGCATTATTTGAAAAATGAGCTGAAAAATCTTCATCAATTAGTTTTTGTGTTTTTGCTTTTAAAACAAGTGATTGACCACCACCAACTCCCAAAATCTCTAAAGCCTTAGCTTTTGGAATTTCACAATTTTCAGCTAATGCAGTACATTCAGCAAGGGTTGCCATAAATGAACCCAAACATAGATTGTTAATAAGTTTCATTTTTGTAGCACTTGATGGAACTTCAAGATGAAAAATTTCAATTGCTATTTTTTCTAAAATAGGTTTTACATTTTCAAAAACTTCTTTTTTACCTGAACTTACAACCGTTAATGCTCCATTTAATGCAGGTGCAACACTTCCAAATACTGGGTTTTCAAGATAATTTCCACCAATGTCATTTACTATTTTGTGAAACTCTAAAACCTCTTCATAATGATTTGTAGTTAAATCAATAATTGTTTTGCCTTTTAACTGCTCACATAACAAGCCATTTTCTCCAGTTAAAATATTTCTAACTGCTGCTGAATCAAATAAACACATAAAAACAACTTCACACTCTTGTAAAAGTTCTTTTGGTGTATTTGCTTTTTTGTATGGTAAATCTTTGATTTTATCTTTGTTTCTATTGTATATTATTAATTCCATATCTAAAGATGATAATCTTGTACATATTGCACGACCTAGATTTCCAAGTCCTATAAATCCTATTTTCATAATCTCTCCTAGATTTTTATATAGAAGTATTATAAGTGCTTAATATTAAAAAAAGATGATATTTCGTGACAAATTTAAAAGAAAGTTCTAAAAAGAATTAAAGAGTTAAATCAAATAGATGGAGAAATCCCATCTATTTTAAAAGAATTATTTTTTGAAGTCAGCTATGATATTAGCTTTTAATTTAGGGATTGTAAATCCAAACTCTTCAAATAAATCATTAGCAGGTCCAGATGCTCCAAATGTATCCATTCCAAATACCTTATGCGCAAATCTGTAATACTCTAAACCTCTTGCTGCTTCAACTGCATAAACTCTAGTATTTTTATCAATAATTTGAGCAATATAAGACTCATCTTGCTCTAATAATAGATCAAAACAAGGAACAGAAACAACATTTGCAATAATTCCTTCTTCTTCTAAAGAACAAGCTGTTTGAAGTGCAAGCATTAATTCAGATCCCGATGCCATAATAGTGATATTTGCATTTTCTCTTTTTTTAAGTAAATATCCACCATTTGCAACGCTTCCAAATGCTTTTTCATCTTTTAATACTTTTAATCCTTGTCTTGAACATACAAAAGCAGTAGGAGCTTTCATTTTAAGTGCAACTTTCCAAGAATCAACATTTTCAGTTGCATCAGCTGGTCTGAATGTATAAAAATTTGGTAATGCTCTAAATTGAGATAAATGCTCAATTGGTTGGTGAGTTGGTCCATCTTCTCCAACACCAATTGAATCATGAGTCCAAACGAAGTGTTGAGGAATAGAAGCAAGGGCAGCTATTCTAGCTGCTGGTTTTAAGTAATCAGAAAATACAAAGAAAGTTGCAGAGTAAACTCTAAATAAACCATATAAGTTCATAGCATTTGTCATAGCTGCCATTGCATGTTCTTTAATACCAAAGTGAATATTTCTTCCATTTGGGAAATCACCCTCACCTTTTAATTCTGTTTTATTAGAAGGTCCAAGGTCTGCAGATCCACCTAAGAATCCAGGAATTGCTGCTGCGATTGCATTTAAAATCTTGTGATTTGAATCTCTTGTTGCAACTGAAGAATCAGCTTCAAATGTTGGATAAACAACAGAGTCAAAATTAGGATTTTGAAGTTCTGCTATTTTTGCTTTTGTTTCAGCACTTAAAGAGTCATTCCACTCATTTTGAGCAATAGAACCTACGATTAATTTATCAAATGCACCTTTAACATCAGCAGGAACAAAGAACTTTTCTTCAGGATTAAATCCAGCTTTTGCTTTTGAAGCTGCAATTTCGTCATTTCCAAGAGGAGCTCCATGTGCATGGTGGCTTCCTTCCATAGTAACAGCACCTTTAGCAATTGCTGTTTTTGCAATAATTAATACGGGCATAGTTGCAGTTTTTGCAGAAACTAATGCTTTATCAATTTGTTCAAAATTATGTCCATCTATTTCAATAACTTCAAAATCAATAGCTTGGAATCTTTTTTTAACATTTTCACTCCATGCTAATGAAGTATCACCTTCAATAGTAATATTATTTGAATCATAAATAATTACTAAGTTATCAAGTTTTAAATGTCCTGCACTTGCAGTTGCTTCATAAGAAATACCTTCTTGTAAATCTCCATCACCACATAAACAATAAACTTTATGATTAATAACTTCTGATCCAAGGATATTTTGAGCATATTTTGCAGCCGCTGCAAAACCAACAGCATTTGCAATTCCTTGCCCTAATGGTCCAGTTGTAATTTCAATACCATGAGTATGTCCATATTCAGGATGTCCAGGAGTTTTAGAGTGAGTTTGTCTGAAATTTTTCATATCATTTACAGATACGTCAAATCCCCAAAGGTGTAATAAAGAGTAAACTAAACCTGTTGCATGCCCCCCTGAAAACACTAATCTATCTCTATTTAGCCATTTTTCATCAGCTGGATTTACATTTAAATGTTTACTTAATACTGTTGCAATATCAGCTAATCCCATCGGAGCACCTGGATGTCCTGAGTTTGCTTGTTGCACCATATCAGCTGCTAAAAATCTGATTGTATCTGCTTGTTTTTGTAGTAATTGTTTTGACATAATTATCCTATTTGAAAATGAAGTTTTGAAATTTTTAAGTGATTGTATCTAAAATTCATTAAATACAATATGAAGCGTTTTTTTAATGTTGAGGAATAATAATTTTAAAAATAGCTCCATTAAGAGAATTTTTAACTAAAAGTTTACCATGCATATTGTTTTCAATAATAAGCTTTGACATAAAAAGTCCTAATCCTGAACCATTTAATTTTTGATAAGTAAAAAAAGGTTCAAATATTTTTTCAATAGGAACTACCTTTATCCCAGCACCATTATCTTCAACTACGGTTATTATATTTTCATTTTCTTCATAAATTAGTATTTTTATATAAGGATTCTTAATTTTTCTTTGAATCAAAATATCTTTTGCATTATTCACAATGTTTATTAAAACTTGAGAATACTCATTTTTATAACCTTTTAATGTGGGATTTTTTTTGATTATTATGTCTAATTTTATATTATTAGATTTTAATCCACCACTAATTATATTTATTGTGGAATTAATTTGATCTAATAGCTTAAATTCAATTTTCTCTTTATCACTTGCAAAAAAATCTCTGAAATCATCAATTGTATTTGACATATATTTTGTAATTTCATTTAATTTATTTATACTCTCTAACATTTCATCTTTATCTAATGAAATATCCATATGTAATTTAGCTTCAATTGGTAAAAAAAGGGAGTTGATTTCCATAAGAGGTTGACGCCATTGATGTGAGATATTTCCTAACATCTCACCAAGTGCTGCCATTTTGTTTTGTTGAAATAAGAGTTTATCTTTATCTCTATTTTTTCTAACTTCTTCTTGTATTTTTTTTTCTAGTTCTTTATTATGTTCTTCTAATTGTAAAAAATCATCTAATCTTGTTTGTCTCATATTTGAAAATTATCCATAATAAAATTTACTAAAAAAATGTGAATATATAAATAGGGAAATCCCTATTTATATATCAGGTGTAACATCAATATCATCTTCAATCAATAATTTAATAGTTGAATTAATACCAGTTCCTGTAAAAACTTTATAGTTTGTACCATCTAATTGTGTTTTACCAGCATTTGACCAATCACTTGGAGTATCTAGATCAACTTTATCACCTAAATCACCTTTGATTATTAGTTCTTTATCTGCATCAACTAAATCAACTACATCGCTCATATCTATTTTTAATGTATTAATTTTACCATTTGTAATATCTATAATATCTGTTTTATTAGTATTACTGCTATTTATTACACTAGTTAAATCGATTGTATCATCATTATCAATTGATATAATATCTTTACTTTCATTAGGAGTTACATCTACTTTTATATTTACTTTAAATGAAGCAACATCTCCATCTACATCTGATGCATTAACTTTAAATGTTTTTACTGAATCAGTACTAAACTGTGAAGAATCAGTTGTATAAGTATATTTACCTGTCGAGAAATTAAACTCTAATGTTCCTTGCCAATTATTTATAGTTGCAATATTTGTTGCAGTATAATTACTTGCATTATATGTAGTTCCATCAACAACAATACTATCAATTTTAATAGCTCCATCACCGCCAAAGATATTGTCAAATACATCTCCTGAACTTGAAACAGTAACTGTTCCTAAAAGTATATTACCTAAAGTTGAATCATCAACAGCCATTATTACTTTATCACCATCTTGTACTTGTACAATTTTTAATGGATTTACACTAGCCCCTGATCCTACACCTACCACATTTAAAGTATCAATATTCTCATTTACAAAGGTTTTCCAATTTTTTATTGTTTGGTCACTATCACTATCTGTACTACTTGTATTCTTATTTGGAGCCCCATCTGATAGGAAATATGCAACAGTACTATCTGCATCATGTCCTGAGAAATTAATACTCATTGTTGATTTTAGTGCACTATCATAATCTGTTCCTCCTGTTGATAAGCCACTTATTGATTGACCATCATATTTAATAGAACTAGAAGTTAAAGTTAATTTACTTAAATAATTAATCGCAGCATCAGCACTCATCCAACCAATATTTTTTGCACCATCACCAAATAAAGTCAAATTAACTTCTGTTTTACCATTTACTTTATATGCTTGAATAGTTTTAATCATCGAATCAATTTCAATATCAAATCTTGGAACATAATTACCACTGCTATCTTTAACTTTTGTTGCCATTGATCCAGATACATCAAGAGTAACTACTAAATTTGCACTTGCTTGTCCAAAGGCTAAAGTATTTGTTTCATCTATAGCTGTAGGTATCGCATTTATAATTGGTGCATCACTACCATTAATTTTAATAGTTACAGTGCTTGAAGATTTATCTCCATCTTTATCAATTATAGAGTATGTAAAAGTTTGTGATAAACTATCTCCCCCAGCTAAGTTATCTTTAGTTGCTTGATTAACAATAAAAGTATATTTACCATTTGCATCTACAGTCATTGTTCCATAAGAACTTGTTAAATCACCCCATTCAACTTTATCAAGGCCATCTGCACCAGCTTCACCACAAACATTTCCTGTTATTTCTGGTAAAGGAGCATATTCTTTAATACTTGCGTAAATTTCAAATGTGTTATTTTCACCTTCATTTGTATAAATAGTTTTTACATACTCCCCATTAGTATTTTTGAACCCTTCAACCGTAAAGATATAATTTTGACCAGATACATTAACTACAATATTATTTTCAGGTAAAGTAATTATATCTCTAGAAGAAATAGGGTCATTTGTATTTGGAGTTTCAGTATGATCAAGTAAAACTTCAAACTCGATAGGTACAATTTGTCCATTTATTGAAATATCCATTTTCATCGTTACTGTTGTTTTATCTAAGGTAGATGAATCTGATGAAATAGTCCAATTTTGATGAGTAAAATTAGCCAATTTAAATGACCCATTAGTATCAATTACAGTACCAACTGAACTTGTATACGTAGTATTATCGATTAAAGAATAACCTGATTGAGCAAGACTATCAGTTGTTTTTGTTCCCCATTCTATTTTATCAATTAAATTATCACTATCAGTATTTGTATTTTTAACTTGAGCTGTTCCATTTAAATATACTGAATCTTTAAAACCTGCTTGAAGATTTTTAACAATAATAACATCTTTTTCAATATTGATTTCTCTTTCAACTGTACAACTAGTTGGCATATCGTCTTCAATATTTACTACTAATGTTCCAGTACTTGTAAAAGTTCCATCAGCAGCTTTTACGCCAATATTTAACGAAACAATATCTTCAATAGAATTAACTGGATGGGTAACTGCTTGTAATAGTTCAACAGTATACTCACCATTATCATTTATATTCACTTTTATAACTTCTGTTGTACCTATTTTTCCAACTAATTCTTTTGTACCAGTTCCTGTCCACACAATTATTTGACCATTTGACATTAAGTTAGTAGTTGGAGCAATTAATGTTATATTAGCATTATTTATATTATTAAGATTGATAGTTCCTGATACTTTAGCATTATCTGTTGTATCAATAACTCCATCTGTATCTTTAATACCATTAACTAATCCCTCTTCAGATACTGAAACTGTTGTTGTTTCTATATCATTATCTATAATTGTAGCTGTTGCCGTATCAGAGTAATCACTTCCATTACTTGTTAATTTTCCTGTTAAAGTAAATGTTTCATTTGCTTCATCTATTAAATCATCTATTGTATCAGTACT
>Ga0180008_1001129_pt1 | contig 17826 bp, 22 predicted proteins | sample MM_PW_MetaG_FD_121121 | JGI IMG/M metagenome (GOLD analysis project Ga0180008, IMG submission 121121) | Groundwater microbial communities from the Aspo Hard Rock Laboratory (HRL) deep subsurface site, Sweden - MM_PW_MetaG | ecosystem: Environmental > Aquatic > Deep subsurface > Groundwater...
CGACCCCTTTCTATTTTTAGCTGATTTTTTATTGAGCATAACAACATAATAACGCAATACCCTATTTCATAAATATTTATCAAAAGATATATAAATACTGCGTTATTACTTATTTGATGGAAGAAAATAACTATTTAAAAAAACTAAAACAAGAGATGAAATCACGCGGTTTAAAACCAAAAACAATAAAATCTTATATCTATTATAATCAAAAATTCTTAAATTTTACTAAAAAAGATATCAAAAAAATTAATGAACAAGATATCAAAAATTATATTTCACAGATATTAGAAAAACAAACAAAGATAACAGCTAATTTCATTATAAGTGCTTTAAAATTTTTTTATCAGGAAATACTAAAAAAAGAATTAAATATAGTCAGACCCAAAAAAGAAAGAAAAATACCAAGCATTTTAACAAAAAATGAAATGCGCTCATTAATAGAATTTACTCCTAATCTAAAACACAGACTATTCATAGAATTTTTATATGGTTGTGGTTTAAGAGTAAGTGAAGCAATTAAAATTAAAATTTCAGATTTGCTTCTTGAAGAATCAATGTTGCATATTCATAAAGGAAAAAATGATAAAGACAGATTAATACCATTAGATTCAAAATTAGTTGAGCATATAAAAAATTTTATTAATATAAACAAACCAATAAATTATTTATTCTTCACTAACAGAAATATAAATAAACCTATATCAATTAAAACTGCTCAAATGATAATCAAAAATTCTTCAAAAAAAGCAGGGATTAAAAAAAATGTCCACCCACATACTCTCCGTCATTCCTTTGCAACCCATCTTTTAGAATCTGGAATTGATATAAGATTAATACAGAAACTTCTTGGGCATTCTAATCTTCAAACAACTCAAATTTACACACATATCTCCACAGCAAATCTTAAAAATATAAAAATGCCTTTATCAGAGTTATAAAATGGTATTAGAAAAACTTGGAAATGTAATAAAAAATGTAACAGACAAGATAGCTTCAGCTATTTTTGTAGACAAAAAATTAGTGGAAAGTTTGATTAAAGACTTGCAAAGAGCATTAATAGAAGCCGATGTTAATGTAAAACTTGTAAAAGAAATAAGTGATAAAATAAAAAAAACAGCTTTAAATGAAAAAATTAAGAACATAGAAAAAAAAGAGCAGATAATCAAAAACCTCCATGATACTCTCCTTGAAATTCTCGGAGGAGAAAAACAAGAATTAAAAATAGAAAAAAAGAAAAACCAAAAAATAATGCTTGTTGGTTTATATGGTTCTGGAAAAACAACAACAACAGCAAAACTTGCAAATTACTATTCAAAACGCGGCTTAAAAACAGCAATTCTTGGTTTAGATGTCCATCGTCCTGCTGCAAATGAACAACTTGAACAACTAGGAAAACAAAACAAACTAAATGTTTTCATAAATAAAAAAGAAAAAAACCCTATAAAAATCTATGAAGAATTCAAAAAAAAATTAAGCTCCTATGACTTAGTAATAATAGATACTGCTGGAAGACACTCTCTTGATAAATCTCTTGAAAAAGAAATAAAAACATTATCATCTAAAATAAAATCTTCTCACACAATTTTAGTAATGCCTGCAGACATAGGGCAGTCAGCAAAAAATCAGGCTTCTGAATTTCAAAAAGCATGCAACATCACCGGAGTAATAATAACACGAATGGACTCAACAGCAAAAGCAGGAGGTGCTTTAACAGCTTGCAATGAAACAAAAGCAAAAGTGTTCTTTATAACAACAGGAGAAAAAATCAATGATCTTGAAACATTTAATCCATCTTCATTCATCTCAAGAATTTTAGGGTTTGGAGATTTAGAAACACTTATAGAAAAAGTAAAATCAACAGTAGATGACAATAAAGAAAAAAAACTAAAAAAAAGATTAGAAGAAGGAAAATTCACAATGGATGATATGTTTGAGCAAATTCAAAGCATGAAGTCAGTTGGTTCATTTTCAAAACTAAAAAACCTCATACCAGGTTTAGGAAAAGCAAAAATACCTGAAAACCTTTTAGGAACCCAAGAAGAAAAAATGAAAAAATGGCCCTATATAATTCAGTCAATGACACCAGAAGAAAAAGAAGTTCCAGAATTATTAAGTAAACAAACTTCAAGAATACAAAGAATTGCCCATGGTTCAGGAACAACTACAACAGATGTCAGAAGCCTATTAAAGCAATACAAAATCTTAAAAGATTTTATTCATGGAGGAATAGATTTTGACCCTTCAAAAGGTGTTGGAGAGATGTCACAAAAACAACTTCAAAAATTAGCTAAGAAATTTGGGAAGAAGATAAGGTTATAAAATGTCTTCAACAAAACAACAAATAATTGCAACAGGAGCAGAAGCTATTTTGATTAAGCAAAACAATAATTTAATTAAAAAAAGGATTTCTAAAGGTTATAGAATTCCTGAACTTGATGAAAAACTCAGAAAATTAAGAACAAGAAAAGAAGCAAAGCTTCTTGAAAAATTATTCTGCATAATTCCTGTTCCTAAAATTAAAAGTGTTAATGAAAAAAATAAAGAAATTGTAATGGAATTTATAGAAGGAAAAAAACTTTCAGAAAACCTTGATTTCTTTGATTTGGAAAAACAAAAAGAGATATGCAAAAAAATTGGAAAACAAGTTTCAGAAATTCATAATCAAGACATAATCCACGGAGATTTAACAACCTCGAACATGATTTTAGTTGAGAGTAATAATGATAACATTTATGCCAAAGGGAAGATTGAAGGGAACAATCTTAGGTTACAAAAAATCTATTTTATAGATTTTGGACTTAGCTCTCACTCAAAAAAAATAGAAGACAAAGCAGTAGACCTTCATTTATTAAGACAAGCATTAGAATCAAAACATTTCAAACATTGGAAAGAATTATTTAATTCTGTTTTATCTGGATATATGTCTCGAGAAAAAGAAAAAATATTAAAACAACTTGAAAAAGTTGAATCAAGAGGAAGATACAAACACTAACCAAAAAACATGGCTATTTTTTCTAATAACTTCAGCAACAAAAACCATGTTATAAATCATAGAATAAAGATTCTATTCATTATTATGATTAATTTAAGGCAGTTTGCCTTCTCATATTATTCTCAAAACAAATATCTTTATAAATCATTTGAATTTATTAAGATTATCACTCTTGAAACAATATCAAAGGAGATTCAAAAAAACCTGAATAAAAGGAGATTCCAAAAGAACCTTGGTTCTTTTGATTTTTAGCCCCATAGTCTAGTGGTCAAGGATGCAAGCCTTTGGAGCTTGAGACCCAGGTTCGAATCCTGGTGGGGCTATTTGCTGTTAAACAAAGTGAAACAGCATATACTCAAGATGAGAACCTGAAGGTTCGACGAACATTTGCACTTTAACAATTTTAAATAATAACAAAGTGCAAGTGTGAGAACTGGTGGGGCTATTTGCTGTTAAAAAAAGCAAGATAATATTTGCCTCTTACAAGGTTATACAAATATTTAAAAACACTAAACAAGAAAATCAAATATGGTAGAAAAGAAAAACAAAGAAATAAAGAAAAAACTCACAGAAAAAGAAATAGAAAAAATTGTCTTGGACATGGCAAAAAAAGGGATGACAAGTGAAAAAATAGGCTTAGAACTAAAAAGCAAGCATAACACAAACACAAAAATAGGAAAAATCCTGAAAAAAAACAAGGTTTTCTTAGACCCGGACATAAACAATCTTGAAAAAAAAGTTGAAAAATTGAAAAAACACATTGAAGAAAACAAGCATGATTACAGAACAAAAAGAGCATTTTCAATAAAAAATGCAAAATTGAAAAAACTAAAGGAAAAATAAAAATCCAACAAAAGAGGAAATATGAAAAAAGAAATAGTCTATGCTTCAAAATTATTTTTAGAAAAAACAAAAAGTAAACAAATAAAAATAATAAGTCATTTTGATACAGATGGGATAACCTCTGCAGCAATTATTGCAAGAACTTTAAAGAAATTAGACAAAAGATTTTCTGTAAAGATTGTAAAAAATCTTGAAAATGAATTCATAAAAAAATTAAATACAAAAGAGGTTCTTCTATTTCTCGATTTAGGAAGCGGTTCATTAGAAGAATTAGAAAAATTAGAAAATTCTGTTTTTATAATAGACCATCATGAAATAACTGGAAATGCAGGGGAAAACACAACAATAATCAACCCCCATCTTTTTGATGAAGAAGAAATTTCAGCTTCAGGGTTATCCTATCTATTCTCAAAAGCTCTTGATTCAAAAAATAAGGAGCTTGCAAATCTTGCTGTAGTTGGAATGGTGGGAGATATGTTGGGAAAAGAAATAAGCAAATTAAATAATGAAATAATAGAAGATGCAAAAATAATAATTAAAAAAGGACTTCTCATTTATCCAGCAACAAGGCCCATACACAAAGCACTTGAATACTCTTCTTCAATATTCATACCAGGTGTTACAGGAAATTTTAAAGGGGTTTTTAATTTATTAAAAGAATCAGGAATAGAAAAAGAAAATGGAAAATACAAAAGTTTAATAGAATTAGAAGAAACAGAACTATCAAAATTAATAACTTCTATACTAATGAGAACAAAACAAAAAACAGAGGATGTAATTGGAAATATATATCTTATTAAACTATCTAATAGAATTGAAGATGCAAGAGAGCTTTCTGCAATGATAAATGCCTGCTCAAGACTGAATAAAAGCGAGATATCATTATCCTTATGCCTTGAAAATAAAAATGCAAGAAAAAAAGCTGAGAGCATCTATGTAAAATACAAACAACATTTGATTTCTGCACTTAATTATGCTGAACAAAACAAAATAGAAGGAAAAGGTTATGTAATAATAAATGCAAAAAATCAGATTAAAGACACAATGATAGGAACAGTAGCAAGCATATTGTCAATGTCAAGAGAATATAAAGAAGGAACAGTAATTATCGGAACATCATATGACCATGAAAAAATAAAAGTTTCTGCAAGAATTTCCGGAAGAAATGGAAGAAATGTAAGAGAACTTCTTAGTGAATCTATGAAAACAATTCACGGCGAATGCGGAGGGCATCAAAAAGCAGCAGGATGTCTTGTCCCAAAATCACAGGAAAACCAATTTATGGAAATCCTCAAAAAACAACTTGAAGTTGAAGTTGTAAAGATTTAATCACTTAGAAAGAGTAACTAAACGAAAGGTTTATAAAGGGGGAATTCTTAAAATAATTATGAAAAAAACTTTGAGGAATAAAGAAGAGAAAATTTTATCTCATGGAATGGAAAAAAATATTGAAAGATATAAAGCAACTGATCATGTTATGGGGATGCTAAATAAAAAACTCATTCCTAAAGATAGTGTGAAAAAAGGCCTCCTAGAGTTTCTTACTGCAGATGAAACCTGTGTAGTGATAACTCCTCTTTCATTAACGAGTGAAAAAGCACTACACTATGCATGGTTATTTCCTGAGAAAAAGGAGCAGCAAACAAGACATGTTGGAAGGTATTTAAAAAGACTATTAAGAAATTACCGCAGATGTGATGAGTATGCTGAAAGAATAGGAATGGATAAGAGAAACTTTTCAGATTTCCTGGCGGGTATAGGGGAAGTGATATGCGTTGCAGAGGTTAAAGGAGCAATAAATATCAGGTATACGCCTAGCACTCAAAATTAATTTTTACAGATATTTGAATTCTAATTTTATTTAAAAAACAAATCCTCACACTTTAACAGAACTCATGTCCCAAATCTTTATATAATCTCAATTTCTCAAAAATAAATGGAAGAAAACGACTTAATTTTATGCACAGTAGAAAGAATTCAAGGAACAACCGTATTTGTAAAAATCGAAGATACAGACAAAGAAGGAACTCTTGTAACATCAGAAATTTCACCAGGAAGAATAAGAAACCTCAGAGACTATGTAGTTCCAGGGAAAAAAATAGTCTGCAAAATATTGAAAATATCTGGGAAAAATATTCATTTAAGTCTTAGAAGAGTGTTGGACAAAGAAAAAAGAGAAATCCTTGACAAATATAAAAAAGAAAAAAGTTACCAGAGAGTAATAAGCTCCATAGTTAAGGAAAACTCAGAAGAAATTATAAAAAAAATAAAAACAGAGCATAAAAGTATCTATGACTTTTTTCAGTTATGCAAAGGTGATACAAAAAAATTAGAGAGTTACTTCACAAAAGATGAAATTCAAAAATTATGCAAAATCCTGGAAGAAAAAAAAGAAAAAGGAGTTGAGATAAAAAAAGAATTCTCACTAAAAAGCAACAAAGAAAATGGACTAACAATAATAAAAGATATATTATCATATTCTGATAATATACTCTACCTTGCAGCAGGAAGATTTGTAATTAAAATTAAATCAGAAGATTATAAAAAAGCAAACAAAGAAATGGAAGAAATTTTAGAAAACATTAAAAAAAAGTCAGAGTCTCAGAAAGCTGAGTTTATTGTGAAGGAAAAATGAACAGCTTAAAAAAATGTATAATTTGTAATAAATATACTTTAAAATCTGAACACTGCAAAGAAAAAACAAAAAATGCAGGGTATAAATTTATAAGTAAATATATCCCAAACAACAATAATTAATTTAAACAAAGAATTTTTCTTAAGTTAATGGATGGAGCAAGAATTGAAACATATTCAAGAAAATATGGTGGTTTATTAGGTGACATTAATAGAGTAATGGGAGCAAAAGAAGGAGATACAATAATTAATGACTTATGTAATCATTGTATTTACTTGGGGGTTGAAAAAATAAAAGAAATAGAAAAAGAAAGATTTTTATGGTGGGATAAAAAACAACAAAACCTAATACTTGTTGCAGTTTTTGAAAAAACTTGTGAACCTGCAGCAGATTATATAAAATTTGTTCAATTACAAATAATGCCTTCTTCAGAAAGCTTTCCAAAAGATTTAACAAGATTATTAGAAGAAAAAGGTTTTAAACAAAAATAAAATATTCAGAATAACCGCCCCTGTTTTTCTCCTAAAACAGCCACCCCATATTCCCCATCATAACCAGGTTTAACTTTTATCTTTCCTTTTCTATTTTTCAAAATTAATTCAACCAATTTTTCATTTTTAGGTAGAGATTTCAACAAATCTTCCTTACTAATTTTCAAAACTATATTAAACTCATTTCCAAATTTTCCAATTAACGGATTATAAATCTCCCAATTTTTTTTAGTTGCTAAAGAAGTTCCAGTGGTTAAAGAAATTATCTCATGCAAAGGAAGAAGTTTATAATAAGGTTTTTGATTTTTATTCTCATCTATTTCCTGAGTAGTTAATTCCTCCACCCTGTTTTCTACTCCAATTATCAAGTTTTTACCACATTTTGGACACTTTCCAAGAAGTTCTTTAGTTTTATCAGGACTACATGAAAAATCGCAGGCCCTGTGTCCATCATAATGATATTTTCCATAAGCAGGTTCTGTCTCAACAGTCCCTAAAATTTTATTCTCTCTTATCTGTTTAATTAAATCTCTGTAACGTTCAATACGAGAAAATATAGTAGCCTCCCTCCCAATTCTCCAAGGCCAAAACGAGTGCATATCAGAAAAACTTAAGATTGTTTTATTGTTTAATTCTGAAATCTTCCAGTTCATTTCAGGATCACTACTCATTCCAGTCTCAATTGAATGAATATTTTTTTCTTTATCTTGAAATGCTTGTTTTATTGAATTAAACCCAGAATTACTCCCAAATAACCCAAACCAAGGAGTCCAAATATGAGCTGGAATTACTTCAATATCTGAACTTATGCTTTTAACAGCATCCATTAATTCAACACAAGAAAAACCAAATATCGGCCTTCCATCATAATCTACTCTTCCTTTTTGAATAATCCACTTATTAAATTGTTTAGCAACCTCAATAGAAGGCATTAATAAAACTAAATGAACTCTCCTCCCCTTGCCATCTTGAGTATACATCAAAGAAATTTCACCAGAAATCACAAAAGGAAAATCCTGATAATATAAAATTCCTTTTTCTTCTCTTAATTTAATTATCTCAGAAAACCATGTTGGATGAGTAAAATCCCCAGTTCCAAGCAAATCAACACCCTTAATTTTCGCATACTTAACAAGATTATCAAAATCAATAGCTTTACTACATGCTCGAGAAAATCTAGAATGAATATGTAAGTCTCCAATTAATTGTTTCTCTTTAATTGGAGAGTCTAAAAATTTCCTGTTTTTTGAATCAGCAAAAATTCCATCCTTAATAATTTTTGAGAAGTCAGAAAATTCCTTAGAATTTTTTGAATCAGCAAAAACAGATTTTTCTTCAAACATAATTTAAAATACAAATAAGATTATATAAAGATTTATACAACAAAACCTATTTAAATAAAGAGTATTTTTTAATTCTATGAAAAAATGGATTATCTTTGGAAGCATAGTCTTAATTATGATTATTGCAGTTGTTTTTTATTTTAATTTCAAAAATTCAGAACCTTTAATGTCAGATTTAGAAGAATGCAAAACCTTTAGTTATAACGGAGAAAATGCAATAAACATTTTATTCTTCTCAAATAAGAAAACTGTTGAAGAATACTCAAAGTTTTTTCTTGAATCAAGTCCATTTAAAGACTACCAAGACAGCTTTAATTTTTTCTATATAGACACTTATAAACCTGAATGTGAAATATACAAAGACATAGCAATCCTTTGCAATTCAGAAGAAATAATTAAAAAATCTTCTTCATGTCCAAATGATTATGTGATTGTTATAAAAACCAAAGACAAGGGCATAAGAAGTTCAGCATATATGAACATAATGAGTCTTAACTCAAATCATCCTAAAACTGTATTGCTTCATGAATTTGGGCATGCTTTTGCTTCTCTTGCAGATGAATATGTGCCTTCAACACTGCCAAAAAATTCAAAAAACTGCGTTACTGATTGTTCTGAATTTAAAACAGAAACAAATGGGTGCTTTCTCGGATGCTCTAAACTTAATTATTTTAGGTCAATTGAATATGGTGTAATGGGAACCTTAAAATTTCCAGATTATGGAATTTTCAATGAAAAAATAATTTTAGAAAACATAAACAAAATTCAGAAAGCACAAATAACAGGAAAAGCAATAGAAAATTCCATTGATTGTTCAAAAGAAAAATATTATCTTATACAAGGGATTTATGAAAATAACAACATAACAGAAATAACAAAAAAAACACTAGAAAGTGGATGTGTTGGAACAAATGGAAAAGGAGGATTTGAATTCAATTTAATATCAAAAGACAATAAAATAATAAAAACAGAAGAATTCAATCCAGAATTTATATTCACTGATGCTCAAGGAGAAGAAGAACAAATAAGTGGAGAAGTTTTAGAAAACAGGGGAGATTTTTATCTAAAAATCCCTGTGATTGAAGAACTAAAAAGCATAGAAATAAAAAAAGAAAACAAAAAAATAACTGAAATAAACATGATTGGTTTTGATTCAAAATCAAGACCTTGTAAAAAATGAATACTAAGGCAATATCAAATGTAATCGCAAACATACTGATAATAGGAATTGGAATTATTGCAATAATTTTAATTTATACATTTATAAGAGGAATTGTTTTAACCCCGCAATTATCTCCTGAAAAAAATTGCATAAATCTTCAGCTTAATCCAGAAATTTCCATACAAGAGGTTTGCAAAAATACAAATGAAATAGAAGTTATTCTTACAAGAATAAGTAAAAAAACAAAAATTGATTCAATAGATTTTGAAATAAAATCAACTGATAAATCAAAACTATGGTGTTGTGGAGAAGATTGTCCTAATTGTGAAATTTTAGAAGAAAACTCCAAAAAATATTATTTAGACTCTGAAACTTCAGAGCCAAAAACCAAATTAGTCCTTTATTTAAATAAATGCAACATAGAAGAAAAAGAAATTTTAGAATGTTAAAAATGGAAATCCAACAATCTTTAGTTATAATAAAACCAGATGGCTTGATTAAAAGTCTAACAGGAAATATAATTTCAGTTTTATCTGAAACAAAATTAAAAATAGTCGGAGCAAAGATATTAAAAGTTCCAAGAGAACTCGCAGAAAAACATTATGGGGAACATAAAGGCAAACCTTTTTTTGAAGAAATAATAAAATATATCACCGGGAAGTATCACACTGATAGAGTTCTTGCATTAGTTTATCATGGAGAAAATACAATAAACAAAATAAGAAAATTAGCAGGTTCAACTAATCCTGAAGAAGCAAATCCAGTATCAATAAGAGGGAAGTATGGAAGAATAAACTCAAAAACAAGTGTATTTGAAAATGTTATCCATGCCTCAGACTCAAAAGAAACAGCTGAAAGAGAAATCAAACTCTGGTTTTCTCCAGACCAACTTACAGAATTAATTTACCCTATAACAACAGAAAATAAAAAAATTGAAAGAGTTGTTTGGAAATAGATTTATTAATTCTTACGCCTAAATTAAATGAGCAGGGATAAATTCAAATAATCCCAAGAACAAGTTTGCAAAGGGCGAATAGTTAAGCAGGATATAATATTTCCTTGCGGAGGAAATGTCCGAGGTTCAAATCCTCGTTCGCCTATTTTTTTGTTAAACTTAATCCAAAATTTAAGTCTTTATGAAAACATAATAAACCTATATTTTTCTAAAACCAACTCTAACAATCAAAGCAATAAAACTCCCAAGAAAATCTATCACCAAATCAAAACCATCCATAATTCTTCCTGGAACAAAATACTGATGCAATTCATCAAGTCCAGCATATAAAAAAGAAATCAGCATAACAATAAAAACAACATCTTTTTTAAAATTCTTTGAAAACAATAAAAATAAGCTAAAAAGAAAAAATATCATAAAATGATAAACAATAGAAGTTCCAGAAAAACCAGGAACAGGATTTTTAAGATAAGGAATAGAAGAAACATAAAAAATCAAAATCCCAATAACAATCGCAAAAAAAAATGATATTTTTTGAAATATTTTCATTTTAAAAAATTCTTACAATAGATTTTTCCCATATTCACTCTTCATCCCTCAAACCACTCTCTGTAATAAAAAATATGCATTCATTTTCAGGAAGATTTGGACTATCAATAAGTTTCGCAACTCTTGAACCCTTTTTTCCTCTTCTTAAATAAATCCTGTAAGTAGAAGCATGTCCTACTATATTCCCTCCAATAGCTGTTGTTGGATCTCCAAACATCATAGCAGGATTTGACATAACCTGATTAGTAACAAAAACCGCAAGATTATGCTGTTCAGCAAGTTTCATTAAATTATGCAAATATCTATTTAATTTTTGCTGCCTATCTGCTAATTGCCCTCTTCCAGAAAATTCTGCCCTAAAATGTGCTGTCAAAGAATCAACTATAACTAATTTTATTGGCTCACCTTCTTTTATCATTTCTCCTATTTTTTCAATTAATAAAATTTGATGATCTGAATTAAAAGCTCTTGCAACAAAAATATTTTTCAAAACTTTTTCAGAATTTGCCCCAATATCATCTGCCATAGACCTAACTCTCTCTGGTCTAAAAGTTCCTTCTGTATCAATATAAACTGCCTTCCCATTTGCCCCACCTTTTTCAAGAGGAAGCTGAACATTAACAGCAAGCTGCAAGCCAAGCTGTGTCTTCCCAGAACCATAAGCACCAAATGCCTCTGTTATTGCTTTTGTCTCGATACCTTTTCCCCCTAAAAGTTCATTAAAATTATTGCTTCCTGTAGATATGTTTTTAACTTCTTTTCTTTTTTTGGCAAACTCAAGTCCATCCTGAAATCCCAAATTCATCATCTTCCTAGCTGCCTGTATTGCTTTTCTTGCAACTCCATCTCCAACACCAGCAAGTTCAGCTAAGTCAGAAGGACTCATTACAGCAAGCCCCATTAAATCAAAAATCCCAGCACTATCAAGTTTTGTAGCAACAGCAGGCCCTATTCCTGGTAAATCAGTTAATTTTGGTTCTTTTTCAATATCCTCATCTTTTTCAGTATCCTCATTTTTAACAGGTTTTTTAGTCTTAGAAACTTTTTCAGAATCAGCCTCCCCTTCAACTGCCTTCTTAATATTTTCCTCATCTTTTCCCATACAATCAAAAAATTTAAGGAGTTTATAAATATTTATTCACTCAAACATAATCCTTCGCATTATACAAAAGGGTAATTTCAAACTTAAATTAATAAACTAAATTTCTCAAATAGTCTACAACTAGTTTGTAGGGGGATTTTGATTCTCCAAGTAAAATTCTTCTTGATAGCCCATCACACCTTTTATTTATCTCATCAAAATCAACTGGCCCTTGTCTATCTAAATAACCATCAAAAACTCTTTCCCAATCATTAACAAAACAAGAACTACTTGCACATACATCAGACAGTGATTTGCTCAGGTTATTTTATTATAAGATAAAGTATAAAAACCCTCCCATTTAATCGATTTATGAAAGGAAAAAGGCAAGAAATTTTGTTTGTATGTAAGTATAATCAAAAAGTAAGCCAAAGTTTCAAAAATTATTTTGATTTTATATGGAAGTATGCAAAAAAATTATAAACATCTTAAAAAACACTCTTAATTAAAATCAAAAAAACAATAAAATCAATCAAAGCAAAAGAAACAAAAATACTTGTTTCAGTCAAGCTTCCAGTTCTTAAATCACCTGATAAACTTTTCTTATAAGGCCAAAAAGGTCTAATTCCCTGAATAGTCAAAGAATCCTCAAATAAATGCAAAGAATAACCTAAAAAAAATGGAAGTGCAATTATTGGAACAAAAAAAGCAAAAACCAGGGAAACAGAAATGCAAAAAGTAAAACTATGAAAAACTCCTCTATGTTTTGAAAAAAACTGAATAACTCTGCTCCCATAAAATTTGCCAATATTAGAAAAACCTGAATCAATATCAGGAATTATAGTTGCTACTAAAACCACTAAAACAAAACTAAACTTATGAGAAACCTGATTAAAAAATAACAAAATAGCTAATAAGTTTATAGCAAGATGTGTTCTTAGCATCATTTTACTACCTCATTAATATCCTTAAGTTCTGTTTTAATAAAATCCATATCCTCTCTAACTTTAATAAAAGAATGCTTAACATATTCCCTAAATCCAGAATAATTTCCATAAAACTTTAAAACAAATCCAAGAATCAAAATAATTAAAGATTGTTCAAAAGTTAGAGAATCTCCAAATAAATACCATAAAAATAAACAACGCCAATTACAAAAAATATCCAAAACAAAATATCATATATATTAAATTTCACTTTTTCAGTTTAACTTAACAAATTTATTGTATTTACAATTATTAAAATTATAATCATCAGAATCAAAATCCAAAATGCTATATCTTTTAAATTCATATTCCTCTTTCACTTGCTTTCAAGTGTCTCAATCAGTTTGTCAATATCAAGCTCCTTAATTTCCTGAACAAGCATTTCTGTATTATTAAACATTTTGTTCTGTCTTATATTCCCAGAAAAAAAAGCCTCTTTTCCCAAAAGCTCCTCTCTCTTTTTTAAAAAATTCTCTGGCTCCAAATCCTGTTCATTTAATCCAAATTTTTCTATTGCCTCTGAAAATAAAACCCCCCTTAAACTCTCAGTTCCATCATCTAAAACCAAAGACAAAACAGCTTTTTTAACAGGAGCTACAACACCATGTGTTAAACATTTTGTTCCTTCAACTTCATTTATAACTTTTTTTCCACACCCAGGACACACCTCAAAAAACCGCGGCTCAAAAAGTTGAACAATTACTGCACGAACTTTAAATGCCCCCCCAATACTAAGCTCTGATATTTTTTTCTCTGAAAATTCTGTTTCTGTTTTTACATTCTCAATAATCTCATTGCTTTTCTTAATATCTGAAAAACCAGTTAAATGAAGCTCATTATTTCTCAGATTTGCATTTGTAATCTCAATAACATCTTCTTCTTTTATCTCATTTTTTTCAATAAGCTCTATATGATTGGCATCCCATAAAACTGTTCTTATATTTCCAGTATCATCTGCAAGAACAAAGCTCCCGATTTTTCCTTCCCTGTCTTCTTTCTTATATTCCCTAACAGGAAACATTTTTATTATTTTCGCAACAATATTTATTTTTCTCATTCCAGGAAGAAATTCATTTATCTTGCATTTCTCTTTTTCAAAATTAATTCCCAATTCAGAAGAAACTATCTGAGCAGCCCCCTCCCTTGAAATCAAGCCAGAAAGCTTTGCTCTTTTTGCCTCCACAAGCCTATTAATCTCATCAACACTCTTTCCAGAAGCCTTAGAAATTTTTTCAGTTAACATGCTATAATCATGAATCATAATAACAAAAAAATAAAGTTATTATTTAAAGATTATTGTGATAAAAGAATTGAATTTAAAGGCATTATTGTAATAAGCTTTAAAAACTCCTTTTTCCCCAATCAACTATGGGAGTAGCAGCATTACAAATAAAAATCATGCCTTCAAGTCCTGAAACAGACTTAGAAGAATTAAAGGAAAAAACAGAAGAAAAACTTAAACAAGCGGGAGCAATAAGAATTGAAAAATTTGAAATTCAAGAGGTTGCTTTTGGACTTAAAGCACTTATAGTAACACTTGCCTGGCCAGAAGAAAAAGAATCAGAAGATGCTTTAAACGCAATAACAAGCATTGAAAAAGTTTCATCAGCTGACATAATTGATTATCGCAGAGCATTTGGTTAAAATTAATAATAAAACAATTAAAATTCTATTAACAAAACTTAAATATGTCTTTTTCTTAAAATTACAATGCTAAATGAACAAGAAATCAAAAAAATAAAAGAACAGATAACTGCCCAGATAAAATCATGGCAAGTTCCAGAAGAACAAAAACAGCAGGCAATAAGCCAGGTTGAATCAATGAATTCAGAGCAACTTGAACAATTTCTAATTCAAAATAAATTAATTAAAAGCGAACAATCAGAAAAAACAGCTACCCAACAAACTCAAGAAAATCAATGTCCTTTTTGTTTAATCTCTGAAAATAAAATTCCTTCATATAAAATAGATGAAAACTCTAAAAGCATTGCAATTCTTGAAATCAATCCACTAACAAAAGGACATACAATAATAATTCCAAAAAAACATCAAGATACTGAAAAAATTCCTTCTCAAGCTTTTACTCTTGCAAAAAAAATTTCTAAAAAATTAAAAAGCAAATTAAAAGCAGATAATGTAGAAATCAATGCTTCTTCAATATCAGGACATGGTTTTATTAATGTAATGCCATTTTATAAAAATCAAAAACCAACACAAAGAAAAAAAGCAGAAGAATCTGAATTAAAAAAACTTCAGGAAAAACTAATCACAAAAAAGAGAGAGATAAAACCAAAAACCAAAAAATCATCAAAAAAACCAAAAAAATTAGAAAAAGCTCCTGTGAGAGTGCCTTGAAAATATTTTAAGATAAGATAACAAACCTCCTAAAACCTTTTTAATAAAAGAAATAGATTGAATTTTAGATGAATTGATATTCAAAATTATATTTCCTCACTGAATATTCCATTTTTCCCATAATTTTAATGCATTAATATTTAAATCTTTTATACTAGAATATCCTGACAAATCTCCCCATTGTATTTCAGATTTAGTGTATTTTTTATTTTTATAGATATCATATTTAATCAAAACTTGTCCAGACTCATCTTTTATTTTCAAATTACAATAGTAAATAACTAAAGTATCAAGAACATCATCGCTATCAGAATCAAGTGCTCTAGCATTATATTTAAAAAATTCCTGGTTTGGTTTTCCCTCTTTATCTGGGATAATTAATGTTATAACACCATTTATTTTTTTTGATTGAATAGTATTAACATCTCCGAGCATATATCGAACAAGATTATTAGAATCAACATTTTGTTCATAATTTTTACTATCGCTACCTGATTCACTTTTTCCTTCAAATCCAGAATAAACATTACTAGAAGTTCTAAAAGATTCATAACCATTTTTATTATCTGTCTGCATTGTCGTATCCCCTTTAAAAACATCAACCATACCAAAAGAAAGTAAAGAATGGGTGCCACTTCCACCACCACCATTGCCCACAGAAGTAACTTTTCCAGGATTATTAATAACAATCCCTTCTTCAAATAATTCCTGACTCAATTCTGAATCACTAACTAAATCAGAAAATAAAATATACCTTGCTTTTACTGTAATTAGTTTTTCAGGAAAATTCTCTAATTTTTTGGTTTTTAAATTAACATTACCAAAATCATACAATTTTTGGCCTTTTTTGGTTGTCTCAAACCCAATTAGTCTTTCATCTTTTATCATTCCAGCAAGAACATGCCCGCTTGTTCCAATAACTAGTAAATTGTCTAATTCCTCCTCACTAAGAATCTCTAAAGCAGAAGTTACAAATAACCTTGTCCCACTTGTACACTGAATTTTCTTTTCATAAAAAGCATCCAACAAATTACTGTAATCTTTATTATATGTTGAGATTCCTAAAATATTATAAATAACATTTTTAAAATCAATAAGTTGATTTACTTTAACATTATTATAACCTTTGATCTTAAGTTCATCAATTAATTTTTTTCTCTTCTTTTTAAAATCATTAAAATTATTAGGTTTATTTTTTCCATTATAATTATCATATTCTTTTCTTAAAAAAGCTTCAATTAATAAAAAAGTATCTATTTTATTTTCAGAATTATATTTTTTTATGAGTTTTTCTTCTTCATTACTCTTAAAAATATTTTTAAAATTTTCTAAAAAATTCTTCTTAGATAACTTTATTGCATTATTCAAATTTTTAACAGCCATTAAAAATCCTTCATCAAATTTTCCATTTTCAATATCTTTAGCAAGTTGCTGATAAATAGGTTTTTTAAGTTTATTTGATATAAATCCATTAACTCTTGTTGCAACAATTACTTCTTTTTCTTTTTTAAAATAAATTATCAAAACATTAAGTTCTGGATTTCCATCCTTATCTAATCTTAAATCATAAGCTATTTTTCGCATATAATTTAATAAATCATCGTCCTCTGAATTCTCAATAGTATAAACAACAATTAAAGCATTATATTCTTTTTTTATATTATCAATTTCTTTTTGAATATTTTCTGTATTGCTTAGAATATTTGCTTTATCAAATACAGAACTGGCATCTTTTGCAAAAGAAAAACTAGAAAAAATTATTACAAAAATAAAGAATACAATTAATTTTTTCATTTAGAAATTAACTCCTTCCCCCCCAGTTGGGCAATCTAATTTGTCACATTTTTCAAATCCTAAGGTCTTTCTTTTAAATAATTGATCACAAGTTAAATCTTTATAATCATTAATGTTTTTCTTTTCATCCTTCATAATTATAACATCTCTTTTTAAAAAACAAAAATTATACTCTTCTCCAGCCATACAAGCAATACTGCAAGCCTGCCGAACATCATCAACATTAACAGGACTCATATAACCAGAAATCTTGCTCCATAAATTTGTCCAACCAGTTCCAAAACCAAGAGCAAGAACAACTAAAACAATTATAGATAAAACTATTACAACAAGTGTCCCAATAGTCATACCACCTTCTTGCCCTCTTTTATTCCCCATCAATTAAATAAGCAAAGAGATATTTAAAAAACTATAGACTTTTAATCAAAAAATGTTTTTCAATAGATATTTAAAAGGAAATCTTATTATAATAGAAAAGAGGAAAAATGGAAACAGCACTCTTAATAATAATTATAATATCTGTTCTTGGTCCAATAATAGGCTCCTTAATTGGAGTCATTAAAAAACCCTCTGAAAGATTTATGTATAATATGCTTGCTTTTGCAGGAGGAGTTATGTTAGCTATTTCATTTTTAGA
>Ga0180008_1001130_pt1 | contig 17822 bp, 12 predicted proteins | sample MM_PW_MetaG_FD_121121 | JGI IMG/M metagenome (GOLD analysis project Ga0180008, IMG submission 121121) | Groundwater microbial communities from the Aspo Hard Rock Laboratory (HRL) deep subsurface site, Sweden - MM_PW_MetaG | ecosystem: Environmental > Aquatic > Deep subsurface > Groundwater...
ACTTCTGTCGAAAGGCGCGGCCTATATCGGCCGCAAAGCCGAACCCTGGCTGGCCTATGGTACAATTCTGGCCAGGCAGAAAAAAAACGAAGAAGCCTGTGCGGCCTTCAGTCGGGCCAGCGAGTTGGCTCCGGCGGATCCCCGCCCCCTGCGTAAACTGGCTAAGTTGTACAAAGCCAGCGGCTCGCCGGAAATGGCTGCCCGCTTCGAGGCTAGAGCAGCGGCTTTAAGCCCTACGTAGGGCTTTAGGCCACTCACTGCCTGAATCCAGCCTGGAAGCTAGCGCATCGTGGTCACTATTAGTCAAAGCAGCTAGAAATGAACAATAAAAACTTGAGGTAGTGGCAAAAATATCGTATAGTTAGATCAGCTTCAATCACTCTGGAGGTTTTAGATGGCTGTAAAGGCTATGGATTTGTTCGATGCATACCAGAAGAGCATGCTGCCGCCCGAGCACGGTTTTATTGTATCTTCATTTTTTGCCAGCAGTTCTTCATATTCGCATTATGAAATTGTTTCATATAGCAATATAAAATCTATCTACCCTAACGAAGAAGGGCTTGCCTTTCAGTCTGAAGGGAAGAAATTGCATATTCTCGTAGAACCGGCAAACTATCCACACAAAGCAGAAGAACCCTATTTACGTAAGAATATAGAGAAAATACCGCATCGTTTCAGTGAGCTGGACCTGCATACCTGTAAAAACCAAACCAAGGTATATCACGGGAAAGAAGCCGTAATGTCGTATACCTCTTTTACGGTAATGCGGCCATCCGGTGTAAACTTTGCCTTTGTATTTTTTGATCTGCCCGACGTGTTTGAAAGCATGACCAAATTTTTTGAGCAGACACTGAACAAGGAAGCGGGTGTACCGATGACAGACAGTAAAAAAATAGCCCAGCTTATCGGCATAAAAATCAAAAAAGTACTCAGCTTCGAATATTCTTCATAGAATCAGTGGCGCAATAAAAAATGGGCTGCCGGGATCCCGGACAGCCCTTTTTTTTGCAGGCAGCACTTGCTGCCCGCAGGATAATCCATCAGACCTTTTTGGCCCGCTCTAATTCCAATTGGGCGATCGCCAGACAGGCAATCGGAACCGAATACGGGGAACAAGAAACATAATCCAGACCAGTTTCCATACAGAAACGGATATTGTCAGGATTAGCGCCATGCTCGCCGCACAAGCCTGCAGTAAGATTTGGTCGGGTCATGCGTCCGCGGCGTACAGCCAGCTCTACCAGCTCTTTTACCGGCGGCAGCAGATGACTGAAGGGGTTGCCTTCCACCAGATCAAAGAGCGAGTAATCGGGCATAAAACTGTTAAAATCATCGCGACTGATACCCAGAGTGGTCTGGGTAAGGTCGTTAGTGCCGAAGCTGAAGAAATCACTGTAGCGGGCAATCTCTCCGGCAGAAAGGGCGGCAGCTGGCAGCTCAATCATGGTACCAGTGCGGTAATCACAGGGCTTGGCCTTGAATTCGCGGCGAATTTCTTCTTCGATTTCAACCAAACCTTTGTAGGTAGTACCTTCTATCTTTTTGCCATAGATGATCAGTCTAAGCTCAGCCGCGTTCATGATGATCGGAATCATGATTTCTGGCATAACCACCACTTTTTCAGCCTTCAGCTGATACACCGCTTCAAAAATAGCGCGTACCTGCATGGCATAGATCTCGGGGTAACTGACCGCAATACGGCAGCCGCGATGGCCCAGCATTGGGTTAAATTCAGCCAGACCTTCGATGCGGGCCTTGAGTTCCGATTTACTAACAGTCACTTTGGCTTTTTTGCCGCTGCCGCCGTTAAGGTAATTCATGAAGGCATCAAATTCCTGTTCATTGTGCGGCAGGAACTCATGCAGCGGAGCATCCAGAAGGCGTATGGTTACTTCTTTCCCGGCCATAATCTTGAACAGGTTATAGAAATCGTCTTTCTGCATAACCTGCAATTTTTTGAGCGCTTTTTCACGAGCGGTCATATCCTCGGCCAGAATCATTTCACGGAATACATTGATGCGTTTTTCGTTAAAGAACATATGCTCAGTCCGGCATAGCCCTATGCCGTCAGCACCGAATTGCAGAGCAAGGGCGGTGTCACGCGGATTATCGGCATTGGCCCGTACATGAAAATGCTTCATGTTCTTTTTTATAATGGGAATAAAGTCCAACAAGCCGGAGATAGTCGGATCGGGCTCGATCAGCTCGGCAGTCCCCTGCCAGATATAAGGATCGCCATGATAAGGAACATTAACGGTAATGAAGTCACCTTCAGCAACGGTCAGATCACCGATGATCGCCTTTTTGCCGCGGATTTTCATTTCCGGTTTAACCAACGAAACCTTTCCGTACTGGCGGGCAACTACTGAAGCATGAGCGGAGTATCCGCCTTCGCAGGACAATACACCGGTGGCCACTTCAATGGCTTTAACATCTTCAGCGAAGGTGGAAGTCATGCAGAGTATCAGGCGTTTATCACCGTCCTTCTGCTGGGCCACACGATAGGCCTCCAGTAAGGACTCGGTGGAAAAATATACTCGACCGATGGCAGCACCGGGAGCGCCCGGGATACCGCCGGAAACACCTTTCATCTTCTTTACTGAAGCCGTATTGATGATCGGGTGCAGAATCTCGTTCAGGCGGGCGGGCTGCATGGAATTAATAATAAATGCGTCGTCTACTACCTTACGTTTGTGCAGATCGAGGTACAGCTGCATGTCGGCCTGCGTACTCTTGGCCACAACCTGCCGCTGTTCAATCAACCACAGCTTATTATTCTCGATAGTAAAGCGAATCTGCCGGATTTCTTTATGATGGTCTTCCAGAATCTGGGCAACCTTTTCCAGCTGTTTCAGATGCTGTGGAGCAACTTTGTTGATCTCCTTGCCTTCAGCGCCGATTTCATCAAAGCGTTCCTCAAAAAACTCACCCTGCAGGCGTTTTTCACCGGTAACCACATTTCTGGTATAGAAGGCTCCAGAGGCAGAATTCTTGCAATAGTTGCCGTATACCATGGGCTGCACCAGGATGGCAGTGTCTTCATCATTTTGAGTGTCCAGAGCAAGCATGCGCGAAACACGTTTCAGTGATATTTCGAGCTGACGCTCGGCATCGTCAAAGAAACCTTCCGGCAGAATATCGGCATACGCGTCCATCAACGCTTCTGCCTTGGAATCAGCGGATTCGGAATCAAGCACATTGCTGGCGCCGACGATACGCGCCCGAATGTTCATCAGGTCATCCTGGCGGCCTTCCAGATCGGCTATTTTTTCTTCAATCTTCAGCATACCGCGAGCCAGGAATACTACTTCGTGTGCAGTAAAATTAGCGCCAACGAAAAGATTAAAGCCTTTTACAGTCTGACGGGTAAGACCGAAATTATGCAGGGTCGGATAATTTGATATGGCAAGGTTGGGAGATATGACAATTTTTAGTAACAACGGATTTTTATCCGCAGCCAGTTTTTTATCAACAATATCTTCCATCTTCTTGATGTAAGGGCGTAGAACCGGAATTATGGATTCTTTTTCCAATCGATCAGCCACTTCAGCGTCAATGACAAAACCAGGCAGAATAGGAAAACGCAGTTCAGCGAACTCATTGGCCTGCCGGCCGCGTTGACCCAATTTCTGGAAATCAACTTTAGTTTTTATGACTGTATCCTGGCTGAAAAAGTGTACGTTATTTTTCACCGCTTGCTCCTTTCATATTGTCAGAACAGGGACAGAACGCCATTCACCGGGCCGCGCAGGAAAGCTTCAAACATATTGCTGGCACCCTGGGTGAGATAGCGCTGCAATTTGGCAACGTCACTGATATTTTCGCCAGCTACAGCGAACTGGATAGTACTGCCGTGTTTAACCTTGCCCCATTTAAAAAGAGCATTAAGATTGGTTATACGCTCTCCATCATAATAGACTAAAACTTCTAGATCGGGATGCTTTGCTTTATAACTGTCTATGATACGCTTCCAGGCTTCTACGTTACCGTTGTGGAAAAGTTCGTTGCTTACCGGAACCGCATACATGGGGGTCATACGCTTGCCGCTTGTTACGGGAGCAGCCTTTACCATTACCGGAGCAGCGGCGCTAGGGGCTTGCGGAGCTGTTGCTTCTGTTTTAGCTTTTACGCTGCCAGCCTTAGCGACGGTTTTTGCGCCAACTTTGGCTACAGGACCGGCCTTAGCCGGCTTCTTGGCTTTTTCAGCCTTCTGGCCCTTTGCCTTGTATACGCAGCTGCCTTTAAGCAGCGCCGCATCTATTTTAGGCTGCTTGCCCTCACATAAAAGAATAAGGCTTTCGACGGCTTTTCGGGCAATAGCAGCATCGGCGCTTTTCCCGAAGTTTCCGGCATATACAGTAACAGTTTCATATTTATTAAGCCTGTCCAGGGTAGCCATATGCTGCATATTCTTCGGATTAATGCAGACTACACCCAGATCAGGATGATGATAGACGAGGACCAAATCCACTGCATTCCAGCCTTTAACAGCATCAACAATGGAAGAAAGTACGGTTTCGACCGAAAGCAGATTCCGGCTTGCCGCGATATAGGCAAACTTATCAGCAAGCAGCATAGACACGACCGCCAGCACTTGGTGGTCAAAAAGTGTTTTTTCTTCGAGCATTTCCTGAACAACATCAGCCAGGTTATCACCCGACTGGACACGTTCAGCAATTTCGACGGTCGCCTTTACCTGACGTACAATGTCATTAAAAAGCGGTCGGTTCGACAACATCTCATATTTAGAGCTCATCATGGCATTCCTTCTTCCTTAAAGAAACGCCCCCCTCAAAAAGGGGGGCGCGAATACTGACGGAATTACAGTTCTTTAATACCGCCGCCTGAACGCTTCTTGGCTCCGGCCTTGGCTTTGCCACTGGATTTTTTGCTTCCGGTATCGACCATTCCGGTAGACCCAGACTTACGACCCGGTTTGGCTTTAGGCGCCGGGCTGGATACAACATCAGCCATGCCAGTATCCGGTCCATTGATCATGGCCAGGTACCCGCCACCGATATCCGCGGCAGCAGCTTCGTCTTCCAGGCTCGGCGGAGCGAAAGACTGAGCGATATCCTCGCGCACTGTAGAACGACGGCGACTGAAGGAAGCGAAAGCTGCATCCTGGAAGCCTTTGGAAACACCATGCAGGAATTCATTGAGCACGTTAGCCATGCCGTCCAGAGTCGCCTTCTTGCGCTTAATGGAACAAATGTCCACATCAAGCAGCAGGCCGGGCTGGATATGATAGGGATTCAGGATGTAGTCGAAGCGGTTAAATTCCTTTTCCAGGAAATCAAGACGCTCTTCCATGACACGACGCTGAATCGGATACTGATAGGCATACATGTTCTTCATTTTGTTGCGCATCATGATCAGGCGGTTCTTAATCTTGTCTTTTTCGAACAGATAGGTGCGGTTCAGGGCCTCTACATCAGTTTCGGCCGGCGGAATGAAGGAAATTTCATCCCATACCTTATCCATATCCTCATACAGCGGATCATCGGTCTTTACCTTGATCTTGCGGCGGATCTTGTTTTTCATGAGTGCGGCAAGATCATTGAAATCACTGATGCGCTTGAGGGCTTTAGTGTCCTCGTACATCATTTCCAGTACGTCCCACAGGTGCTGAACTTCAACCTTGAAGCTTTCGACCTGCACGGTATAAGCCTTGCGCTCTTCGATAAGCTGGGCGTTATCGTAATACTGCAGGCGGACCTGGTAACGTTCATCCGGAAGCAGGGCACGATCGGTGTCTTCATATTCACGGATGATGAGCAGGCGGGCATTCTTGAGGTTTTCGATGTACTGATAACCCATCTTGGAAGTATCGAGAATGCTGGTAAGCGAATTTACAGCGGTGTTGTAGCCGCGGTTACGGATATTCTCAATATCGATGATCTTTTTCAGGTTCTCGCGGATGTTCAGCTGATCGAAGGTTGAAGGATCAATTTCGGCACGCAGGTTGTTGATACGTTCCATCAGTTCCTTGGCGATAATCGTGTAGCGCTTGGACTGCGGACTTTCGGTTTCATCGTCGGTATACTGGGGAACCCGTTTCATTTTTTCGAAAATGATCTCGGTATCGCTGAGTTCTTCCTTGCCTTCGTCAATAAGCGAATCTTTGAGTTCTTCGATCTTCTTGTCGATGGTATCCATCAAGTGTTTGGCAATGAGATCCTTGATCAGATACTCTACCGTTACCTGGTAATGGAAGATCGGGCTGATGAGTTCTGCGTCGAGAATATTGACGGACAGTTTTACATCACAAACGGTCTTGGGCTTGTAAATATTGTCTTTAAAGGAACATTTAACAACTGAGTAGGCGTTTTCACCACGGATAAAGGCACCGACATCAGTCTTTTGGCGCAGCAGCGAGTTGGTCAGGTTTTCCAGTTCGTTAACACCGCGCTGGATATGACCCTGCAGGTGGCCAAACATGTTGACCATTGATTTTTCAATTTCGCCGGTATTGAACTTGTCGGCACCACCGACCTGGTCCAGCAACTCGGAAATTTCTTTCGGAGTATAGCGTGCAAGGGTTTTGGTTTCTTCCTTGTCGATGAAGTTACGAACCTTCTTAACCATTTCGTCTTCTGTAGTGACGATATAGCGGTTAAACATGTTCTGATAATTCTGGTTAAAGTAATTGTATACTTTTTCCTTCAGACCACCCATTACATCGAGGCGCTCAAGCACTTCTTTGGGCAAGCGGGAATTTACATGATGCAAAACCTTGTTGGTCTCTTCATGTAAAAGCTGGTCGACTTCCTTCTGCTGGTCGCGGTTTTCCTGCGCCAGTGAGTTTCTGGAACCGACAGCACTTGGCTTTTCGGGATGGTAGACATTAGGACTTTTCGGAAGATCTATAGCACCCATGTATCTCTCCTTACACTTCTGTGTGTTTATCAGACCTTTATACTATCAGGAATCAGAAATTTGTAAAGCCCTCAATCAAAAAAAGCCACATATTAAAATTGCATTAATATGGAAGAAACATGCAAATAACAGCTCGAAAGACCAGTATAGACCTTGAAAACTAAGTAGACCATCATTTTCAATATAAGCTTGCCAAGCAGAATAAAATAGTTCATTATTGTATTGTCAATAAAAGACTCGAATACCAAAAAACCTTAACGGGTCTACAGGCGGTCTAGAAATGCGTATTGCTGCCCTAATTTTGATTCTGCTCACCAGCGGCTTGTCCTTGCAGGCAGAAAACCGGGCTGTAAGTGTCGATTTTTTTATCTTGCTTGACGTATCACTCTCCATGGAGGGAGCTCCCATAAGGGATGCTCGCGACTTTACTGCCCAGAATATCATTGGGGCCCTGGTGCAGCCGCAAGACTGGCTATGCTTAATAAAATTCTGGGGCGAATCAGAAATACTCTGGCAGGATACTATACAGAGCCAGGCAGACACATATCAATTGATACGGACCTTAGGCGGCATCTCCGCCGATGGCCGCTTTACCGATATCGGCACCGCACTCGATTTTATGGGCAAAATCCTTGAAGAACGCGGACGCCCAGAGCGCCCTAAATATATTCTGCTCATAACCGATGAGATTCAGGAAGCTCCTGTTGGCTCGCGCTATTATGCGCCGGACAATAAGCTCAACCATACAATGCTCGATTATGTCCATCGTATCGACCGGGGTTTATACAAAGTTATTACTATTGGCTACCCGAAACAAGATGAAATTGAAGAAAGTGCCCGAACCCTCTATGAATTGCTGAGTAATCCACCCTTGCGACCTGCAGTCGTACTTCCGGGAGCACCGCCGGGAACAACCGTTATCACTAATGAAAACCCGCTGAGTGCTGTCTCTGAGAGCGGAAAAACCGAGGATAACACTGCAGGGGCAGCAACAGGAACGGCAGGCAGCCCGGACACCGAGGATACAAAGCAGGGTGCAAGTATGCTCCTGCTTATTCTGCTTCCAGCCTTATTCCTGGCTGTGCTTGTCTGCATACTAGTGCTGATAGTAATTCCGGGCCTGCGACGCAAAAAAAGAGCGGCAAAACATCAAGAGGAACCAAACGGTGACCATTGAAGAAACAATTCTCTTCTTTAAAAACAATGATAAGTTCCTGCTGGCCTCACATGAATCACCAGATGCAGATGGCCTGGGAGCACAGTATGCACTTACTCTGGCACTGAAAGAAATGGGCAAAACAACTATCGCGCTGAACGCCGATGCCTATTCCGAAAAATACCGCTTTATTGACCAACAGCAAATCATCCAGAATCTGGACACTTTTGACATAAAAATGGCAAACCTCGAAGGGTTTACCCTTATCCTGCTGGACACCAACGATATCCACTATGCCGGTAATATCGCGGTACTGGCAAAAGAGCATAAAATGCCGGTCTTCGTTATTGACCACCATGAACTTGACAGCAACCGCAATATCAGGGGCTATACCATACGGGAGGCATCGTCCAGTTGCGAACTGGTATTCAGTCTGTTGCAGGCAATGTCCATAGCTATAAAGCCGGATGTAGCCCAGGCGCTTTTTACCGGAATTGTCTATGATACTGGCTCCTTCGCCTATTCAAAGACTAGTGCCCGCACCATGGAAGTCGGCAGCGCATTGCTGGCAACCGGAGTTAAAGCCGACAATGTACACAAAGCCCTCTATGAATCCTCATCAATCCATGCTCTATTGCTTAAAAAACAGGTTTTGGGAACTCTGGAACTGGAACTCGACAATCAGGTGGCCTTCCAGACCATGACCCTAGCCACGCTCGCGCAATCCGGAGCCAGCTATATTGATGCTGAAGATCTGATTAATATTCCCATGCAGTGCAAAACTGTCGAAGTTTCGATTTTAGTTAAAGAGGCCGATAACGGGCATTTACGCTGTTCACTACGTGGAAAAGGCAAAATCAATGTAGCCGCACTGGCTCAGAATTTTGGTGGCGGTGGGCATAAGAATGCAGCCGGATTTCGTTCACCATGGCCTCTTGCCGACCTTAAAGGCAAAATGCTATCTTTGTTACGTGAGCTGCTGACCCCCTGACAAGAGTTTTCGGCACTCAAATCCAGCACCGGGAACATCATGAAGCGTTATACTCAAGCAATTTTTATTATCGGCATGATTCTGGCTGCCGGCGGATTAGCTTTATATCTGTATCTTTCTTCGCGGAGCGCTGCTCCCAAAAACATAGCTCCGGTACGCTTTCGTACCCTGACAATAGGCGAAACCGAGGATGTCGACAGCCCGGAGGAAGAACTGGAGTTGGCACTTAGCAGTGCGGTGGAACTGAAACCAAGCGAAACCCTGCTTGATATTTATTCTCTGAAATTTGACACACATAATATCGAAGATACGCAGCTGCTGGTTATTCGTGATTCTAACGACCCCTTTGGGTATCTGCGAATTGCAGCCGCCTATTTTTCAGCAGCCAGCCAACGCTGGCTGCGCAGCTGGGATGGAGTAACACTGGCAACAATGCTGGGTACCTTTCAGTTACGTGTACTTGATGTAAGCGGTGACTCGGTACTCAGCTTGGTTTGCAGCGGCATGAATGACAAAAATGAGCAAACAATGACAGTATTCCGACAGTCTGTAATCGGAGGGGTAGCCCAGGATCTGACCTTTACCGAGGTATTTTCCGGCAGCGCCAATAATATCAGACTGGAAGATACCCTGGAGCGTCCAGAAAGCTATAAGCTTGGCCAAAGCAAGGCTGCAGGTTATGAGATTTCAGTTTGGCGAAAAGATCCCGAGTCGGCAAATCAGCTGGATCAAGTTAAAGAAACCTGGAGCTGGGATGACGAGGTCGAATACTATGTTCTTGCCAGAACAACCAAGATAGCCGGAAACAGCGTTCAGCAACAGGAAATTGAGCGCATTCTGGATGGCAGCATCGACACTTTTACAGCGTATCTTTCAGGAACCTGGTACAAAGAATCAACCAATCCACTGTCCGAGGAAGGCCAATTTCTGGTTTTTCAGCCCGAGGACGAAGCAATCCTGTTTGCAACCAATAACTCGATTGAGCTTATGCGCTGGGAAACCTCCAGCCTTACCCGTTATGGCGTTTATATTACCAGCAGGAACCAGGCAGTGCGGAATCTGCGCCGTTTGTTGAATATAGAACTCTCGTCCCCTTCAAGCATAGAAGTGCGGATTCTGCAGGATATGCGTATAAAGATAGATATCAACAAGCGCTGGGACGGACAGTACCGAAAAATGCCGCCAGAACTGGAAGAAGCATTTCGCCGCAGTCCGGCAATGGCCCAGCTTCAGCACAACCAGCAGCTGGAAGGTGAATATCAGGCAGCTAACGGCAGTTCACTGGTTCTTAGCGGCTCCACTTATACCTTAAGCTCGGTTGACGGTGTAGAAGAAGGAAGTTTTACGGTATCGCAGCTGGGTGAAGCCAGTGTACTGCAATTTCAGGCCCAGACATTGAGTGGTACTGCAATCACACGGCGGTCAAGCTATATGCTCGAGATAAGCAACCAGACCGGAAGCGGCAGCACTATCCGCACGCTGCTGCTTAAGCCGGTTCAGCTGAGCATACATGGCTGGGAACCATTAAATAAACCGACAATACAGTTCGAGACCAGTCGGGAATAAGCAGCTTAAGGCGCTGCATACAGCGGCCAAGCCTCAAATCCGGCATCCTTTAGAGCTATCAGTGTGCGGGCGGGATTATTACCGGCTGGGACATATACCACAATAAGTACAGGTTCAGTAGTACTGCGCTGAACCCGCTGGGGTTGAAAACCAGCAGCCCGTAAACGTGCCATTGCCGCCTCGGCATACTCAGCATTGCCGAAAGCACCAGTCTGGTAAAACAAAGGTGCCTCGACTGCCGAAGTTTCAGAAGCCGCTGAGACAGAACCGGTAGAAGCAGCCTCTGAAGGAATTAAAGACGCACCAAATTGCAACTGTGCCCAGGCCGGCATCATGTAGGGCTGAAAACCTAAGTCTTGTGAAGAAGCAGTTTCCTGCAGCTGCTGGAGTTTATCTGCATACTGTTGTTTTTCTGTTCCAGTGGCAGCCGACGCAGCCAGCAGAAAAGCAGCTGGCATGATAAAGGTCTGATTCATGGCGATTACCCGGGTTGCACTAAGCAAGGCAGCAATATCCTGACCGAGCGTCAGACTGGCCCAGCCCGCGGCAAGTTCCGCCCGTGCAAGCTCCTCAGCAGAAAGCCGTCCGCGTAGTGCACGGGCGAGTAAAGCCATTGCCTTGTCCGGCTCGCCGCTATTCAGCCAGGTAGTAGCGGTAGAAAGCAACAAGGTTGAATCGGCATTTACTCCGGAATGATCGAGAGCCGACTGCAAGCTGCCGGCAGCCGCGGCATAGTTCCCGGACAGCTCCAGCAATAAACCCTTCTGGCGCAGTAATGCAGTTCTGACAGATGGTAAGACAGCCGCTGAAATCATGGCATCCAGATATTCCAGGGCATTATCCAGACTGCGGTATTGTTCCAAATCGGACACAACCAGGTCGGCGAAATCGGCTTGCCCGGCTTTAGCCAGAAGATACTGCCAAGCCGGTGGCGCTGCTTTGGCGGTGTTAGCAGTATTAGCCTGGCAAAACAGCCCGCCTAGGAAAATGAAACCAAATAAAGCAAGTAATGAACTACGAAGCATGGGCTTAATCGCCAGTAGCGCTTTTTTTACGACCACTGCCAGAACCAGGCTTGGCGCGTGTTTTTTTTACTGCTGGGGCAGCAGCAGCCGGTGCTTTATTAGCTGGTGGAAGCGTTGAGTCCTGAGCGGCCGCCGGTAAATAAGCGGTCTCGTCATGCGAGAGTGCGTTTTGTGGCTGCCTTCCTGGACGGGGCGCTTTGCGGGATCCTCCCTGTGTCAGTACCTTGCTGACACTGAAAAAGAAGGCTACCAGCAAACCCAGAATAAATGACACCAAGACAGTTATAACAACTGGTACATTGGCAAAGGTGTAGAAAACCACCGAAACATCACTGCGGTTATCTAGATTAAAACCGACAAAGATCAGAACCACCGCCATAACCAAAATTAAAGCCAATAGTTTCCAGGGCATATAATCAGCCTCCTCAGGTGATACGTACAGGGGTCAGTCTTCTACCAAACGGGCTTTAAAGGTAGTACCGCGCAAGGTTTCCAGCTTTACATTGATAAAAGAACCAATAAGGGAACTGTCTCCCTTACATACTACCATCATATCCTGTTCAGTGCGACCAAGCAATTCACTACTGCTCTTACGGGATAGTCCTTCGGCCAGAATCTGCACAGTCTGCCCTACCCGTTCCTGCATGACCGTCTGGCTGATAGCCCGCTGCACACTGATAATACGGGCCAAGCGCTGCTTTTTATCGACCATGGATAATTGAGTATCCATCTCCGCCGCCGGGGTGCCCTCGCGCGGGTTAAAGTAATACATATAGGCATAGGCGAAACGGACTGTCTCCAGCAACTGCAACGTTGCCTGGACATCTTCTTCGGTTTCACCTGGAAAACCTATTAATATATCGGTCGAAAGTGTAATTTCCGGAATCTTTTTACGGAGTGCGTTTACCAGTTCCAGATATTTCTCTACGGTATATTTCCGGTTCATGGCTTGAAGAATACGATTGGAACCATGCTGCACACAAAGATGTATATGGCGGGCAAAAATAGGATACTTAGCCAGAACGTCTATAGTCCGCTCGGAAAGATCTTTTGGATGACTACTGACAAAACGTATGCGGCCTATGGAAGAACCGCCCAGAATCTCCGCCAGCCAGGCCAAGAGTGAAGGAAAATCCATCGCGCCGCAATCGAGCAGCGCAACAAGCTGCACCTGAGCTTTGGCTGCCAGCGGATTATCCAGTGGATAGTCGGCCGGGATGCTGATGCCGTCAAGCCAGTTATATGAATTGACATTCTGGCCGAGCAATTCAACTTCGCGTACGCCCTGCTCTGCCATCTGCAGAATTTCCAGCAGTATGGCCAGAGGGTTGCGCGAAATTTCACGACCGCGCACATATGGTACGATGCAGTACGAGCAGAAATTGTTGCAGCCATGCATTATCGGCACAAAGGCCTTGAAAGCACCTTTCTCATAGTGACTGGCGGCGAAGGTAAATTGGGGGCTCTCTTCTATATCTGGAATAATTCGGCCGTCCGCGGCAGCATCAACCACCAGGGCGAAAGCCTGCTTCTGAAAATTACCGAGCACATAATCAATCTGCGGCTGTTTTTCGAGCATCTTTTTTTTCAAGCGCTCGGCCATACAACCGGTAACCACCAGAATAAAGGAATGCTGGCGCTTAAGGGCGGCATAATGGGCAATACGGCCCCAGGCCCGATTTTCGGCCGTAAGGCGCACCGAGCAGGTATTGATGATGACCATATCGGCAGTTTCCGGCTGGATGGTACTTTCCCAGCCACGTTCGGCAAGTATCAGTTCCAGTGCCGCCGATTCGGCCTTGTTCATCTGACAGCCATAAGTTTCAAAAAAGTATCTCATAAGCTCCTGCCGCCCTAACGTCAAAACAGCGATCCGCAGGGGATCGCTGTTAATACACAGGGAATGTTAATAGGATCACTGAATCACAGTCCGAAATATTCGGAATATGCTAATTATTCAAAAAGCGCACAATTACGAACGCGATTTCAGACCCTTAAAGAATTTTACAAAGCTGACAACACCATAACCAATAAGCCCCAGGCCGCCGATCAGACCAAGAAAGCCCATGGCATCGGGGAAAATGATGGTTCCCAAACCGAGTGCGCCAGCAGCAATAAACAGTGCATTGCTGAATTTATCGCTGCGGTCCTTGCGCAATAAGCCGACAACACCACCGGCTATCAAAACACCGCCGATGATCCAGCCAATTACCGGCATGGTTGCCAGTCTGGTAAAAATAATAAGACCCAATCCTCCGGCACTACCGAAAAATCCGCGCATGCCGTTCTTGCGTACCACTTCCGCCGGTACTGGATAATTATCTGACATAACAGCCTCCTCTATATATCGTTGCCATGATTCCCCATACGGCAGAATCCACCAGCCTGTGCAGGCTGGAATTGTACAACATGCTATTAATATAGCAATAATCCGGCCTGACGTAAAGATAAATGCCGCTTAATGACGGAAACTGCGCTGGCCGGTAAACTTCATGGCAACATCATGTTCATTACAGGCTTCGATTACATCCCAATCGCGCATAGAACCACCGGGCTGGATAACCGCGCCGACCCCCTCGTGTGCGCCTACCAGCAGACCATCGCGGAAGGGGAAAAAGGCATCTGAAACCATCACACTGCCGCCGAGGCCGCCATGCAGCGACCGGACTTCTTCGGCCAGCTGCAGTTTTTGTGCCGGACTATCCTGCCACTCGTTCCAGGCCTTGCCATAGCGTTCCCAGCACAGGCGGTCTTCCAGCTTGCGGTAAGCCTTGTCGCGGGCAATCTCGGCGACGCCCACTCGGTCCTGTTCACCGGTGCCGATACCGACAGTCCGGCCGTTCTTGACATAGATGACGGAGTTGCTGGTCACCCCGGCTTCTACTGCCCAACCGAACAGCATATCAGAAAGCTCCTGCTTTGTCGGTTCACGCCGCACCGAATATTCTATTTCTTTGTATACCGTTCTGGCCGGCAGCAAATCATCAGAACTGCGCACGGCCGAGGCGAACGAAAGCTGGGTAATGCAACCGCCATCCAGTAGGGTTTTAAACTCGACATTGCGCACCGGCGCGTAGCGTGCCAGCTTTTCGATACCGGGCAGGCTCATAACGCGCAGGTTCTTTTTGGCTGCGAATATTTTCATAACGCCATCGGCAAAAGCCGGTGCGGCGACAACTTCGCAATATGATTCCGCGATAGCCCGGGCGGTGTCCAGGTCCAGTTCGCGGTTAAAAATTACAGCACCACCGAAGGCGGCCACCCGGTCGGCAAAATAAGCCTCGTGGTAGGCTTCGGCCACAGTTGACGCAATTGCCACCCCGGAAGGATTATTGTGCTTCATGATGGCGCAGGCCGGTGTATCCATAAGATAGCGTAATATGGTAAGGGCGCTGTCTACATCGGTCAGGTTGGTTTTGCCGGGATGCTTGCCGAATTGCAGAAGCTGAGCGTTGGTAACCAGATCACCGGGGGCTTGGATAAGCTGACCATCGGCCAAAGCTAGATTGCAGGCGACCGGCCTGTATAAGGCGGCACTCTGATCGGGATTCTCTCCGTAGCGCAAACCGCGGGTCTGCCCGTCCACCTGCCATTCTACTTTTTCATAGTGCAGACTACTGGCTTTACCGCTGCCGTCACGGAACACAATTTCCATGCTTTCGGGGAAGAGATCTTCGGCGAAATCTTTATATAAGGCTGATAGTTTAGGAGTTTTCATGGCGCGGAGTATAACACAATTCACTCATTTTGCGCATCCAGAATAGCCCGTAAATTTTCTGAAAATTCAGCTGAATCCGGCTGCATACCTACAGCCGTACGCAACAAGCGCTCGGCACCGGCAAGGTCGCCAAGTTTAAGCCGATAACGGGCCAGCACATTCATGACTACCGGATCGTCCGGCCGTCGGTGCCTTAAATCCTCCATAAGGTTAGCTGCGGCCTGAACCAAGCCCTGTTGCTCCAGCCGGCAGGCTTCGGCCACCGTAGAGTCGGCGTCGTTGCACAGTGGACAGGATTCCGGTGTCGGTAATGAATTTAGGCCGACTATCAGGATGGCGCGATCGTCAGATTGCTGCATACCGCTAGCAAAACTGTTTACCTCTTCCAGTATGGAGCCGACTATGGCTGACGGACGCCCGCTGCCATACTCAGACAGCAGAGTACGCAGCCGGCTTACATCGTAGTACTCACCGCTGCGGGACCGGGCCTCGACAATACCATCAGTATAGAATACCAGGCGATCCTGCACCTGCAATTGCACGAAACCGTTGCTGCAGATAAAATGCTCGGAAATGCCGATAAGCTGTCCGTCGGGAATATCAAGTTCCTCTACCTGGCCGTCCTGTCGTCGGAGCAGAGCCGGATGGTGACCGGCATTGGCAAATAACAATTCAGCGCTGCCGACATCCAATACCGCAATAAAAGCCGAAAGGAAGTAGGTTTCGTCGCCGATGAGCAGGCACATTTCTTCGTTGACGGTGCGCAAAATCTCGCTTGGCTTGCGGCCGCGTAGCGTATGCGAACGGAAACTGACCTTGGCCATCGCGGCAATGAGGGCGGCAGGAATACCATGGCCCGAAACATCACCGATGATAAAAGCATAACAGCGCTCGCCGAGGTCGATCACGTCATAAAGATCACCGCCGACATTGGCCATGGCCTGATAGCGGGCACCAAAAGACAGCCAAGGGCACACCGGGAGTTCGGCCTCGGTAGGGATTATTTTCCGCTGCACAGCGGCGGCCATCTGTACTTCTTCTTCGATCTGGTCATTGCGCATGCGCAGCATGGTATTGGCTTCATTCAGCGCCTGGGTGCGTTCCGACACCTTTATTTCCAGGGTTTGGGAATAGCGCTCGATCTCGGCCCGCTGTTCATCCATCCGCTCCATATCCTGGTAAAGACTTTCGGCAATGCGGTTAAAGAAACTGGCCAACTCGCCAAATTCATCGTCGTTCTGAATCTGCACACGGTAGGCAAGATCGCCGGCAGCCAGAGCCAGGGCCCCTTTTTTGAGAGCCTTTACCGGCTTGGCTATGTGGCGGGACTCGAACAAGGCCAGCGCGATGGCCAGCAACATGGCAGACATCGATACAACTACCAGAGTTTGATAGAAATCAGAAACCAGTCCGGCAACTGCACTGATCGGCCCTATGCTTACAATTAGCCAGTCGGTATGTGGGATTCTGGAAGAGGCAAAATACATATCATGCGAACGCAGCAGGCCGCTTGTGGTATCTTCCAGCTGCAGCCGCTGCCTATACATGTGCAGCGGCGAATCCGGATCAAAAAGTGAATCCTGATTAAAGGGAGTGGCCGCGTCCTCGCCATTAAAAGTGACAAAGCGACCACGTGAATCAACCAACCAGATACCGGAATCGGCACTAAAATTACGACTGCTGACCGCACTGTTGATGCGGGAAAGGTACATATCCAGAGCCAGAACGCCGAGAACCTCACCGGTTTCACTGATGCAGGCCATGGACAGGGTGACCACAGTTTCACCGGTACCTTCGTCAGTATACGGGCCGCTGATTACCGGCCGTCTGGAACGCAGAGCCGGTTCAAACCAGGGCCGCTCCAGCCAGTTATAGTCTGCATCCGCAATCCAGCCACTGCCATCCAGGAAAAATCCATCACCAACTGAAATATAACCTTCGGCACGCATACGCCATTCGCTGCCGCGTCGGGCTGAACCGAAATAAACGAAAGGTGTATCCGGATCGGCTCGGACAGCATCTGCCAAAATTGACTGAAGTAGCACAGGACGGTCGTAAAAACGCTGCACAGACGTGCTTAAAAGTTCGAGCCGGCCGGATTTGACGGATAGCCAGTTGTCAAAATCGCGGCCGATAATGGTCATGTCGCGGGTAATATTACCCAGCACAGCTGTTTCGACGGAACTGGCGATGGTCAGGTAGATGGTGACAGCGATGCCCACAACGACTAAGGCAAACAAAGCCATAAGAGTCAGAAAAATTCGGCGGGTAACCGAGAAATGGCCAAAAGAAAACTTCATGACAAGTATAAGATATACCATTTCGAGCGTCTTGCATACCATGTAAAGCTCTTTCTGAAATATCAGAAGATAATTAGCATGTAGCGGGGTCTGACCCCGGAGGTGGCATGTAGCGGGGTCTGACCCCGGAGGTGGCATGTAGCGGGGTCTGACCCCGGAGGTGGCATGTAGCGGGGTCAGACCCCGG
>Ga0180008_1001131_pt1 | contig 17758 bp, 14 predicted proteins | sample MM_PW_MetaG_FD_121121 | JGI IMG/M metagenome (GOLD analysis project Ga0180008, IMG submission 121121) | Groundwater microbial communities from the Aspo Hard Rock Laboratory (HRL) deep subsurface site, Sweden - MM_PW_MetaG | ecosystem: Environmental > Aquatic > Deep subsurface > Groundwater...
CAGGTGCAGCAAAGTTTCGGACGTGATCCCTACGCGGGCGACCTCTACATTTTCAGGGGACGCCGCGGCGACCTCTGCAAGATCATCTGGCACGATGGCGTCGGCATGTCGCTTTATGCCAAGGCTCTCCTGAGCAACTGTGTTCATGCATTGCGATATTTGGTGTTGTTTTTGACCATAGCGTTGAGCGTGATGAGGAGCTTTCGCATGGTGGCGACGATCGCAAGCTTGAAAGGTTTGCCGGCGCCGCGCAGCCGTCTGGTTGTGGCGGCGAAGTCCCCTTTGCCTGAGCGCGCGATGGTGAGCGCTGCTAGGTAGAGGGAACGTCTGACGCTTGGCCTGCCGTCCGGGCAGCGTCCAGGCCGGCTGGTGTTGCCGCTTTGCCGATCGAACGGCGCCAGACCGGCAAGGGCTGCAACCTGTCGGCTGGAAAGGCGTCTGAGTTCGGGCATGCGCGCCAGTAGGCATGCAGCCACGATCGGCCCTACACCAGGTGCGGCGCCTAGCCGTACCTGCAAGGGTGCTGTCTGTAGGAGACGACGTGGGGTGAATCAGAAGGGATCAGGGCTTGAACGCCGTAACGGTCTGATTAATCTCGCCGAACGGGCTGTCGCCGGTTCCGGCGGTCATTCGCACATGGTCGCCGAAGTGGAGGAAGGGCGTGACGGACTTGCCTTGGTCGATCATCTCGATCGCGCGCCGTTCGGACAAGCAGGTCGATCCCACTTGCTCGTAATCAGCGTCAGACACCGTGCCGGAGCCAATGATCGTCCCTGCACATAGATGCCGCGTGCGGGCGGCGTGGGCGATCAGTTCATGGAATCCATAGCCCATGCCTTCGCCTGACGGGTTTCCGAACCATGCGCCGTTAATCTCCACGCGCAGCGGCAGGCAAACGCGGCCATTGCGCCAATTGCCCCCAAGCTCGTCAGGCGTGATTGCGATCGGCGCGGCGCTGCACGCGGGCTTTGCCTGGATCCAGCCGAAACCGGTCTTCATTTCCGTCGGGGCCACAGCGCGCAGCGACCAGTCGTTGATCAGGAGGATGAGGCGGATATGCCCCATGGCGTCCTGCGCCGAACAGCCCATCGGCACGTCATCGGTGACGATGGCAAATTCGCCTTCGAAATCGATGAAGTCTGCTTCGGTTGGGAAGGCGACATCTTCCTGCGGGGCCAGGAAGCAATGACTCATGCCCTGATACATCAGGGGAAGGTCGGTTTCGATCGGGGGATGATTGAACGCCCGTTGCATCAGAGCGCCATGATTTGCGAAGGCCGACCCGTCCAGCCATTGCCAGGTGCGCGGTAGCGGAGCGAGCAGGGTGGCTTGATCGACGCTATCGCCCCCACCGGCCTCCAGCGTCGCCGAAAGGGATGCCGCGTCATCCAGCAACGCGTTCCAATCGGTGATCGCATGCAGCAGGTTAGGCCAGCGCGCACCGAGCGGCAGGCCGCGTGCGCCGTCCCGCGATAAGAGTATCAACTCCCCATCGGGGGTGCCGTTGGCGCACGTTGCGAAACGCATGGGCCTGTTTCCTTCCAATACTATCTTAGAATGTCGACGCGTGGATCACTCCGCGCGCCGGCTCAACATTCATCGTTTCAGCTCAGCGTCGAATGCGCCGTCGATCAGGATGAAGACGATGCGGCAATTGCGGTCGGAACGGTTGGACCAGCCATGGTTAGTGCCGCGCTGGATCACGATGTCGCCAGCGCGCACGGTGGTTTCGCCTTCGTCCATGATCAGGACCAGTTCGCCCTCGACCACGATGCCATAGTCGATAGTCTCGGTCCGGTGCATCAGCGCGTGGCGCGATCCTTCGCCATGATGAGCGGAGGCGTCATGCGCGCCGACTTCGGCGAAATGGGCGCGGGCTTCCTCGGGCGTCATGGTGCGGATGCCTTCGCCCTCAGGCGGGATGTCGAGTACGCGGATGCGCGTACCGTTCTTCGGCGCGGCCAGGATGATGCCCTGTTCGGCCGGTTCGAAAGAGTCAGCGTCGATGGGCGCGGGCGTGGCCTGCGTGTTCCAGACCTCGTGGAACATTGGGCCGATGTCCCCGCCGACACGCTGTACGCGCTGGACCGGGGCGTCTTCCTGAATGATCGCGCGACCGGAGGCGTCGTGACCGGTGACGATGCGGCGAACGGAGGCAAAATCCATGAGCATATTTCCTAGGTAAGGGGTGCGCCGCGAACCATGCGTCGCAGCACATGCCGGGTGACCCACGCGCCAAGGACGGCGCCGTAGATGATCTTCATGAGGAGGGCGACCGGCCAGTCCAGTGTGGCGACAATACTGAACATCCAGAAAGACGCGATCACCGCGCCAAGCAACAGAGCATACAGGACTGAGACGAAGGCAGTCCGCAACAGCCATTGCACCGTCACCGGACGACCATTGTCGCCGGCCAGACGCCCGGTCCGTTGGGCGCGTCGTGCGATCATGCCTGGCACCATGCAGGCCATGAGTGCCACAGCAGCGCTTTGCGGCAGGAAATCGATGGCATAGCCCCATTCCCCCGCCGCAATGCGCCACGCCGTGCCGAAGATGGCGAAGAAGAACAACGCGCTGATCACGCCATTGATCGCAGCGCTGACGATCGTCTCGCGCACGATATAAGCGATGACTTGACCGGTCTGCTCTTGCTCAGCCATCATGCGCTTTGTCCGCGCAGGGTTTCGGCGAACCAGTCGGCGATATAGTCGCGGCCATAGGACATATTGTCCGCGCCGACATGCTCCACGCCGCCTTCTCGCTCGGTGAACAGTTTAAGCGCGCGGTTGGGGCTGTTGACCAGCTGGTCATAGCAGTCATGGGCATAATCGACGCTGATCTGCCGGTCTTTTGCGCCATGGGTGACGAGGAAGGGCACCTTGATCCCGTCCATATGGCCGTTGAGGTTCATGCCCTCAGCCTTGGCCAGGAAGTCGTCCATGTCGCTCGCGCCAAAGGCCCACATGACATGCGCCCAATAATGGGGAACGGGGTTTTCGCCCTCGCGTTTCAGGCGCTTCTGCTGGACTTCGGCCCAATTGTGGTTCGCGCCCCAGACGGCACCGCTGGCAAAGCGCGGTTCATAAGCGACCGCGCGCGGCGCGAAATGGCCGCCCAGCGAAATACCCGTCATGCCGATGCGCCTGGGATCGACATCCTGCTGCTGCTCCAGCCAGTCGACCGCTTTGCTCGCCCAGTTTTCGCTATGCGGATCGACAGGCAGGTTCTGGAGGCGGAGTGCTTCGCCCGACCCCGGCTGATCGACGCAGAGCGTTGAAATGCCGCGTCGTGCCAGTGCTTCGGGCAGGCGCGACCAGTAGAGCAGCTCCTTGCAGCTATCGAGGCCGTTACAATAGATTACGACGGGATGGTGGCCTTCCCCCGGTGCGCTCGTGTAGAGCGCAGGCATCGTGCCAGTAACGAGCGGAATTTCCACGCGCCGACGGTTGATCTGGCCTAGCGCGGTGGACCGATCGAATGTGTCGCGCGCCTTGCCATAGGTGGCCTGACGACCGGGATGGCCATGGCCCTGCATGCGTTCGGCGTTGAATAGATAGAGCGACGCGCGCTCCAGCTTGTCAGAGGCGGAGAAGGCGTGGCCCTGCGCCACATCTTCATCTGCTAGGTCGATCAGCTTGTCGGCCATCGCGACCCACTGCGCCATGAACATGGGCGTGCCCGCGTCCGCGCCTGATGAGGCCGCGTCCTTGATCGGCTGGCACATATCGACGATCTCGCCGATGCGCCCGCCGCTCTCCATCGCGATCGCGACTGACAGGTTCCAGATATAGTTGGGGAAATATTCGAATAAAGCCATCGATCAGACCTCCGTCGCCTGGAACAGGCCCTTGTCGGGCGCTGCATGCGGCATGGTCTGGGGACCACCGACGCCGATGCCCCATTGATCCATGATGCCGGGCGCGGGGGCATGGACCTGCGCTTCATGACCCTCGAAGTCCACGTCCTCCAGTTCCGAACTATATTCGACCGCAAAGCCAGCGGGCGTAGTGAAATAGCTGAAAGTGTTGTTGCCCGCCGTGTGACGGCCCGGACCCCAGCGGATGTCGGTGCCTTTCAGCCGCAGCCGGTTGATGCCGACCATCATGTCGTCGAGCGTAAGCATGTCATAGGCGACATGGTTGAGGCAGGGCGGCCCGGGCAGGAAGGCGATGCGATGATGCGCGCTGTTGCAGCGCAGGAAGCACATGAAATCGCCGAGCCAGTCGCTGACCTTGAAGCCCAGCACGTGGCAGAACCACTCGACCATCGTCTTGTGATCAGGCGAATGCAGCACGATGTGGCTGATCTTCTGCGGCACGCCTTCCCATCGGGTCAGTTCTCGCGCGGTGCGGCGGGCGACGTCACTCGATATTTCGAAGGTCAAGCCGTCAGGCGAGAAGAAGCGGAAGCCATAGCCACCGCCTAGGGTATCGAGATCCTTGGGCGTGAAGATGATGCGGCAGCCCGATGCGACGACCTTGTCATGCAAGACGTCGACATCGGCGCGGCTGTCGGCGGCCAGCGCGATCACGTCGATGCGTTGTTCCTCCGCCTGGCGCAGGCGCACTACATGATGCTCGTCCCCCCCATCGGCAGCGAGATAGACCATCCCGTCCTTTTCGCCTGCCTCGACGAGCTTCCACTGGTCGGCGTAGAAAGCCCGCTCAGCCTCCAGATCGGGCATGGCGTAACCCACATAACGAATTTCTGTAACGCGGCTCATATCTGGCTCCTTCAGATCGGCTGGGATACCATCGCGAACATGTCCGCGGTGGCTTTATGATTGTCGACGGGAGCGCCCTTACCGAGCTGACCCATGCATATTTCGAGCGATTTTTCCACGATGTAACGGCAACGATCGACGCGCCGCTCATGATAGGCGGTCAGCGCGCTTTCCAGATCATCATGGCTGGCCAGTTCCTCCGCCAGCACGATGCTGTCCTCGATCGCCATGCCCGCGCCCTGGCCCAGATGAGGCGTGGTGGCATGTACGGCGTCGCCCAACAAGGCGATGCGGCCTTTATGCCAGGGGCCGTCCACCATCAACGTTTCGAGCGGACGATAGACGACTTCGGCGTCGTCGGTGATATATTCTCCAAAGGCCCGGATCGCTGGGGAGCAATTGGCGATTTTAGCGCGCATGGCGCGCGCGAGACCGTCACGCGGATATCGCGGATTGTCCGGTTCTGACGTAGTCACGAACATATACATCAGGCTTTGGGAAATCGGCACCAGACCGACGCCGGTCGGACCATTATAGGCCTGAAGAGAATCCATGCCTTCGGGACGGGGCAGGTTGTAACGCCACACGGCCTGGCCGGTATAATGGGGCAAGGGCTCATCAGGGAACAGCATCTTGCGGGTCTGCGAATAGACGCCGTCCGCACCAACGGCCAGATCGAAGCTGCCTTGCGTGCCGTCGGAAAACGCCACCGCCACTTGGTCGCCCTGATCGTCGATCTTCGTCGCCGTGACGCCCAGCCGCATTTTGGCTCCCGATGCGATCGTGCGATCGCCCAGCACCTTATGCAGGGCCGGGCGGCCGACGCCGAGGTTGGCAGGATAGCCTTCGACCAGACGGGGGGAGGGGACGCGCGCGACCTTGGTGCCGTCGGGGGCGAACACCTCGACCGTGTCGAAGCCGGCACCAGCGGCGACATATTCCTCCAGAAGGCCCAGATGATCCATGGCGCGCAGGACGTTGGATTGCTGGATGATGCCCACGCCATAGACCGACCAATCCGAGTTCCGCTCGATGACGGTGACGTCGAACCCTTTGCGGCGCAGCGCAATGGCGGATGTAAGGCCACCTATACCCCCGCCGATAATGAGAATAGTCTTGTTGTCCATTGTCCGTCCGGTGCCTCATGAGAAAGGGGCGATAGGAGAAGAAATCAGAAGCGGTCGAGATCGTTGGCGATCGTTACTGATCCAGTGAAAGTCTTGGTGATGGCAGCGCCATAGGCGCGGGTCCGCACGGCATCGGGCATGCCGCCGGCGATATGTGTGACGGCCAGTGCCTTCACTTTCGCACGCGCAGCCAGCGCGCCGACTTCCTGCGGCGTGAGGTGATGCCTGGTCAGATGCTGGATCATCACCGCCTTGACGTCCGCGGGCATGTTTGGGCTGGTGCGCGCCACGCGATCCATGGTGGCGTCCATGTCGATCATTTCACTGACCAGCAGGTCGGCACCCAACGCGAGGCGCTCGACCGCGGGGCTGGGTCCGGTGTCGCCCGTATAGGCGATCGATCGTTCGGGCAGGTCGAACCGCAGTGCGAAGGATTTATAGTTGCGATCCTCCACGCTGCCCGGCGTGAAATCATAATGGGTATTTTGCGCGACGCTGACTTTCATATCGTCCACGCGGATAGTTTCACCGTCCTGCAATTCGATCACCGACACGGTATTTCCAGGCGGCGTCCAGGATTTTCCGGGGATGCCATAGCCCGCCTTGGCCGATGGTTGTAGGCTGGCGACCAGGCCGGCCACGAATTCACGCGTGCCGGGCGGACCATAGATGGTCAGCACATCGCGCGCCTCAGTCTGGTTGCGCAATCCCAATATTGCCGCCAGCCCCCCGATATGATCGACATGCAGATGGCTGAGGAAAATGGCGCGGATGCCCGATAGGGGCAGGCCCGCCCGCGCCATCTGTTCCACAGTGCCGTCCCCTGTATCGACCAGATAGGTTTTCCGGTCGTGGATGATGGCGTTGGCAGGTTGCGACCGATGCCCGTCCGGCACCGGACCGCCCATCGTTCCCAATGTGACGAAGGCGGTACGCGGCTGGCTGTCGGCAGCCGCCGCGACACTAGCCAGCAGGGCGGTCACGCCGAATAACGCCGCGCAGGTGATCCGGGCTGACATCAGGCTCACAGGTTGAAGCCCAGGCGCACGCCGTAGGTACGCGGCGGCCGCAACGTGCCGACCGGGAAGTCGAGGATCGGGCGCGTGCCGGCGCGGGCCAGAACTTCCTTATCCTCGATATTGTTAATGAAGGCCGTAACGCTCCATTTGTCCTGCGGTCCTTCCAGCGTCAGAAATGCGTCGGACATCATGAAGCTGCCCTGCTTTTCCTCCGACCGGAAATTCGAGTTCATGTAGCGGCTGGTTTCGATGTTCGAGCGCACACCTGCCACCAGCACCATATCTCCGCCGATATGGAAGCTGTGCTGATAGCCCATATTGAGCGCCCAGCGCGGGGAGTTGACCGTGGGCTTGCCCGAACAGTCAATGTCATAGAAGCGCGCACTATTGATGCCGGGATTGGCGAGCCGTGATCCTGTAATGCTGCAGCCTGTGGTGACGGGCGCGCCGGTGGGGGAAAAGTTGGCGGTTTGCAGGCCCTTATATTTGCCGTTCAGATATTGAACGTTGACGTTAAACAGATCGTCGCGGGTCGGCGCGAAGCGAGCCTCGATTTCCGTACCGAAGATGCGCGACTTGCCCGCGTTGGTGGTGAGCGACCCTTGCGCGAAAAGGCCATTGCCAGTCTGCACCCCACCTACGAATGTCACCTGCTGGTCCTTATAATCCCAGTAGAAGGCTTCGATATTGAGCTGTAGCTTGTTGCCAAAGAAGCGGTTCTTGGCTCCGATCGTATAGGCAGTCAGGCTTTCCGGGCGGAAGCTGTTGGTGGGTGGGGCCGCGACGTAGAAACCGCCCGATTTGAAGCCGGTAGCGACATTCGCATAAACCAAGGAGGCCGGGCCGGCATCGAGTTCAATCCCGGCTTTCCAGGTGAATTTATTGAACCTGAGGTCGCCAGTCACGGGTATGCCCAGTGGCGGGTCGACAGGGCCGGGCAATCCTCCGCCCGCCGACGCTGTAAGTTGCGACTTGTCTTCCTGTGTGTAGCGTCCGCCCGCAATCAGGCGCAGTGCGTCGGTAATGTCAAAGGTCAGCTGACCGAAGGCGGCCAGGCTCTGCGTTTTAAGGCGGGGGGTGAAGCGGGTGGTGGACAGTCGGCCCTGACGGAAATAGTTGAGCGTGTCCTGCTGCTCATTGAAAAAGAAGCCGCCCAGGACATAGCGCAGCCGCTGGTCGGCGGCGGATGTCAGGCGCATTTCAAGCGACATCTGCTCTGCATTATCCTGTATCTCGCCACGGAAACCGGGGAGGTAGGTGCGGAAATCCGCTTCCGACTTGCGCCAGGCGGGGATGACCGACAGTGTGGCAAAGCCCATGTCGCCATCGACCTGCGCGCTCAGCCCGTAGAAATGATTGTCGAGATAGCCGTCCGAACGCGCATTTTCGATGCAGCCGCTGGTGATGAAGCCGCCTGCGCAAAAAGGCGGGGCAAACAAGGTGGAAGCATAGCCGTTGATGGCGGCGAGCGCGCGCGGATCGGAAATGCTGACCCGATCATTTACCGAGGGCACGGCGAAAGCCTTGCTGGGCAACAGCACCGCGCCACCACCCTTGCCTCCCTGATGATAATAGTCGCCCACGATGTTGATCGACCAGATGTCCGACGGCTTGAGCAGGAAGGATGCACGCACTGCTTCGCCCTTGTCATCGTCATAGCCGTCGGAAATATAGCCGTCGCGATCGACCACTTGGCCCGCGACGCGCAGCGCGGCGACTTCGCCGAACGGCACGTTGACCGCCAGGAAGCCCTTTTTGCTGTCGTAGTTGCCATATTCGGCTAGGCCTTCGACGCCGAATTTGCCGAGAACTGGCTTTTTGGGCAGGACGTTGATCGCGCCGCCGGTCGCGTTGCGACCATAAAGCGTACCTTGCGGTCCCTTGACCACCTCAACCCGCTCTAGATCGTAGAAGACACCGGCGGGCGCAGTCGGGCGACCGACATAGACGCCGTTGAAATTGAAGGCGATCGCATTTTCGGAGAAGCTATTCTGCGAGTTGGTGCCGACGCCGCGCAGAAAGAAACTGGTCGTCCCGCCGGTCGGCTGCACTACGAGGGCAGGCACCAACTTGCCGAGGTTGGACGTTTCGGTGATGCCCGACCGGGTCAGGTCGTCGCCGGTCACGGCTGTCACGGCGATGGCAGCCTTTTGCAAGCTTTCCTCGCGCCGCTGCGCGGTCACGACGATTTCCGCCAGTCCACCGTCAGATACCTGCGTGTTCTGCGCAAACACCATCTGCGGCACGATGGCGCTGCTCAGAATGGTGGCACTCCAAAGAATTTTTTTTATCATACATCCTCCCTATTCGCCCGATCTTTGCGGGATGGATGGTGGGTGACATAGTTCGAAAAAGCAGTAAAATGGATGATATATGTCGAAAACAAGCAATGGGATTGATGGTTGTGAGGCTGGACCGTTTTGATCTCAACCTGCTAGTCGCGTTCGACATTTTGGTGGAGGAACGAAATGTAACGCGCGCGGCCAAGCGCCTAAACCTCACGCAATCCGCCATGAGTGCGGCTTTGCGCCGCTTGCGCGAAGCATTCTCCGACGAAATCCTGGTGCAGCATGGGAAGAAGATGATTCCCACCGCTTCCGCGCTTTCCCTCGCGCCCGAAATTTCCGGCGTGGTAGCGGATCTGCGTGGGATCATCGCGCGCGGGCTGTCCTTCGACCCGGCGCACAGCCAGCGCATTTTCCGCATTGTCGCATCCGACTATGTCACCACAGTGCTGATTGGTCCCATGCTCGAACGGATGCAGAAGTCCGCACCGGGCGTGCGGATAGAGATCACGCTGCCCCGCAACGACATTCATGGCCGGCTTGAGGATGGCGAGCTGGACTTCATCGTCGCGCCCGAACGTTTCCTGGAAGGGCCGCATCCGCGCGAACTTTTGTTCGAGGAGCGCCATGTCGTCGTCGGGTGGTCAGGCAACCCCATGTTGCAGGAGCCGCTGACCGAAGACTATTATTATAGCGCCGGTCATGTCGCCGTCAGCGTATCGCGCGATGGCACCTTCATCGAAAATCACCTGCGCGAACATGGCGACCGCCGTCGGATAGAGATTATCTGCGCCGCCTTTAGCCAAGTGGCCTGGATGTTGCCGGGAACGACTAGGCTCGCCCTGATGCACGAGCGTCTTGCAAAGGTTATGGCGTCACGATTGCCCCTTCGGATACTGAATGCGCCCATCGAGCTGCCGGTCATGCGCGAAATGCTGCAATATCATCATGCACGGTCGGCGGACACGGGACTAATATGGTTTCGCGATCAGCTCCGCGATGCTGCAGCGGATCGGATCGTCTGAGACGACAGCCTGATCCAATTTTGTCGTATTTCTCCGGCAAGTCACAGATTATATTGATCATTTGGCAGTGATAAAAACCACTATACCGATCAGCTCGACCACGTAAGGCAAATAGCAAAAACTGTGAACCGGCGGCGAAGCTGACACCCAGATTTGGCCGCCTCAACTGTCTGAAGGAGTTCAGGAAGGAGGGATTGCGCTGGGCTTCCAGTCAGCGCTTATTGAGACCCCGCTTTTGGACATTTCTCGTTGCAATATAGTAGTGTGGATGAAATTTGATGGGGTTGCGCTTTAGCACCGATCCACAGGTTGGGACCTGAGCCGCGCTAATGGCATTACGGCCAGCGGCACCATGCGCCGCGTCAACAGGTCGGGCACATGGCCGCACCAACCAACGCTGCAAAGCTCAATATGCCACTTGTCGATGGAGAGCCGTCCACACAGAGTCGGTATGCGACAGGCCCGCTGTTATGAAGAAAACAAACGCCGAAAAAATTAGTTTAAGGGATATCATTTGTTGAATTCGATCGCGTCGCTTAAAAAGGCAAACGTGATCACGAAAGGCTCTGACGACAGCACGCTTCGGATCATGAAGCATATCAGACGGGCCGGAGCCCTGTCTCGTGTCGAACTGGCGCAGGCGACCGGAATGGCTAAAGGCTCCATCACCGAGATAGTTGGTCGCCTGGTCGTGCAAGGCCTGTTGGAAGAGCATATCTCTCTGCCCTCTGGGAGGGGCCGTCCCCGTGTTTCGTTACGGATCATAGAGGACGCCGCCTATGTTGTAGGTCTATCGCCTGCGGGGAATGATACTCTCTCAGCTGACATTATCGATCTGAACGGCAACAGGCTTTTCTCTTCGCAATATGGGATTGGCGGCCTCGATGTGGCCACCTTCGCCGATCATGCGGTCGCTGCCATAGAAAGTGCCATTGTTCAAAGCGGTATAGAGCGTGAACGAATCCGCCATGCCGGCATCATCCTTCCCGGCCAGGTTGATCGTAATGCTGGCGTCATTCTCTGGCTGCCGCATAGCGGATGGCATCCACCAGCTGCGGTTGGTCCACACATTGGCCAGGCCATTGGCATTCCGGTCACGATCGATAATCGCGCCACGGTGGTCGCGAGGGCCGAACATTGGTTCGGACTAGGGGACTGGCTGGATGACTTTACCTGTATCGCGTTGCTCGAGCGGGGCATGGGTGGGGCGCGCTATCGCAACGGCCATCTGCAAACTGGCGTCAACGGCAGTAACTCAGAGATTGCGCATGTGAAGGTCGCCTTCGAGCAGGGACGCCCCTGTTTTTGCGGCGCCTCAGGCTGCCTAGGCGCTTATGCCAGTGTCGGTGGAATTATCCGTCAATGGTTGCGTGGCGGCGGGGAGGCTGAAGCGCCGATAGGGTCAGGAGATTTCTCAGCCTTGGTCGATCTTGCTCGATCTGGCGACGGTGTCGCTCTGGCTCTTTTTCGATCTGCTGGGCGCGCTTTGGGCACGGCAATCGCTAGCCATATCAATGAGGCTGATCCTGGCCATGTTCTCATTGTTGCAGCCGAGCCTGAGCTAGAGGCCATGATCGCTCCAGCATTCCATGAAGCCGTCGGGGAGCATATGCTCACGACCTTGGTCGACAAAACCCACATCGAGTTCCGCACGATCGCAGAAGGCGATTTTTGGAAAGGCGCGGCCTCGCTTGCGCTGGAGCAGCTTTATCGCCAGCTGTGAGTGAGCGGAAAGTACAGCTTTGTGGGGCTGGCATATTTAGTTCATTGACCAAATTTATTCCTACGACTTAGGTAGACAACGTGCTGGACAGGAAAATGCCTGCCTGCTGTAACCGGTCTGCTGAGGCGACAACGCCAGGACGACCCCCGATCAACAAAGGGGCCCGCAGAATGATCATTTCCAACTAGGCCTTGCTCTTCGCCCCGGATCATGAGGGGCATCCCATGACCTTTCCATCTCTGCTCGCCATGCCCGCGAAAATGCATTTTCGCGCGGGGCCGGCGCGCGCCGATCATCTGCGGAGAAAATTGTGCAATCCGATAAAAGCGCCTTTATAAAGCTGCCCCTTGCTGCTGCCTTGTTGGCAGGCACCGCCTTGGTGCCCACCCTCGCTCACGCCCAGGCACAAGCATCTGATCCCGGAGAAATCGTCGTCACCGCGCAAAAGCGCACTGAACGCCTCCAGGATGTTCCTCTTGCGGTCAGCGCGCTGTCCGCGGAAACGCTTGGCCGACAGCAGATCAACGACACAAACGGACTGGTCGCGGCGGTTCCCTCGCTCACTTATACGCAGGGTAATAATGTTTCCAACTCGACCTTCCGTGTGCGCGGGATCGGCACCACATTATTCAACCAGGGCTCGGAATCCTCAGTCTCGACCGTCATTGACGGCGTTGTGATGGCACGGCAGGCGCAGGGATTTGTGGATCTGGCCGATCTGGAGCGCGTCGAGGTCCTGCGCGGCCCGCAGGGCACGTTGTTCGGCAAAAATGCGACCGCCGGCGTCATTTCAGTCGTGACCGCGCGACCGACCGATCGTTTCACGGCTCGGGCAGACGCGACCATTGCCGAACTGGACGAATATCGCATCAAGGGCACCATGTCCGGGCCGCTTACGGATCGCCTGCGCGCACGGGTCAGCGGCTTTTACAATGACGTAGGCGGCCACATAACCAATGTGGCGAACGGCAGGGACAAGAACGGCTTCAAGAGCTGGGGCCTGCGCGGCAAGCTGGACTGGGACGCCACCGACAATCTCAATTTCCTCGCCACGCTCGACTATCGCAAGATGAATGCAGATTGCTGTCAACCGCAATATATTCAGACAACGACCCCGTTGCTGACCCAGCTGCTGGGGCCGGTCGTCGCCAGTCGCCATAACCGGGAGGTCAACATCGATGCGCCGTCCTTCAACAAGACACGGCAGTGGATCGCATCGCTTGAAGGCAATCTGGAGCTTGGCGATCATACGCTCACTTCGCTGACAGCATGGCAGGATTTCGACTTCGACAATAATGTCGATGTGGATGGCCTCTACACGCCAAGCCCGATCTTCGTACCTTTCTCCAACGGCAAAGGCGTGCTGAATGGTGGTCCCGCAGGCGTAAAGCAATTTAGTCAGGAACTGCGTCTGACGTCGCCGCAGAACCGGCCGCTGACCTATGTCGCTGGTCTCTATTATCTCGACCTCGACGTCAGCCGCGGTTTCCGCCGACGGCTTGGCAGTTGTGTGGCTGGTGGCGCAAATGGCGCGGCCGTCTACGGCCAGCCTTGCGCCGTTCCTACCTATGCCTCGACCTATCATGAGGCGAGTTCGAAGACTGAGCAGTTCGCCGCCTTCGGCCAAGCCGAACTCAAGCTTGTCGACGCCCTCTCGCTGATCGCCGGCGGGCGCTTGCAGCGTGAGACCGTGTCCTATTGGGGCAACAGGCCGGGCCTAGCCCTGGTCGCAGGCGATACAGCGCAACTGGGCGCCTCGACCGGCAGCGGATCGACCGCCGATACCGACCTGTCCGGCAAACTTGGTCTTCAATATCGTTTCAGCCGCGATGTGCAGGCCTATCTGACCTGGACGCGCGGCTATAAGGGCGCTGCCTACGATATCGAGGTCACGGCCAATTTCGTAAACCAGCGCCCGGTCCGCCCGGAAACGGTCAAGGCCTGGGAAGCCGGCCTCAAATTCGATCTCTTTGATCGGGCTTTGTCCGTCAATGCAGCCGCCTTTTATGCGGACTATTCCGATCTCCAGGTGCAAGCCGCCTATACCGATCCGGTAACCGGCATCGTTTCCTCCATCCCGACCAATGCCGGCAGCGCCATCACCAAGGGCGTGGAGGTGGAATTCACGGCCCGCCCGGCGCGCGGCCTGTCCTTCAATGGCGGTCTGACCTATCTGGCGACCAGCGTGGATGTGGACGGGCTTAGCTGCCCGCTGCCGCAACAGGCCGGCGCGGGTGTCAGCAACGCATCTCCCATGAACAGCTGCTATCGCCTGACGGCAGGTGGCACGCCCTATCTCAATGTCCGGGACGGAAGGCTGCCCAATGCCCCGTCCTGGCGGGGCTCGCTGACGGCACGCTATGAAAGCGATCTTCCGGGCACTGATCTTGCGCTGTTCGGGCAGGTGACGGGCAACGCTCAGAGCGCCGTCAATTTCAGCCTGGAGCAGGATCCCGATGCTGTCCAGAAAGGCTATGCGACGTTCGACGCCAGCGTCGGGGTTCGTCGCCAGGATGGCCGCTACAGTGTGACGCTGTTCGTCCGCAATCTTACCGACAAGCATTTTCTCACGAGCATAGGTCGGGCAGGGCAACTCACCAATGCCGCCAACCCCTATAATCTCACTGGTTTCATTCCCAAGGATGCCGACCGCTATTTCGGCGCCAACCTGTCCATCAGCTATTGATCATAAGGAGGATCGCCATGGCGGCGCTGAACCGACGTAATCTTCTTGCAGCCGGCGCCGCTGCGGCAGCCGCGAGCCTCAGCGATGTCGCTATGGGCAAGGATAAGGGGGGCGAACGACCGAACATAATGTGGCTGGTGAGCGAGGATAATAATCCCTTCATCGGCGCCTATGGCGACAGGCTTGCCCACACACCCACCATTGACGGGCTGGCGCGCAAGGGGCTGCTATATCGCAATGTCTACACGACAGCTCCCGTCTGCGCGCCGACCCGGTTTGGGATCATCACCGGCGTTCATCCTGAAAGCGCGGGGCCGGCGCACAATATGCGCGCGGTCGCCCATCTTCCTGCGCTGCTGGCGGGGTTTCCCACTTATTTGCGGCAACAGGGCTATTACTGCACCAACAATGCCAAGACCGATTATAATTCGGACCTGAAACCCGACCAGATCTGGGACCAGTCGAGCAAGACGGCCCACTGGAAGAATCGTCCGGATGGTGCTCCCTTCTTTGCTGTCTTCAATCATGAAACGACCCATGAATCCCGCATTTTTCAGGCGCTTGAGGGGAGAGTTAAGCCTGAAGACATTCGCCTGCCTGCCTATCTGCCTGATACACCCGGCATCCGCCGGGACTTTGCCACTTACTATAACCGTATGGAGCAGATGGACGGAGAACTCGCGATCAAGCTCGCAGAACTGGAGGCCGCTGGCCTCTCCGACAATACGATCATCTTCTATTATTCCGACAATGGAGGTGTCCTGCCGCGCAGCAAGCGCTATTGCTATGATGAAGGCCATCGCTGTGCGATGGTGATCCATATACCCGAAAAATGGCGCCACCTTTCTCCCGCCCCGCAAGGTAGCGAGATCAAGGCGCCGGTGACCTTTATCGATCTCGCGCCGACCGTCCTCTCGCTCGCCGGCATCGCCAAGCCCGACCATATGCAGGGTAGCGCATTCCTTGGCCGCTTTGCCGGAAAACCCAAGCGCTTCGCGTTCGGGATGCGCAATCGCATGGATGAACGCTACGACATGGTCCGCACCGTGACGGATGGGCGTTATCGTTACATTCGCAACTATTCCCCGCACCGTATATGGGGGCAGCATGGCTCATTCCAGTGGGCGGCCAAAGGCTATCAGGACTGGGAAGCCGCGCATATCGCCGGAACTTTGACGCCAGAACAGGACCTCTTCTGGGGTGCCAAGCCTTTCGAGCAGTTTTTCGATCTTGAAGGCGATCCCGATCAGATCAGCAATCTCATTGACGTTGCAGAGCATCAGACCCGGATCGCGCAGATGCGCCATGCGCTCGACCAACATATGCTGGAGGTCAATGACAATGGCTTCATTCCCGAAGGGTCGGTACTTGAAGGGTATGACGAGAGCAGGCGCGCGGGCGCTTACCCGCTGCAACGGATCATGGCACTTGCCTCCATTGCCGCGCAAGGCAAAGCGGAAAACCTGCCATTCCTCCTCTCGCATCTGACCGACGTGCATGAAGTTCTTCGCTATTGGGCTACGCAGGGATTTTTGATCGCAGGCGAGGGAGCGCGGCCGCATGTGTCACAGCTTCGCGATCGCCTCGAAACGGAGACCAGCCCGCAAGTGCTTGTCGCTCTGGCAGAAGCGCTAGCGCGCCTTACGGACGATCCTCAGCCAGTCTCGACGCTGATCGACCTGCTTGAAACCCATCCGCATCCGCGCGTGCGCCTTCAGGCCATCAATGCGCTGACCTATATTGGCGATAAGGCTAAGCCCGCACGGGACGCGGTGCGGCGAGCATCGGAAAGCGATGACGAGTATCTGATCGGCGCCGGGCGCTATCTGAACTTTGTTCTGGACGGCAGTTACACGCCGACCTCTCCGGTGTTCGACTATGAGGCCTTCATCAAGCGCATGCAGGCAAAACCCAATGTGGTGGGTTAAACATGGATGTCGCCGCCACTTCAGTCCGGCCCATTCCAGGCGGTCAATTTCTAATGTGTTCAGAGCGTTTCTATCCTGAAGAAGCGCCGCTGCGTGCGGTGGAGGTGGCGCCTTTCATTGTCGACACCCATCCCGTGACCAATGGCCAGTCCCAGGAACTTGTGCGCGATAGTGGCTTGGTGACAGTGGCTGAACAGACGTGCGGTTCCATGCTGTTCGCGTGCCATGATCCCGCCCGTCACCCCGATTGGCGCTTTGTGGCAGGCACATGCTGGTGTCGGCCATTGGGTCTGGCAAGCGCAATCGATGCATTTCTTGATCATCCGGTTGTTCATGTCGGGCCACGAGGTGCTGAGGCCTATGCTATCTGGGCAGGGAAGCGCCTGCCGGCCGGAGCTGAATGGGAACGGGCCGCGCGAGGTGGCTTGCATGGCCTCGACCAAGCGTGGGGCGATACGCTCGAAACCGATGGCCTGATCCCGGCTAATACATGGAGAGGTGTTTTCCCGCATGATCGGCGCGGCGGGATGTCTTTGCCACTGACCCTTCTGGAATGCTGCGCGAATTCGACCCGCTTGACCCTGCTTCTGGAGCCTTGTAGGTCGGAAATCCTCTTAACCCATTAAATCCAGGCTACATCAATCGGCACCCTTCTTGAAGTGCGGGTCGGCGTCGAAAAAACCAGATTTCATATCAGTCGAGAACCGGCCGCGATTAAGTAGCGAGTTCTGTTCCAACGATGTCAAGGGTGCGGTCACGTCGACAACCCCTTGTCCGCTGTCGGCGTCACCCAGATATCGGTTCCTCAAGCCATTGGGGCCCAGTATCTCGGCGGCTAATCCATTGGCAAAGGCATCAACTGGATTGGATGATCGCGCGGACAGCCGCTCTGCATTCGCGAGTGCCTGACGGACGTCTCCGTTTGGGCCTATGGCGCCGCAGATTTCGCGACCCAATGCGTCGGGATAGCCGGGCAGGCGCCTGGATCGCGTTGTGCCGATGCAGCGGCAACCGGGGTGCGCCTCGCCATTGCCTGTTTCGGCGGCTTCTATGTTTGGAGCGGCTTCCACCTCATCTGGGCTGCCAAACACCGGCGTGCGACGTGACGATTTAGCGAAATTGCGCGGCGACTGACAGGATGCGAGCGTAGCGACAATCAAGATGAGAATCGGTTGTTGGGGTGTCGGTGAAGGGCGGAGGGCGTAGCCCGAAGCCCGTAGCCGAGACCCCAACAACCGATGG
>Ga0180008_1001132_pt1 | contig 17750 bp, 26 predicted proteins | sample MM_PW_MetaG_FD_121121 | JGI IMG/M metagenome (GOLD analysis project Ga0180008, IMG submission 121121) | Groundwater microbial communities from the Aspo Hard Rock Laboratory (HRL) deep subsurface site, Sweden - MM_PW_MetaG | ecosystem: Environmental > Aquatic > Deep subsurface > Groundwater...
GCATTACCAGGACTTGCAGCGGCTGCAAGACCAGCCAGAGCGCCAGTCCTTGTTAATGTGGGGCTGGAGTTATCCTCATCCCACTGGACACCATAAGCAAGCAGGCTCGCTAAAGCATAACCCAGACCTTCTGGAGTTACGGCCCTAGTCTCATCAGTGAAGGCAGCAACTTCAGCATTGGTTGCAAGTTCGACGACACCCTTCGTTGTTACAGTTGTCGCCGTGCAGTTCTGCAAATCTCCAGAAGTAGGTGTTCCCAAAAGAGGAGTCACCAAAGTTGGGCTTGTCGCCCTTACCGGTGCACCAGATCCAGTAGCTGTGGTCCACACCATCCCTACGCCTGCGCCACCACCGACGGGGATCTGGGTAGTAAGGCCATCATCTATGCCAAGGAGTTCGGCATTGAGGATTGAACCATCGGAACCGTAGGTAGCTCCTGCAACAGTGCCTGATACATTAATTGAGCCTGTGATTCCTAACGTAGTCGTCCCATCTGCCACAGGGCCTATCACAACGCTGGTATTGTCTCCGTCGTCATACAGGGTGAAGATCCCAGCGTCGTGCAGGGTAAGGTTACCAGCTACAGAGCTAGTGCCAAGAACCAGGTCTCCACCGAGGATGGTTAAATCTCCGGCAATAGTTCCACCATCGAATTCCCCATATTCCGTAATGCTGGGTCCTGCATAGGATACCGTTGAGATAAAGAAAACTATGGTAAAAAGGATTGAAAAGAAAAGACGTTTCATTTATATTCTCCTTATTGGGTTCTATAATATACTACATATGATACTGTACCTGCACCCAATGTAATATCAACGAAAATACCCGTTGAAACTTCCACAGGTGGATCAAAGCTCACCGCTGCCGCTCTACTATTTGCTGAAGTTGTCACGATAAACTGGGGCACAATCTTGGTTCCAGTTGCAGTCAGTGAATCGTAAATATCAACCGTAACATCATTGGTTGCATCGGTAGTAAAAAAAACACCGTAACAGTATCCGGCACCGGCCAGAATCTGAGCGTCAGTGGTCTTGACAGCGCTGGCGTTCATGTAATCATCTGGGTAATATGCATTAAGAGGGGCAAAGGCAAAAAGAAGAATTGCAATCCCCAAAAGAATTATCTTTTTCATGTTATCTCTCCTGTTGAATGCGACCGTAGAGTGTCCCGCTTGCAAACCCGGTTACGGCAAACCTGATAGCTTTGACCGGATAGTCGATGCTGGCGAAGTAATTGGTCGTCTTCGTATCAAAAATGTTAAGAACCTGAGCATCATCTTCGGTAAAATCGGTGGCGAATACATTGTCCATCGTGAATTCACATCCATAAGTTAATGATGCACCACTTGACAACTCAACCGCAATGGATGTAATGGGTCGATAGTCAAGGACAATCCAAGCCGTATCTGCAGAACTGTAAGTTCCAACTTCTATATTGCCAGCTGTAGCCGCATCCACTGCAACCCGCGTCACTGTTTTGAAGTTGATCGACCCTGCCACTGTCAATCCAGTCCCCGGTCCTGTTATAGCTTCATTCACAGTCGCACCATTCCTGTCAGTCCCATAAACCGTGAATGTGCGTCCTGTATCTGCCCCAGCCGAGTAGATCCCAACATGCCTGGGATAGTCCAATGTGGCGACACCTGATGCAGCGAAGGCCCCAGCAATAGTTAGGTTGCCAGCAACAGCAGGTTTCTGGGATAAGCATATCCCATTCCTATCAAGTGCAGCCATGGTAAATGTTATTAGTATTGGTCGCATTGCAGTATATTCTCCCTTACCTTTTTGTGTATAAATTCCGCAAAATGCTTCGCGGTGTACTTGGTTTCGATCAGTCGTCTTCCCTCATCTGCTATCCCTTGATATTGATCCGGATCATCCAAGAAATCTTCAACCCTTTTCACGAAATTATCCTTGTTCACATAGATACAAGTTTTCATATCTTTGAAACCCAGTTCTTCATGTTCCAGGTGATACTCAGCAAACGTCACACACCCAGCTGCTGGTATCTCGTAATACTTAGGAACGGGAGAAGGTGTACACAATGCGAGAGCCCCGGCATAGGTAGATAGAAAGTTCCCGTAGTCTGCAGCCTTTGGTGTCTTAATATGAAAAAGGCAGTGCTCGACAAACTCGATACAAGGTTGTTTAAAAGCCCATGCCCTAAAGTCGTACCCATTATTGTAGCCCCCATGGATTGCCCCGTTACCCAGGACAGCCACATTGCGGTCATCAAACGGAACACTGCTTACACTTACTGGTGCAAAAGGAAAATGAAGGAACATTGATTCCGTATCTGTTCCAAAATATTTACCAAAATGATCATAAAAAGCGTATTTAGCCGCAGAGACGATAAACCGTGTTCCACGTTGATAGGCCCTTACCGCCCTCTGTTCCTGTCCAAGCTTGTGAACCTCTACACCTACAGAACGATAAACGCCCTTGCTTTCCTCCTGGTGCATATCATTCCAGTATTCCATCTTTATGGCATGATGTTTGTCTACACCTTGAATATTAATATGGTGTTGAGCGTGGGGATCAAAAAAGAAGATGACATCTGCATCAATGTCTTGTGCGTTGCAATCACCCGTCACGAAACATTTACAGTTGAACCGTTCGATTAAGGCAAGGAACATATCCTTGAAAATCGAGCAATATGCAGTACTGACTAGTTTAGTGTCTTTCGGACTATACACCAAACAAAGTTTCAATGGCATGGGCCACCTTTTTCATAATCCCTATGGGTTGTGCCTTGAATCCTGCGAGAACCGCGTTGTCGGGAACGCTCTTAATGACATTACACCCAATCCCGATCTTTGCATTGTTGCCTATTGTGATGTGTTGCATAATCCTTGAGCCAACACCTATCCAGCAGTTTTCCCCTATCTTGGTCGTACCACACACAATGACCCCTGCCGTGATAATGGTGTTTCTTCCAATAATGCAATTGTGACCAATATGGCAGTGAGCATCTATTTTTACGTTGTCATATATGATTGTGTCATCATACGTGCCACGCTGCACTGTGGAATTGGCGCCGATATGGACATTGCGCCCTATTTCAACTCCACCAACATGGTCTCGAAGAATCGGAGTCCCGTCCGGCTTAAACTCTGGTCCAAATCCAGAATGACCTATGACAGTCCCTGGTTTGAAATAACAGCCGCGACCCCATCTCACACAGTCGTAAATTGTTGCTCCATGAAATGAGTGCTCAGAAAGTTCACCATCACCATTGGAAGCATTCATCTCCTTTTCAGGAAAGAACTCTTTTGTGGCGATAGCATGGGCAAAGCGTGGACTGTCTACCACAATATAGGTCAACTCAATGTGCCTAAATATATCCTGATCATCGATGCTAAAATCACGATCAACAATAACAACCGATGGTGAGAATAAACCTATGGTTTCCAGCCAATCCGTATTATTAGTCATATGAAAGGCAAGATGGTTAGGCTTAAGGTTGTCGATCGAGCAGATCCCCACAACCTCTATGTCACGACCAAATAGCCTACCGCCAACATAATCCGCTATCTCTGAGGCCATTATCATCACGCTACCATCCTTACTACGCTGAATACCTCTGCATACTTAAGACCCATTTGAGCCCCTCGTATTAGCATAAGGCTTTTGATATAATCCCTGTCCGTGTAGCATTTGTGGGACTGAGATCTATAACACTGGACGGCACGGATCTTCTTACTCAACTGACTATCTGTTATGCTGACAAAAAGTTGAGCAATAAAAGAAGGATGATTCCAAAACCCGTCAAAGCCAAGAAGGTTTGTTCTTTTGAATGCCCGTTGTGCCTCTTCTGCAACAACCTGGTGGTCCTGGTGGGTATCGCCAAATGAAGGCTGTATAACAAGACCCGGACAATGCTTCTCACCCAATCGGATTAATGTATCTAATATTTCTTGTCTGTGTCCGTGCAAGTTCCTTTGGGGCAGTCCAAGGCTTAAAACCTTGGATATTCCGAGAAGTTTCCCTGCCTCGTTCATCTCACTGTCACGCTCTTGCACCTTGCTGAAAACTATACTAATAATCTCTGCACCATTCTCTACCATCTTTGCTATGGTTCCACCGCACGCTATCTCTGCATCATCTGGATGTGGGGAAAGGACAAAAACTTTCTTAGCCTGTCCTATCATTAGACCCTCCTGAGAATTAGTAAATGATTCGTGCCCGAGACACCTTCCCACTCACTAAAATACTTGTCTACCCATTGCTTATCCTCTGCCCTGTGTATATCATGGCAAGCAACGAATGGGATCCCACTCTCTGCCACCGCTCTGTAAGAAGGTTCTCTGTTTTTCCCACCATGAGGGCCGTCTATGAATGCCATATCACCCTCTATGTGTGGGACTGTCTTTGCATCCCATAACTCAAAGGTTGTATTGGCCAGTTTCTTTTCTAGCTGTTTTACTTGTTCTGGATTTGTCTCAAACGAGTGAACCGTGATTCCCAACTTGTCTAATAGCTGGGTGGAAATTCCAGAACCAAACTCTACAACTCTTTTCACGTTGTTAGTCTCTACAAAGTTCTTGATAGCATCCCAATCGTCTTCAAGGATTGACATTGCATTCCAGGCAGGCTTCTTATTTGCCAGAACTTCTTCACATAATGCCTTCATTGCATTAGCTGTAGCCATTTGCCCAAACTCTTGATGGGCATACTCTCTTAGTGCCAACCTTGTATTAGGGGTGATCGCTTCATAACAATTCTTAATGGCAGTTGCGAAAGCCTTATAATCTCTAGGTTCTCCCCTATACTGGGTGTGAGTACAACCATGAGGGGCCACGACAGGCAACCCTGATGCTAACGATTCCCTAATGATTCTAGTTGCAATGATATTCGGTGTTAGAATGATATCCGCAGCCCTATAGATTTTAGGCAGAAACCCTACAACGCCGCTAACTTCTCCCACAACACCGTTTTTCTGAAGTGGTGCCAGAAACTTGAAACAACTCTTCTTAGTAGGTACGCCATACATATGCAGTTTGGTCCCAGCATAGTAGTTTTCCTTGAAATACTGAGCAGCAAACACAAGATTGAATGGTGTATGGTCCTCACGCCACATATCGGCAACGACAAGGTTGATACCAGCCTTCCATCTTCCGAAGTCGTGCTTTTCGCCTTCTATGGTGTAGGTATCAAAATCAACAGGGGCAGGAATACAATGTACCTTGGTTCCCCCAAGAATCGACATCCAGTAATAAACATGCTCAGGCCAGAAGCTAAAGACAGCTTTATACATTCCCTTCTTAACTGTGCCCATGACCGTTGATATAACCGGGGACTTATCATAACTCTCCAATAGAAATGAGTTTTCTGGTCTCCCATGCAAAGCAAGCAGCACTGGGATGGTCTCATAAACCTTGCTCGGGACTGAGGTATGTCTTATGGCTATATCAGCCTTATTCAGTGCCCAAGCAAGGGGTTGTGTGCAAATAGGGCCGTCAACCAACCCTTCTCGTATGGTTCCTTTATCGTCGGTACCGCAATCTATGAACTGCGCATCAATGCCAATAGCTCTTTCAGCTAAGATTAAATCTCTAACGGTAGAATACTGACCACACTGATGTGGACCAAACCGACAAAAATGCGCAATTTTCATAGATTATTAGGTTTTCGTTGCCAAATCGGACATTAAAGCAGTGATATCCGATGCATACTTAGTCTGATGTCCATCAAATAGGGCATCAAGGACCTTCAAGTCACTCAGTGTGCTTTTCAGGTCGGACATGATAACAACGATATCAGATGCAGCCGTGTCCACGATCGCATTGGTTACAATTAAATCACTGAGAATCGAATCAATAATAGCGTCAGCAACTACTAGATCAGATTTCACGGTTTCCATATCACTTGTGAGTTCTGTAGTGTCACTATAGATAGTATCCACTATAGCATTGGTCACAATCAGATCACTGCCAACTACCTTCACGTCCGACATGATTACGACTGCGTCAGATGCGATGGTATCAACGATTGCGTTGGTAACAATTAGATCACTGAGGATTGAATCTACGATAGCATTGGTAACGATTAAATCGCTACCAACCACTTTTACGTCGGACATGATAACAACCGTGTCGGACGCGATGGTATCCACAATGGCATTCGTAACCACCATATCGGAGGCTATAGTGTCAACTATCGCATTGGTTACAATAAGATCACTTCCGACCACCTTCACATCCGACATTACGATAACCGTGTCAGATGCAACAGTGTCAACTATCGCATTGGTCACGATGAGATCCGATTTGATAGTGTCTATCAAAGCATCTGCCACAATGAGATCCGATTTGATAGTGTCTATCAAAGCATCTGCCACAATGAGATCAGACTTAGTGGTTTCCAGGTCGCTAAGGATTTCGATAATCTGCCCCTCTAGCCCAGTAGCAGGTGCAGTACCTAAATAATCCCCAGCAGGTGAAACTACTCCACTGAAGCCTTCACATTGGTTGTCCCAGGCCATCTTTGCGTAGCTACTGGCATAGGTCGTAGCAGAAGCAACGTGCAACTTAACGTTCTTACATGTACCCGTAGCGTTAGCGTTAAGAAACAGGGCCGGTTTTGGAGTTGCGTTTAGGTTTTCAAGGTTTAGATTTTCAAACCTTGCGTTCAACACTTGGTCGGTCACGTTCTCGATACATCCGACGAAGAAGTCACCACGGATGTCTATGTTTTTGAGAACTATACTGTCGCATCCGTTGATCTGGATATGACTTTGTTTCTGGTCCGCGGTTTCAGTTCCACACTCCCACTTCCACCCATCGATGACCATCCTGGTAGCCCCAGCAGTAGCGATAATACAATCGGTCGTCTCAACATCAGTAGCATCCACCCACTCACCGTTGATAATGGTAAAGTCGGCAGCATTAACGTCAATAGGGCCAGTTAGAGAATCTATCCCGGCAATAAACCTGGGATTGACCATGGTAACGTTCGCAGCATCGACATCCATATCGGCAGTTACTGCGGTCGTAAACGTGATATATGCCCTATTGGTCCCTTCACCTAGAAAAATAATTGTGACCCCTGCAACATCCAGGGCGAGCCCAGCGGCAGCAATGACCGTCTCAACATGCCCAGGGGCACAGTAAATGATATCGCCATTGCTAGCAGTACACCGGCCTACAGCATAGTCCAGTGTGGCAAAAGGTTGTTTGAACGTCCCTTGGTTTCCATCCGACCCACGGCCAGAGTCAACCCAAAAAATATTACTATTCCCGTCAAAGGGAAGCGCTATCGGGACATTGCGAATCGCAACCCCGTGCGCAAATCCATGAGGATAGTTTGAAGCCATTTTTACTTACTCCTTCAGAGAGAGTGCTAACTAAGCACCGCCTTTTTGGCACACTCCTTACAGAGCGCCCCTACTTTAATTTGTTTATGTTTGCCACAACCCAAACAGGTTGCGTACATCCTAAGCCTTGCGTCGAGAATGTGGCAGGTGGTGCAGGCCCCACGAATGACACCTGCACCGATCTCACCACAACCAACACATAGACCTTTATACGCCTGGGCTGCCCCAAATACTCCGTTTATCGGTACACCCAACAGAATACCGTCCTGTAGCCTTGAACTTGGCATTCTCCGTGTCAAAGTCACTGTCCATATTGAATTCATCGCCCCGGCGCTCGAAATACTTCATGCCGTCCGGACAATTAGTTAGGATGAAATATGCACTGGTACTTGTCAGGTAATGATTGACCGAAATCTGCGGAATCTTACCAAGCAGGCGAAGTGCGTTGACATTGTTTTCCGAACTATCAGACTGAAGGATTGATTTAAGAACCCTCGCGGCCTCACATTCAAGGCTCTGGGGGATAATCAGCTTCTTGGCCAGGATCTTAATGACTAGGCCCCGGTCAGTCTTAAAGTTTCCGATGTCAATTATCGCTTGCTCTATTGCAGCTTCGCTAAAGTCAGCTGCAGTTGTGCTTTCATTCTGCCAGGTCCCACCCGAAACATTAGGATGGAGAGTCGAGCAGAGTTCCTTACCGTCACCGTAGGTATAGTTTCCGTTAAAAGCCCTATTCAGAGGGTTAGCTGCTACGACTTCCTTGGTCTGTCGCATGGAAAAAGCAAGGCCCCTGGCCTTTTTGCGGGCAACGACGTCGTAGAGATCATCCTCCACGGCTTCCCGTGTTATAATCATGCCGATGCCATAGGTTACGTGGGTGTACCTGTCGATAAACCCTTGCTCTTGCGAGTCGTACGAAACAGAGTCACCAGATTCCTTAATGGAGGCTAGCCCGTATCCGGTCACGCCTACGTCTTCCTCGAAGGCCTTCCTGGATGTATTATGTTCATAAATTTCGGGCCACTCTGGGATATGTAAGACATACTCCTGTCCATACCAGCCATTTACACCCGGCCAAATACTTTTTGCGAAATTCCCTGTAGTTATAATTCCCATTTCAACTTACCTCCCTATTAATCCACACCTGAAGTGGTTTTAAATTCATGCTCATTGACGAGCACCAACCACCTGGCGTTTGTCCCCAAAGCATTGTCTTCCCTATTGACCAATCCGAGGATTCTCAACTGAGCAGAAGCGGTAGTACTCGGGGAATCTGAGTCGATTTCCATACCGGAGGCACCTGTAGTCGTGTTGCCAGAACCGACAACGATGTCGGCATTCATACCAACACTTGTTGCAGCAAGATTCGCTGAATCAGAGTCTTCTTGCCCTTCAAAAATTACATCCGGGGCATCACACACCCAGCAATACGTCACGGCGGCAGCCGCGCGATACTTCAAGCTGAGATCCGTGGGGTTATACGCAAATGCAACAATCGACCCACGAATATAATTGTTTGCAGCTGCCTGGGCCACTGTTGCATAGTGCGCCAAGGCGTCAGCGGACCCACCAGATTTTACAAAGTCACCAACGAAGGTGGCTGTGCTGTCACCGGAGGGAAGATAATATTTGTTAACGAGTCCATTCCAGGGTGAACCATTGGAATGCTTCACCGGCCTGAACCCGTTACATCTATCAACGTTTGACATGATTTGTCTCCTAATATCAGATAGTTAAGCCACACCGAAAACATCAGTGTAACAATTGTTTATACAATACAAAAAAGCGCACTCCAGCGTATGAAACGCGCTAGAAGATGCGCTATTCAGGATAAGAAAACTCGTTCGCTATGAACTATCTTAGTATGTGGCTATCCTAAGCCCAGGACCTTTCTGGTCAATTTTGACCTCTCCGTAGTGCCCTTCCTGTTTTACCTTACGTCTAAGGGCGTTCTCGATTTCATCCACCTTGGCCTGCTGTCTGGCCATATCTTCCTCGTAGTACTCATTCGGTATTTCCATCAGGACTGCCCTTATAGGCTGACCATCATGACTACCCACCACACGCATAACGACCTCCCCCAGTTGGGAGTGCGTACCCGTACGTGGATCGCCAATTTGCATATCCTCCTTTTTCACCGGTTCCCACCAGGCAGCCATAGCTTCTTGGATCTGGTTGTTTACATCGTTAAACCAGTACCTTACATATCCTGGACGCTCGGGGGCGTTTAAGACATTTCGTGCCCCCATGGGAACTCTTGCAGGCCTCCTTGTTGCACGGCCTTCTCCTCCTCCACTAGCAGGTCTTCCTCGCTTACTCGGCACTTCGACGCCTACTTCTTTATCAACCACTTGGCTTGTGTCTTCCATCTTCTTTTTCCTCCTAAAAATAGAAACCCCGGCCACACGGAGCTACTACGGTCTCCGTACAGACCGGGATATAATTTCTCGAATTATAGGGCTAGCTCGCCCTTATGCTGGGATTATCTCAGTTCCCCTATCGCGGCCAACTGATCAATGTAATCCTGAGTACTCTTCACAGCGCCTGCCTTTACGAAGGTTCTGCAAAAATCGCGCTGCTCCTGAGTTAAGTCTTTCACGGTAAATTTCTTTCTTCCGGAAGTCTCGGGCCTCACTTCTCCAGATTCAACAGTGGCGGCCCTGGATTTTGGATTCGGTGTCATTATGTTGGTTTGCGCTTGCTTCTCATGAGGGGCATCCTCCTCGAATTCGTCTTCGAACATATCCACTACATCCTTTCGTATTTTCTTGAGCATCCTATCGAGTGGGGCACCACTGTAGTTCTCCACCCGGCTATCCGCGTATTTGGCCATCTCCTTATTGGTTCCATACCATGGATTCGCAGTATACCAGGCCTGAAGAAGCTCGTTGTCCTCATCGGATATATTGGAATTCGGTTTCCCCTTAACGTCCTCGATCTCGTCCATTTCCTTTTCAATGGCCTCGACACGCTCAAGATCACCTTCCACAACAGCAACCCTTTTTTGTGTTTTTAATTCTCCTCGGAGCTTTTTGATGTCCGCCTCCCGCAACTTTTCGGAATGACGCTTCAACTCCTGAAATCCCTCGATAAGCTGATCAACTTTCTTTTTCAGGGACTTATTTTCCCCCCTCATATTATCTTGGATAGCCCTGGAGTTAAGAATAAAAGTACGTGCATCAACCCACTCTTGCTTATCCCCTCTGTATTGATCCTCTGGCCTCCATCCGAGGTCTAGAGCTATTTGTTCTACTTCAGAGACTTTTTCGACGCCCTCCGTGTCCTTGGGTTCATCATCACCCTCTTGACTTTCGAAATCTTCTTCGATAACCTCAAGTTCTTCCTCTGTTTTCGCCATCTCTTTCCTCCTGGGTCTCACTTGAAAAATCCGGTGTTATAACCGAACTGATGCTATCAGGTCCTCGTCTTCGAGAATTCTTAACTGTCCATGCTCATCGTCTACGACGAACCCACCGTACTGATGATAGTGAACGGTGTCTCCGATCTCTGCCCATGGCTCCCCGTTCCCAATTCCCCTCCAAGCTTGCGGTCCAGCATGGACCAATGTACCGACGGTCTTCGCAAGCATATGTCTATCCCTAACTTGGTCAGGAATGAAGATCCCTCCTTCAGTTTTCTCATCAACCTTCTCGGGTCTCACGAGTACCCGGTGTCCAGCGGCCAATAGACCACCACGATCCCCAAAGTCCACCGCCAGGATGTCTTTATCATTCATTATCCGGTACATTGTGCCGTCTTCACTGTATACGATCACACCGGCATGCTTGGAGAAAATAACATTATCACCAATATAGGCCCACGGTTCATTATCGTCAAACCCAACCCAGGCATCCTTACCAACGTCGGTAATGACTCCACGAGCTGTCGCATAAGCTTCACGTTCTTGGCTAATTTCTGGAAGGTCAATCCCCCCCTCAGTTTGCTTTCGACTCTTCTTGGTCTCGACTATGACCCTATATCCTATCGCTTTGAACCGCATATTTTTGCTTTCTCCTTTCTCTTGAACTCTCTTACGTGGTTCACGACTCTTCGGTGTTTGCGATTCCTAAATAAAACCATAGCCATAACATCGCCAAACATCCTACCCATACTAATAAGTAGGGGACCTAGAACGAGCTTTATGCCATATTGATTGAGAGTTATACTCATGCATCGTACTCGATACGAACCGGAATAAGAGCAGGCTCCCAGCGTATCATTTCATAGTCATCGGGATGCTCTGGCATTCCAGGGCCGACAACAACAACATCGATGGTCCTATTCTTTCTATCAACTATTACATCGGTGACGATATGGTAATCATTGAGTTTTAACATTCCATGAAGTTCTCGGTAAGACACTCTCATCGCTGCTGCTCTCTCTTTTTCAATCATTTGCTGTTCCTTTTTTATTGAAACCTCCTATCTTGTTTCATCTCCATTGAAACAATTAGTGGTATTCATGCTATTTCTCGTTAGAATCACGTTTGTATTTAGCATTCTCCAGCATAGTACAATCGAGATGTTTTAACATTCCAGGACCAACGACAACGATATCAATAGCCCTACATCCCATCTCGAAACCAGTAGATATTACATTAGCAATAACATGGTCATTGTCCAATCCCAACATTTCATGGAGATCCCTATAAGATGCTCTTATTATTGATGCTCTCTCATCATTGTTATTAAACATGGTCTTCCCCCTTTACTAGGCATGGTCTTCCCCTTAATACTGTAAACCTAGCCCTACCTATATACCTCTTCTCTTTAAAGTGAAAGACAGTTGGCGTAAATCTCCAATATATTTCTACTACGCCATTAGTTGCGCTTTCCAAAAGTCTGATTAATTTATATACAGCACTTCCTTGATCAAGATACATCTTGGTGCTAATATTAAAGCGCTCATAAGCTTTATGGTTAGAATCAATTTGGGCATTTTCAGAACCCTCACCTTTAGTCGGGGTCAATCCAAATCCCACTATTTCACCATGCTCAACATTGCTATAGGTCACTTTTGGTATCCGTGAGTTTATCTGATCATCTGTCTGTTGCAGGATTTCCTGTGGTGTCATTCACACCCTTTTCTCTTCTTCAATCATTCCCCATCTCCCCTAGTATTGAAGATCTCATGCATGACAATCGTTCCATCGATAACATCCTTCAATGCCCTGTTATATCCAACAGCTTTTGCCGATCTCATCGCTGTTGCGTCGACAGATCCCATGTCCATGTTTTTTCCGAACCCATTATCATTGATACGATTCTGGAGACAGGCCTTAAGTTCATCGAAGAACCACTGGCTTATCGGATGAACCCTCCATTCATTGTAGTTTTCTCTACTAATCATTATTCTACCCCTGAATTAGTCGGGACTGCTTTTGTAGCATCGGCCTGTTTCCTAATGGCGTCCATAACTATGCCTTGGGCCTTCATGGCCTTGGTAAGCTTCTCTACTTCTCCCTTGTATTGATCGATCTGTGGGCCGGCCTCCTTAGCTTCAGCGTCTGCAATGTTTTTGATCGCTTTGGTCTGTAACTCAATGATTTTGGACTGAGTCTCCATCCACTTAGTGGCGAGCTCATTTTCTTTAATTACGAGTTCCCTCTCCTTAATATCTAACTCACGCTCCTTCTGTAAGATTTCCGGAGGTGGAGGTTGGGGAGGGGCAACCTTGATCTCATCGGTTCCTTCGATTTGCAGAGCTTCTAGGAATCTTGACATTATAGCCGTATCGTTGAGCCCCCGACCCAACATCTCCAAGAGCGCTTGTGCCTTCATTAAGCGCTGCGTATCGCTAATGTTTGCCGGGTCAGACACGGGCACAACATCGCAATCCTTCTCGTTGTAATCCTGCTTTGCAATAACTCCAGGCTCATCGTTTACCCGATAATAAGCCTCGTCTTCCAGATAAAGTCTGTTCAACTTGAAATACTTGCCGAACTCCGACTTTAGGCCAAGGTAGATTCTTTTGTAAATAGCAGTCTGTACTTTGAGCGATTGCTCTATGAGAGCAAGTACGACCGTAGGGCTTACATTGGCTGTCTGTGATTGTCCCGTCAGTACGTCCGCGATAGTAGATATCTCTTTCCCGGCGTCGATCAAAAGAGCGAGGGTGTTGAATAGGCCAGCCGTAACGTCCCTATGTTCGAATTCGTAGATTTCTTTTCGGATATCGTCCCCGGTATACTGGACCCGTAAAAATTCATTGGGACTAAGGGATATCGTCCCTGTAGAGTTCCCATTAAGTAGAGACAACCCAGAACCAATTAGTCCTGTCCTGGTATTTGCCCAAGTCCCAGAATCGATGATCTGGTTGAGTATCGTATTGATAATGCCATTGATTGGACCTTGGAGGGTCCCGAACCCCTGGCAATAAAATGATCCGTCAATGGAATGAAAGAAGCAGTATCTGGTGAAATATTGGAGAGCGTCGATGCTCACCACTTTCTCTTTCTTCTCATCTAAGACCAAGGTATCCATGTCATAGGCTGCTGTAATTCTTACAACTTCCTGAGTATCTTCATGGACAGTAATGATGTATGGTTCCGGATACCCATCGTCATCCAAATCATACCTCGTGTGCTGCTCAAGGAACACATGCGGAGGCTGGGTGTCCTCGTCCATGCTTGAGGTGTCATCTTCAATTAGCGACGTTGTAGGGGTACCGAGTTCAATATCAAGGAAAACACCACTACGCTTCCTGGCCTCTATCTCATGTGGTAATAGGGAAAACCTGTGGGTTATCCGAGAAGCCGCCTTCAATGACTTGGCATAGTAATTGACGATGAGGTCCTGGGGAAAAACGAGCTGACAAGCGTTTGTGTTCTTAGTGAAATCCCTATAGGATTTCGTAAACATAACGCCAATAATTGGTAGGGATACCAGCAACTTATCGATTGATTCCTCCCAGTCTTCCATTTGCTCTAGAAGCTGGAAGCTCATGTGCTGGCCGATACGTTTAGCCCGTTCAGCTTTCTTGCCATCGGGATCAGCCCCATTTACGACGGCTTTGACGACATCCCGCCCCTTAACGATGTTTTGGTAGGCACGACTAGAAAACTGAATAGCGCTTACCAAAAGTAGTGGAAACTTGGCATCGCTTGAGTTTTTAAACGGGAATTCCCCAGGCTCCATTGAGAATTTAATAAGCCCAAGGATCTTTTCGTTCCTATCTTCCCAATCTTGTCTTGAGTCTTTGTCAATACTATAACCCCTCATGACAATGTCAGCGATCTTGGTAAGACTGTTGGAATCGTTGATATCCTTGGCCAGGTTGGTTTTCTCCATATTGGAGGTCAGCTCATCAAATACGGATAGCCTAGCCTCAGGATTTCCGTCTGGCGAGACATCTTGGTCCATATCATCAAATCCTATGTCTATTTCTCGTGTCATTTCTTTTTGGAGCTGAATGAGCCAACAACCTCCTCAATCTGACCGCTAATGAATTCGGAAAGGTCTTTCATCCCAGCACTGGCCAGCATTTTAAGGGAATCCGCCCCCTGATGCTCGACTGCCTCTATAACTTTGGACTTTAAGAAAGCCTTCTCTTTATCCGTCAATATCCCATCAGACATTGCCTGCCTGTAGGTTACTTCAACGTCCATTACAGAGGAACGTATAGATTCCGTTAGGCCCAGGAGCCCCATCTGGAGGTTTTCTGACTTGACTTTAACCTTGATGAGATTATTCAGGAGCTTTAGGCCAATAGCCATAAGCCCGCTAACGAGTGTACATCCGCCTGCCACAAGAATTGTAATCATACTCTCCATTTATACCCCTGCCTTCCCTTGGGAGTACATTTTTCTCCCCTACTAAGGGTAGCAATACAACCAAACTACCTATTCACCGTTACAGTGAGTATAACACCTTTTGGTAAAATCATCATGATTTACACTTTTTTTAGGTACTAGCTTTCAATAGCTGGTTGCATATCGATGTTTACCTACATCTCGCTTGACTTCATCTTCATAAAACTCCTCTCTTTGCCCCAGCTTCCCGAGGTGGTTGACAGCATACGCAAGGGCAGTGACAATGGGATATTTGTCATGTGTTACCCCAGGTATCTGGGACTTCTGGAAAAGGGACAGCTCCTCAATGGCCCTGGTTTCCTTGAATCCGTGGAGACATCCGGCGTGAGCCACCCGCATTAGATTGGTCACATGGTATGAGACCAGACTTCCGGTAGATTGAAAGGCTTGGTACACAAAAAACCTACGCCCCCTCCTGGGTTCATTCCACTCCTTAACAATTCGCTCGTGTTCAGGGGAATATTTGTGAACAAACTCTAGGCCTTTGACATCTATGCTGGCATCGAAGCACCATTCAATAAGATCAATTGGGTTGCGTTCTTCACGTTCCCCCATGAAGTAATAATCGTACAATCCAGAGGCTGCCCTGGCCAGGGGGGATCTTCCGATTATAACAGCATACCCGGCAAGTTGATCATAGGGCCACCCAATACACCCGAGAAATGGGTCTACGTAGACTGTATTTTCTTTATAAACAAGAATCATGGATTATTGGAGGAATTGCGAGCATATGCAAGCCTACCCTCTTTCCATTTCTTTGCCCTCTGCACAAGCGCTTCCAAATCAGCGATAGAGGTAAAGAGTTCAATTGTTTCAGAGAGTTCGGCCTCTATGATGATCATGCCATCCTCAAAGATTTGTACATCGTCAGTTAAGCACAATGTATCGTAACAAGACGAAAACTCAAATGTTTCTATTGATTTATCCATCCAGTAATTCCTCCTGACGAGTTATCCAATATCACAGTTTAAATGATCTATAAACCGAGTTCTCAAGTCTCCTGATGATGGCGTGCCTTGCCGCCGCAACCTCGTCGTCACCCCTCAGATACCTACGGGTCGCCAACTCGCTCAAATCGTTCAACAATAGTTCACACGCCTCATGGAAAGCAACTTGCCTGAAGTCTATCTCCCCACCATCTACAATTTGTGTTGTAAGACGAACCTCACATACTCTCGCTTCAAGGTCAGTTGTGATATTAGCCGCAATATCCTCTTCCAACTGATCATGATAGAAATTCACCCTGTAATCGGACAGACCGAAAAATGTTTGCCACCCGGTAAACCCATTAACAAATAGCTTAAAATCTTTCTTGGTTACTTTTTTCACATTTCCCCTAAATCTATGGTTAGGGATTAAGCACGTCAGCAGGCAAATAGACCATCATGGTATGGACAACCGCGCGGAAAATAAAATCTTTGGCCTGTTGAGCGACTGGTAATGCATTAAATGGCACCATACCAGGATGCTCCTTTTTGGTAGAGTCCTTGATTGGCCCATAGACCCATCCTTCCCTTCCTTTTTTCATCATCCAGTCTGTATGCCCATCTTCTGGTTCAGCATGTGGGTTTCTTATGTAAAACAGAACGCCTTCGTACGCTGACCCTCTTTGCCAAGATGAAGCATCTTCCCATACTGGCTGAGAATCATTTTCCAAAGCCCGGCAATATGCCCTGTTTACTTCATGTGCCACTCTTGCGATTTGCTTTATTTCCATTAATCCCTCCTTTTAACTAGTAAATCATCCTGCATGACTTCCTCATTCCTCTCAATGTAGGCTATCCCCTGGTCAACGGCGACCAACCTCCCCCCGAGATCCAGGATAGCCTTGTTGATTTCATCTGGGGAGAAGGTGAACCAAGGCCCCTCATCAGAATACATGCTGGAATATGCCACCTTCATGCATTTATATATGAATCGTTTCGCCATTCTTCACCCTCCACCATGATGGCCCTAACTGTCTTCATCCCCTTCTTCTAATTTCTTCCAGACTAAAACTCCATCAGACCGTAGACCAAATGCAATATCGTCTATTTGCACTAGATAATATTCACCACCATTACATCGAATCTTCCACTGAACAGTCAATGGTTTAAGAAAATCGGAGTCTTTCTTACATTTCTCCAGTTTTTCTAAAAGATATCCTATTTGTCTATCATAGTATTGTACGTCATTTTTTGTTTGTTTGCTTAATACCGCAGCAATTTCCTTGAGCGAATCTCTGATTTCATGATAATCAAGCTGTTCGATGGGTATGTCATTTATAAGTATTTTGCCATCATAGGTAATTTTCAGCTTGGGATAATCTTCTCTTGGTAAAGTTATTGTTAGAGGGTATGTCACTAAAGAGGGATCTGCTGTTTCCAAAATAGCCACATTTCCTACTTTTTCCTCCAATGGAGACATAGCTCCTATCGAGACGATGATTGCTACGAGTAGAATACCTGCTATCGAAAATGCTATGCCCAAGGTAAACATTATTGGTATTGGTATTGGTCGCATTGTAGTGTATTTTCCCTTTTCTATACTTGTCTTCTTTTACCTTATCAATAGACAATGGAGCCCACGGCCTGGCCTTTGGACGCCCATTCGTTGACCCCGAGAGACTCCTCAAGGGCAGCTACCC
>Ga0180008_1001133_pt1 | contig 17738 bp, 35 predicted proteins | sample MM_PW_MetaG_FD_121121 | JGI IMG/M metagenome (GOLD analysis project Ga0180008, IMG submission 121121) | Groundwater microbial communities from the Aspo Hard Rock Laboratory (HRL) deep subsurface site, Sweden - MM_PW_MetaG | ecosystem: Environmental > Aquatic > Deep subsurface > Groundwater...
GTAAAAAGCTCATTGTTCTTAAAGAAAAACCTTACTCCATCAATTTTCCTTTGTATATACCAATATTCTACTCCATAATCTTTATCTGAATTATATTTGTTTGCCAATTGAACTTCAAATTTTCTAAGAAAATCTTCACCGTATATCTTTGTTAATGTAGCTATTGAAACTCCACACTTCATACTTTTGTTTAAAATACATTTATAGATTTCTTGTGTTTCTGTCTTACATCCATCTAAAAATAAATGAACAATATCTCTAGCAAGATTTCCGGTAATCTCTCTATTCTTCAATTGGAGAAATATTTCTTCAAAATTCTCAAAAGACTCATCAAAATTATACTTTATATTTTGATCTCCAATATCTAACTTCTTAAACTTTGATATATTGGAGATTTCAAAGGGATCATAACATAATCGAAATGCTTCTTTAATCTTTTCATTGTGACAATATTGCTTTAAAATCTCAATCTTTTCATTTCCAGAATTTGTCGATTTAAGACTATTAATAAGATCTTCCATTTTAATTCCTCGTGAAAAGTGTTTTAACCATTTAAACTATACTGAGTTAACTAAACCATTTTGGAATTTCTCTATTTGTCCATTTAGCAAATTTGGACTTATCGCCTATATAGAAATTTCTATAAGCTTGAACAGTTGAATCACTTTTGTATTGTTTGGGCATACATTGAGGTGGATCTGACCATTCTTTCAATTCTATATTGAACTTATTACATTCATTCTCTATCCAAAATAGCAAATTTCTTGCAGTTTTAAAGTTGTCATATTTGCTATATCTAATCACATATTCATCTACAAGACAACCAGTTAACTTCAGCAGCCAATCAAAGTGTTGGAGATTAGATCTTACCCAAATGTTACATGGGTGATTCACATGAGTTTGTTGATAACAATATTTGTGTTTAAGAACAAACTTTTCTTTCTTTTCATCATAAAATAAATATGTGTCTTTATTGAACTCAGATATTGAACATTGCCAAAATGTTGTTGACAACATTTGACAGTACTCAGTTATCATTTTAACAACATGCTTATTACAATGATACTGAGCACATAAGAGAGGATTAGAATCTAAAAAGAAAACATTCACACTTTTTCCTCTTTCAACTCACTTCTGATTTTCATCAACAATTTTCCCAACATATTTTGTCCTTTTCCACACTTTTCGCATATGCAATTTCCCCAATATGAATCGTGCCAAGTATTCCCTTCAATCAATTCTGAATCTCCAGTATCTAACAACATTTTTGCTAATTCTTCACTTGCAAATTTAACTAACAACAATCTATACATTGTTTCCTCTTTAATTTCTTCCCAATCTGAACGCAACTTTAACTGATTTCCAAGCTTCTTAGCTTCAAATGGAGTTAAATCTGCAAATTTTTTCCACACATTTTCATCATTGCTTTTAAAAGCCTGATAAGCAGCTTCTGTACTTCTAAAGGGGCCAATTTCACATTCATGAAAATTGCTTAAAAATCTATATTTGCCTCTAAAACTATTGATTATTTTGTTTTCATTTTCAATCATTGTTTTTTAACTCTCTCAAAAACAAACTTAAAAAGTCGAAAGTTTTCAAATATATACCTGGGATTTTACTTTCTCTTGATCCAGCTATGTTCATGATCCTAATGTTATTGCTTTGAATCCATTCTACAACTAATGCTAAATTCTCAGCTATCTCTTTAGAAAAATCAATTATCAAAAGTGGTTTATTTTTTGCAATTGCTGTAATCTTTGTTAATTTTGTTCCAGGACCCAACAAATTTGCAAAAACAAAAATGAGAGTTCCATCACTCTCTTCTACATTCTTTTTTGTTCTTATCACATAAGATTTTGTTTTCATCTCTATTAAATTGTATTTATCGCTAATTTGTCCATCTTCAGCAATTCTACCTTTAGGACAATATCCCCCATAAGAGAGATCACATTTAATTGCAGCATCAAGAGCAGCTCTATCAACACCAGTTTGTCCACCTGATATGATTTTCTCTAACATTTTCATTTCTATCTTCTATGATGAGCAACCATTTATTGTTATATAATATAAACAATTGTCCGAACTTTGTAAATAAAACTTAAAATTTTTTGATGAATAAAATTAAAAATTGTATTTTTTATTCACGATAATTTTAACTTACACTATCTTTATGACACCAATCTGAGAATACTTCAACACTTCTCCATCTCTTTCAATTAGTTTCCCATCTACTATTCCAGACATGAAATTTGTTTTACCTGCTGCACTCCCAAAATACATAGCTGGAACAACTAATTTATTGTTGACAAATCTTCTAGCTTGAGGCATTTTTTCTCTTTTATTGGATTTGGGAGCAGATTTTTTTTCTTTCTTTTCTTTTTTGCCCTTTTTCTTAGCAGACTTTACAACTCTCTTTTCATTTGTTGGTTTTTTATCTGGCATCTTATTTCTCCATGATCTATTTTAAACTCACAAATCTTTAACATTTATTGCTTTATCATCCCAATATTCATTAGCATACACTTTTCTTGGATCAAATCCTCTATTTTTTGCAATTCCTTCTGGCAAGTTTTTATTTACAGCATCGAAATGTATTTTTCTTTGGTTGCACCATTCAAGAGCTTGATCTAATAACTCACCTTCTCTACAAGTCCACAAAATAAATTTTGTACCTCTATTTCGTTCTTCTTTCATTCTGTTGATAGTCTTGTAAATAGGTTTACCCAATTCTGGAAATCCATTTGAGCTCCATTCTACAAGTGTTTTATCAAAATCTACACAAATGATTTTAGTGTTTTCATTCATAAGTCTCCTTAACAAATCTAATCTTCTTCATATAGATCATCATAATCTTCGTCTGGGATATTATCGAGATCAAAATTTTTGATCTTGTTTTTTAGATCTTTTCTTTTATTCTTTTTTCTTTCTTTTGCTTCTTTGTTGTGTTTTACTTTATCAAAGTCTTGATTCTTAGGACTTCTTTTAGTAGTTCTTGACACCTTAATTCTCCTGATGTTATCCTTGTTCTTTTAGTAGCTGTCTGTATGTTTTGGGTTTAATGATATGGTCAATGAGACCATGTCTTTTTGCTTGCTCAGGTGTTATGTACCATTCACCCGATTCTGATATTTTTTCTCTAGTTGTTGTTTTGTCTAATTTAGATTGTTCCTCCACAATGTTTAATAAAATATCATATTGTTGATCTATATGTTTGATATAAGATCTACTCGCCACCCTTGGTACATTTCCTTCATTTTCTAAAATTGAAATATCATGCATCATTAACGCAGTATGCCTATAACAAGTTCTCCATTTTCCACATATCAAAATAATAAATGCTCCAGAATAACATTGACCCAAACCATATGTGAATACAGGTGTTTGTAATGATCTTATGTAATCTGCTAGTAGTATAGATGCATTTACTGTTCCACCATAAGAATTAATACACAAATTAATGTTCTTTTCAGAATCTTTTGCTGCTAAATGTTCTATATGGAACCAAACTTTTTCTATTACTTCATCATCAATATCACCATTTAATATAACTGTTCTATTTTCTTTAGCTATCTTATATACATCAGAAAAATCAAGTTCTTCAGACAAAATCTTTTTTTACTCCTTAAATGAATTCTGGATGTTCTAGATCTTTTTTGATCTCTATAGATTCTTCAATCAATTTTTGCTCGTAAACAACTTTTTCTTCATCATTTTTTGAGTTCCAATTTTCATAGATTTCATAAAACTTTTTATTAGATTCACCGCACTTGCATAAAACTGTACATTTAGAAAATTGTTCAATATTATCTATTCGATTCATTACTTCTTGTCTTTTTATAATATCATTCCATATTTCTTTAAATCTTTTTTCATTTGTATTACCGTAACTATATTCATGATGTCCTCTATGATTAGGACAAACAGTAACATATCCACTAGCTTCAATGCAGGGTTGAATTTGTGAACCTAAACATTTTTTATAATTTCTGCCAAATGTATCTGGATATTTTGTTAGATCATCTAATTTATATTCATTTATTTGAAATTTATTGCCAAGAACATCTTTTGCTTGTTTTAAGAGTGGTTTTACATCATTGTCCCAAAAATCAACTCTATTCTTCTCTCCACCCTTCTCAACAACAGTAATCTCTGGTTTATATTGACAATAATCAACTTCATAATCTTTGAATCGAGTAGCAAAATCAATAATTTCTTTATAATTATACTCAGTTATAACAAATCCAGTTCCAATAACGAATTTACTATTCAATTCTTTTTTTGTCTTAATCAGCTTCTCTAAATTAAATAACATCTTGTTCCAGTCATTTGACTTGTTTGTAACTCTTATCCTATTATAAGTTTCTTCTGTTCCAGCATCTATAGAAAATCTTATCCAAGTCAAATGCTTGCATATTGTTTTAAATAAATTAAATTTATCTAAAAGAACTCCATTTGTAAACATTCCAATCTTTATAGAAGAATTTTCTCCAATATATTCAATAAGATCTTTTAAATGGGGATTAACAACACTTTCACCACCTCCTGTAAAGCTTATCGCTTTAACTTTCATCTCTATAAGATCATCTGCAATTTCAAACATTTTGTCTCTTGACATTACAGATTGGTCATATGTTTCTGATTCTTTAAACTCTTTAAAATGAATGTGACTTGATAAACAAAAAAAACAATTGTGCGGACAAATATTTGATGAGTCAAATTCTACTAAAACTGGTGATGTATTCTCTGTCTTTAAAAATTCTAGTACATTTTCTATATTAGCTACTACTTTTTCTTGTGGTGAAAAAATCTTTTTTCTCTTCATATAATCTTCTTTTATAGTTATTTCAAAAAATATTTACATCTAATGAAAAATTTACTTTTCCCATTTTGCTAACATATTTTATTGGTTTCATTGATTTCTTTTCATACAATTTTTGCACATTCTATATCCCTTGGGTGGATAATTATAGTATTTGACAATTTTTCCTGATCTATTTCCTTCATAAAGAACAGTTGGAATTCCACACATTGTTTTATGAAATACATCTTCATTAAATTTGTGATAAATCTTCTTTTTTGATCCAAAACACACAACAAACTTTTTCATGATTTACCTTTTTATTGAGAAATTAAATTTATTTATTTTTTTTATTCTTTGACAATTTTTACAGAGTCTATGGTTTTTAGGTCTTTTATCATAAAAAAATATATCATGTTTAGAAAGACAATCTTCTTCATATAATGGAATTATTCCACAATATGTTGCATCTTCCCAAATATTTAACTCATGATAAACATTTTCTTTTGTTCCATAAAGCACCACATACTCTTTATCCTCATTCATGATTTATCACTCCTCTATATGAGAATATGAGAGTCAAATAGGGCCAATCAGATTAAACAAGTTTAAAATGCTATTTGACTCTCATGTTAGATTATTTCCACATTCTATTTTCTACAAAATCTTGAACAAACTCTACATTATCTTTGAAATTAGAATATGTTGAATACGAATTACTTTTCAACATTTCTTTTAAAGAGTCTTTATCATTGGGAATAAGACTTAAAAGAATCTTTGCATCTTCAATATCTAAAACGACAACTCTCAATCCATTAGTCATTTTTATCTTCTTTTGGAGTAGGAACTGGTGGTTTTGGTGGGATACGATTTCTTTTTTTCCAAATTTGTTTCTCTTTTTGAATCTCTTTTGGAGTAGGTTTAACTCTTGTAGGTTGATCAATCTTATTTAATCTATTGTATCTTTGTTCAAATTTTTTTCTCTCATAATAGTTTTGAGTATCTGGAATGAAGTGTCTTGGTTGATCATATAAATAATGATGATGATGATGATGATCTCTATAATACCTTGATCTTAAATAATCGTAAGGATAAATCTGATCATGTAGATAAAGAATATAGTGAGGATGGTCATAAAAATAAACAGTGTCAATTCCTGTTGATTCAATTTGAGTTGGACCAACTAAGAAAATATCTTTTGGACATGTATAACATCCAACAAATAATAAAAATATGCATAGTAAAATTTTAATCATTTAAGGTCTCCAAAAAATGTAGCAGATTAGAGCATCTATTTCTTCATGAGATAAGATATCAGCCATTTTTTAATTCTTCAAATTCTTTTTTGTCATACATTGCCGCTATTCCATAAATCTCGTTCCCAACAACATCTCTCTCAAATTTATAAGAATCAATTATGTTCCCATTTTTCTTATCAAGTTCAAATATTGTATTGTCAATTTCTTCTTGGATCTTATAGATTGCTGATCTTCTGCTTCTATTTGTAGATGTTCCAATCATGTATGAATAAGGAAGAATACAAATTCCTCGGGTATAATTTTGAAGCTTTTTTTCCCAAGAATCTTCTATAGGAGTTGCCATATACAAAACAGAACTGTTGGCAGAATCACAAACTATCATTCCATTATAGTCATTTTCATCTTCATTTGTGAACATAAAATCATGTGGTTGACTCAAATTATCATGCAAAAGAAATTCGCTATCATCCAAAATGCCAGTCACATATCCCTTGTCTTCCCTATTATGTATAGTTAAAGCTTTCAAATTTCCTTTTATATCAATACTGTTAACATGATACTTGTATTCTTGTTTTGTGTCCTTATGCTCTATGATAGATTTTAATTCAAGATCAGACTTATTTAAACAATAAATTTTTCCTTCAAATGAAGAAACAACATAAACTTCATCTTTAGTAACACAAAGTCCATGATTTTGATTACCAATAATCTTACATTCTATAAGTTTCAAATCTTTGTCTAAAACAAGCAATCTATCTGTGGCATTTACAAAAATTTGTTCTGTATCAAAATCATAACGAACCCCAGAAAATCCATCTTTAACATCAGTTTTCTTGTAGCTTTTTGCTTTTTCTCTTGTAATTCCAGATAATACATTAAATTTTCCATCAGTTTTAACAATATACAATGAATCACTTTTATCAGTTAAAATTGAGAATGTGACTATAAAATTGAGTTCACTCATGAAAAAAATCTCAAAAATCTATAACACAAACACCAAAGAAACACTTTAACACGTTCACAAACATCATGATACCCAATCTCTTTATCAATCAAATTCAATAGCCTTTCTCCAGATAAATGACTATCTTCCTTACATTGATCTTCCCAAAATCTCACATCACCCTCATCAATTTCAGTGAAAGAATTTTTCTTGACCATTTTTTAACTCTGATCTCCATTAAGTTTATCGAAAAATTTTAAAATCTTAACAACTAATCTTGAAAATCTATAACAATTGAAACTCGTTCTATATCCCCTACCGCATCTTGGACAAATGAAAATTTTAGAATCTGAAATGAACAAACTTTCTCCACATTTACACACTACACCACAAGTAGAATCTTGATCCCATGCAAACCCTAATCTCCAGAATCTACTTTCAAGCATCTCTCTTTAAAAATCCTTTCAGTTTTATTTTTAGAAAGATCAAATTTTTGACATCAGCATTAAAAAAATTATCGAAACCACCATCTATCTCTTTTAATAAATTGATTGTTTCTTGAACTTTTAAAAGTGTTTTCATACACAATTCTCGTTTTTGTTTTTTTTCTTTCATTTTCTTGTAATTTTGCAAATAAGATTGAACATTTCTCATTCAATTTTCTCCCATAAAAGATTTTCATCTAATTTAAAAGAACCTAAAAACTCCATATTCCATTCATCAGGTCTTATTATTGAAAGAAATCTATCACCTTTAATCCGTTGATAGAGAAAATAAGTTTCACCCAAAATAGGCTCAAACCCAATCTGACTATTGTTGACAAATTTGTTGATCTCATATTCTTGAATAAGTTTCTCATAGTTATCTCTTAATCTTTTAAAAATTAATTTAACTTTTTTCTCCATATTTTGAGTAGAAGAAAATTTGAATCTTGTTACTTCATTTTTAGTTTTGAGATTTTCTTCTAGTTCTAATGGAGATAGAAAAATGATCTCATTTTGTTTTTTCATCTCGAATTAAGTTAAATCTCATTGTTGGGATAACATAATTCTTCAAGAGTTAAATTTAGATTAACAACATCTAAAATATCATAATTAGCAGGTGAATTTTCACATAGAAATGCATGGTGTATAGGATTAACTTTATTTGATGCATTATTATAATCTATATGATGTGTTTTAGTATTTAAAAATTCTTTATAGAGTTTGATATTTAAATACATTTGTTTTAAAAAAATAACAAAATTTTCTATTTTAAACAAACCTGGATATACAAACGCATGATTATTAGCTCTGTATCCAAATTGTTGTTTTTCATCAGGTATTGAGATAAACATTTTTCCCCCATATTTACAAATTCTTTTAGCTTCATTCACAGCAAAATATGGATTTGATATATGTTCAAGAATATCAAATAACAAAACTATATCAAAGGTATTTTCATTATATGGAATTCTTTCTGTTGATACATCACATTTAAAAACATCATCTGCACAATTCTTGCTTTTTATTTTTTGTATAGATGCTTCTGATACATCACAAGCAACTAAAAATATCTTTTCTTTAAACATATTTTTTAATATATCACAAGCAAATCCTTGACCACACCCAATATCTAATATTCTTATTCCAGTACCAAAAAAATCTTTTAAATCACTTTTAGCTTCAAAAAAATATTCTAAAATTAAATTACTTGGTCCCCCACCAGAAGTTTCACCATATATCTGGTCAGGTGTTTTCGGTTTAACCACTATAGAAACTCTCCAAAATTATCTCTCCAAAATTAACTCTCACAATTATTTTTTCACACCATTCAACAATCTTGTTTTCTCATTTGAACCACTTGAACTCCCAAAATAATAAGCTACCACATCACTAAATTTTGCTCCACTTGCTGTTATTTTTTTTCCTACATCAACCCAATTCATAAGTTTCTCCTGACAAACTAATCTAAAAATCTGATTGCATAAATCTCTGAATTTTTATCTTCTTGTCTTATAATTTTAACAGAAATTAATTTGCCATCAAATTTATTCAAAATGTAAATTGCTTTAAAATTATCTACATCTTCGCCTTTTCTTTTGGAAGCTCCAATATAAATAATATTATCAACCACTTCTAAACCCCTTGTATAAGCTAACAATCCTTTTTTTTCCCAACTTAATTCTATTGGCATTTTTACATAATCAATTTCATTGGCTTTAGAATTATTAACAAGATAACCATCTTCCATAAATTTAAAATTATGGGGTTGAAACAAGTTTCTAGCAAATATAAATTTGTTTCCAAGAATATTGATCACTTTACCTGGATAAGTTATATCATCAACAAGATTTAATCCATACACATATCCTTCATTATCTTTATTGTGGACACAAACAGACATCATATCGCCATAGATATCTATATCGTTTATATGTGAAGAATCTGAATCAAAATAATCTTTATGTTGATACTCTTGGATAATCTTCATAGTGCTTGTGTCAAAAACTTTAATTCTTGATTCTCCTGTAGAAACAACAAAAATTCTATTATATACACATTTTAATCCATGCAAATCTATCCCAATATCATAAATTTTATCTATCAGATTCAAATCTTTATCTAAAAAATATAAACTTCTTTTATCACAAGTCACAATCAAATGATCCCAAATATCTAATCCAGTAAATCCACAATCAGTTATCTCTGTATATCCCTTTACATAATTGAAATTTTCATCAAATAATCCAAGAGAACATTCAGGACTTACTGCTCCCACAAAAGATACTAAAAACTTCAAATTACTCTCACTTAAAAATAGAACTAAAAAACAAAACTAAGAAAAAGAAAAATAAACAACCCGCAAACGCATCACATATGACTATTGTATCGAACATTGTCCATCTCTTCCATTTCATAAGTCACCCCCAATCAAATTCATAGATTTACATTGCTTTAAGAAAAATTTTGCTCTTGCTTTTGAAGTGTGATATTTTTTCACATATTCAAATCCATTCTTTGCTATTTCATATAAACGAGCTTCATCATTTAAATAAAAATCTAATTTTTCTTCTATATTGTTTTCATCATATATAATAGAATCATATCCATCAACAAAATCTTTATTGTCTGGTAAATAGATTCTTATTTTTTGTGTGGCTAAACAACATCCATTTGCTAAAATCTCATAAAATCTTGCCGCTTGACATCCGTGAGCTCCATATGCATCAAATGATATTTTAGACTTATATAAATTCTCATAATAATTGCTATGATCTCTATTTCCAGTATCTATTTCTACACTCAATCTTCCTCCATACATTTGCCCAATCATAGAATTAAAATATTTTTCCAGCTGTATTTCCAATAATTTATCTTCTATTCTTTTCCTCCATGGCTTCAACGAATCATGAGGACCAAACATACAAGAAAAATTTATATCTTTTTGGAACCAAATCTCATCAAAACTTTTATTTCTTGTCTTGAGAAAATATCTATTCTCTGCTGCAAATGGAAAAGAAATAACATTTCCTGGATGTTGGATTGATGTTAACATCTCTCTTTTAAAATACAAAACAAAATGTATAGGATCTTTCTTATATGGAGAAGTATCTTCTCCATCTATATAAACAGTTTTTAATAAACTAGCTCCTATCTTTTCTAATAGATATTCTTTAACCCCATTATTGGAACATAAAACAATAATATCAGCTCTTTCTCCAAATGAAATTAAATCTTGTTCACTCTCACAATATAAACTATACTCTTTTGTCTGCGCATAATTACTTGACTCTGAACACAACAACTCTATATTCTTCTCTTTTGATAACTCTACTAAACCCTCAATTAATGAAGAAGAACAGAAATCGTAATAAGGTGATTGAATAACTAATATTTTCATAGAAAAATTGCCCAATACAGAACATAAAACCAACCACAAATTCCATGAAAAACCATCCACCAAAATGATTGATACATTGACCAAGAAATGATCATAGATGCAATCATTCCCATGCAAAAAAAATCTTCTATTATTTCAAACAATTGTTTCATTTCAAATATCTCCTTCTTATCTCCCACTCTTTTATTGTTGCAACAAACAAGTTTTTTAAAGAATCTTCTTCTTTCTCATTCTCACATACAACATTCAAATAGACATACGACAATCCCTTAAATGCTTTATCAAGATTTTCAATAGAACTTTTGATATTGCCAAATAGTTCTCTAAATCTTAAAACTTCTTCTTTAAAATAATTAAAAGTCAAATTCATTCTATCTTCTACCCCCAAAAAAGCCAAATACACAAAATTCCAAACAATGCCCACCCCAACAAATATGTTCCAACATATACATTTTCAGGATCTTGTTTCATCCTCAATTTGGCAAAACAATAAGCTGAAATTCCAATCACGCATGTTGCAAGTGCCTTTTCCAATAAAATTTCCATTTCAATTCTCCTTAAGTGACACTTCTCAACCAAATCAACCACATCAAAAAAACAACAAATAAACTCCAACCAAGAATACCAACTCCAGCATCTTTTTTATCTCTATTTTGCTTCATCCGCATGAATGCAAAAATAGTTGAAGTCACTGTTATCAGACAATTAGCCAAAAATATTTGCCAAAATAAACTTTCCATGATTTTCACCTCTTATTTAAAAATTTCTTTATATAGATCTTTTGGAATCTGTTTGTGGTATTTCTTGATGATCTTTTTTCCCAACAAAACCTGCTTATCACTTAACTGAATTGAACCTGCTAAACTGTGTCCAATGTATGTGTCTATCTTGTTGAAACCAATATCATCTAAACTCACAGCGCCATCACACATTCCAGAAAGGATTTTTAAAGACTCATGAACATTGCTTCTTTCTTTATCAGAAACAATCTCTTTATTCTCTTCAATTTCCTTTTTTGTTATAATAACATTATCTGAATTTTTAATCTCAAATGGAACTGGAATGATAGGTATTTGAATTTCTGTCATATCATTAAGAGCTTTTTCTATCACATCCTGCTTCTCAACAATCATGTTGACCATTCTTGCATCTAAACTATTTTTCAAAATTATATGCTGAATAAGAACAGATTCCTTCTGTCCAATTCTATGACATCTATCTTCAGCTTGACTCACATTTCCAGGAACCCAATCCAATTCAGCAAATATTACATGACTTGCTGCAGTTAATGTAATTCCAACTCCCGCCACTTTTAATCCACCAATAAACACTTTACAATTTTCATCATTTTGAAACTTTTCAATTGCTTCTTCTCTTTGCTCCTTCGTATCAAGACCAGTAAAAGTCACAAATTTGATGTTATTCTTCTCTAATTCTTCAGCAATTCCAAAAATAACATCATGATGGTGACAAAATATAACAATCTTTTCACTTGATTCCAAAGAATTCATCAAATGCTCATTTACATATGGAATCTTTGCAACTGCTGTTTTATGTCTCAACACTGCCATCTCTGTAAAACAAATATTAATCTTATCTTTCAACTTCTTAACAGCTGCTACATACTCACCATCAAATTCACCCACTTTTGCTATCTCTACTTCTGCTCTTAATCTTTCTAATTCATTAGAATACTTACCAAAAGCTTCATTTTCTTCTTGGACTATATCATTAGATTTTTCATCTTCAATTTCAATAATTTGTCTGATCTTATTAGGAAGTTCTTTTAAAACATCTTTTTTCAATCTACGAATCATTACTGTTGATCTGAGTTTCTCTTGGAGTTCATTAAGATTTGTTGCTCCGCTCACATCCCATCCCCAACCATTGTGATGTGCTCCACAATACCTTCCAGTATAATAGGAATAACTTTTCCAGTAATCAGGATCTAAATAATGGAGAATGGGCCACATCTCAATAGGTCTATTCACTATTGGAGTTCCTGTGAGGAATACCTTCTTCTTTGCTTCAATGGGCTCAATCTTTTCTTTTGTTTTTCTACTACTATAACCTAAAATATACTTTGTTCTCTGTGACTTGGGATTCTTCATATAATGAACTTCATCAGAAATAAAAAGATCCCAATCTGTAATCTTTAATTCTACTTCAAATTTCTTCACAATATCATAATTGATGATATAAATTCCATCACCAGTAGAAGAAAGATCTGTTTTACTGTCAACAATAGTAATTGTATACTTGTTGACCATCCATCTATTGCATTCTTTCTCCCAATTATATTTTAAAGATGCCGGACATATGATGAGAATCTTCTTATACTCAGGATGGAGATTTAAGATTCCAATAGCTTGAATAGTCTTACCCAAGCCAGGTGTGTCGGAAATCAAAGTTGATTCTCTTTTTTCTGCAAAATAGATTCCAGCTTTTTGAAATGGATAAAAATCAATTCCGTTATTGCATGGAACATCAAAATTGTCAGGTGATGTAGTAGCGGAAGATTCTTCTATCTTCTGATTAAATTCATTTTTAAACGACTCAAGCTCTTTCTGAGTTGCTTCATCAGCATACTTAAACAAAGAAAGAGCCCTCTTTTTATCAGTTGTATACCAAATCTTTTTTTCAGGATCCCACCAAAACTTTGCTTCTTTTGGAACCATTCTTTCGTGATAAGTACTGATAAATTCATACCTATCATTTCTCTTAGTCAAAATCATTTGGTCAGTCTCCTATTTAGAACATTTGTTGTTAATTAAAATATAAACAATTTTTTGCATTTTGTAAATAAAGATTCAGAAAATAAAATCTTCTTTATAGTCTTTTTCAATAATATTCCATTTTTCAAAGAAATAGCTATTTTTTCTATTCTTTATATTAATCCATTTATCCATAATGAGCAAAATATCTAGATCTTTTCTTAGAAGAGTTCTATAATTCTGAAGTGTATTTGCTGGTAATAACTTATACTTAAGTGTACTATTATTCAGAAACTTTCTTGATTCAAAAAATGCTGAGATGGCTCTATTTTTATCTTCAGAAATACAAAAATAACAGTTTGCAATATCTGAATGAAAAATATAGATTTTTTTCATAGAAATCTTTCATTAAAATTATTGATATCTTTTAATGTGTCGAATGCTTGATAATATCCGCTATGAATATATGCAGTTACATTCTTTTTATTGATGAGTTCTGGAATAGTTTGGAGCTCAAGTGATTTATGTTGAGTATGATTTATATAAGAAAAAATTGATGACTCGCATATTATAAACCCTATATTGATATGTTTACTGTAATCAGTCCCTTTTTCTAAAAAAGATCTTATACTGTTATTCCCTTCAATTTCTACATTGCCATTTTTTTCTCTTAGATGAGTTACTGACACAGTTAAAAATGAATTATATTCTTTGTGAAATCTTTTTAATTCATCTATATTGACATCAGCTAATGTATCTCCATACAAAATTAAAAAATTCTCACCACCATTAATATAATCTTCTGCCAACAACAAATCTTGAGCAGTATAATTTTGATCATGAACTCCACAATCAACTATATGAATCTTTTTAATCTCTTCATTTAATATTGAACTTCTTCTTTGTTCATTACTTATATAATACCTTGAAAAACTTGATTCTAATAATTCTAAACTTATATCATGTTCGAATGTAGCTAATTCCCAAAAATATTTTTTTATATAATTGCATTTGTAGCCACCTAAAATGATAAACTCATCAACATCAAATTTAGAACAATAATTCATTAACCTTATTATAATAGGTATTCCATCTAACTCTATCATGGGCTTTGGAATGCTCTCTGTATAATAAGATAATCTTTCTCCTTTGCCACCAGCAAAAATTACAGCTTTCAATTCTATTTCTTTCTCTAAATTAGAGGTTCATAGTTTTCATCTACATTTTCATCTTTTTTAATCGCAATCAACTCTGTATGCATAATATCTTTATCAGTCCATCTGTACTTTCTAAACTCTTGTGAAGACAATTTAAAATTACAGGTTACTAAACCCTGGTTAAAATACAAGTTGTCGATCTTTGAAAAATAGTGGTACCAATCCTCAGATAAATGATTTACATGTGTAGGATCTCTTCTAAATGCTTGATCTGAAAAGGGTGTTTCTATAATAAACATACTATTATGCTTCAAAACTCTATATACTTCATTCATCAAAAAAATAAAGGGAGTTTGTCTTTCTACATATTTCTTATAAATTTTGTCATTTATAGTTGTATCATTTATGTGTTCTGCCAATATTTCATTTTTGATTGCTTCTTTAGAATATTTTTCTATCCAAACACAACGTGGCAGATGCTCAAGAAAATCGATGGCCTGGCACAAATTAACTGAATTATCTTCTAATTGAATTTTTTCAAATCCTAAATTAGCAACGATGTCAACGTTATTTCCGGGAATGATGTCAATCCCTATTGTTTTATACCCTTCTAATTCTCTTCTATTTTCTCCAACAGCTAATTCTATTTTAATTTTCTCCATTCAACTTCTTCCTATTGAACACATACATGACATTTTTGATCAAATCTTTATGTCGAGCAGCAGCTCCACCACCCAAAACAGCTAATATGATTTGCCAAGCTTCATCCCAAATTTGTTTCCAAAATGGGGGAACAGCTTGTGGAATGACAAGCATACGAACAGTTCCTCCCATACGAGTTGGCATCATCACATATTCATTCCCTGACTCCAATTGAGGAAGTAGTATCCAAGTGGGCTCGTCTAATGGAGTCTGTCCTGATATAGATAACGGGACTACCCAAAACACCATTAGAATACATATCGACACCACTAACAATAATAGTGTCTGGTAGGTCAATACGCTTTGGAATGATTTCATATCGAATCGACACATCCTCATATCTAAACTCCAATATATGTACTTTAAGATTTTCAGGTGATTTTGCTTGTTTTTGAATTGAACGACTCCATTCCTCTCCATAAGAATAAAAAAAAGAACCCGCAAATAACATACATCCCATAAAAATTAAGATGCTACGATAATGTCTCATTTGATTTTTCTCCAATATATGATTTTCTATTCAAAACAGTCTGTAATTTTTTCAATTCTTCACCATATTGAGGTCCATCGTAATCTCCAAAATGTGAAAACCACAAATGCCACACAGCTAAATACTTAGGATCATTGTGAACCAACTTTAACTTTTCACATAAACAACTAGCTGATTCTATCAACTCAATTACATATGAATCAGTCATCACATTTTCACTTCTTTTTCTTCCTATTTATTTTTCTGGAGTTTGATGCCGCTCTTTTAGCTTTCTTATTCTTTTGTCTCCAATTGTCATTGTATTTCAATTTCCATCTTTCTTGTAACTCTTGTGTAAACTCTTCTAATTCTTTTTGATATGAAGATACTTCTTCTTTTTCAGCAGAAACACCTTTAATAGTTAATTCATCTAAATTGATTGCTTCAAAATTCACTTTATCCATACACTAACTTCCTACAAGTTGTTTAACAAAATTTCCATTTTTAACTTGATACTTATTCAATTTTTCTTTTATTATAGCAAGATCATGACAATGACCAAGAGTCAATTCTTCGCTCCAATACAATCTTGGAAGATCAAATCTAGACATAGGAAACCATATCATTTCTTTCATATAATTTTTTATATAATGGTCGATTTCTTCAGGACTATCTCCGGGATTTCTATTAAATTTATCAGAACAATAATTGACTAAAGAAGAAAATACCCATTCTTCCATATTCTTGAATCCCAATTGAGTATCTTTATATCTTTCAGCTATTTCTAATTGTTCCCTATATCCTTGATGATATTGAGGGATAGGAGCTAACCTATCTAACGCTTCTCTTTTAAATAACATGCAATCAGTTGCCGGCAATTGGTTACAATCAATCGCAGCTGAAAATATTTTATTAGAACTTATAAATTCTTGAATACATCTTTTGAAGCCATCTTCAGTAAAAAATAAAACATCAAAATTATGAATTAATACAATGTCTCTATTAAAATGATAAGCAAATTCTAACCCTTCGTTGATAGTATATAGAGCTCCCGTTGCATATCCACCATCTTTAGCATGTATCCATGTATTCTCACCAATTCCAGATGGACACGCATTCAAATCGTCATTATATACAGTTGTAATCCAAAGATCTTTCCCAAATGAAAAATTATGTCTATATAAATCTAAATTGACAAAATATTGATTAACTGTCTTTTTATATCCAACCAATATGACATGAACATCCTTAAGATCAAAACTCATTTAATACATTACCTTCTATGACATCTATACTATTTTTTTCTTTGTCATATTTCTTTAAATAGAAAACAATTGCACTCGATTCTGGCATTGGTTGTGGACTAAACATTTCAATACATAATTTGTGAATTTTCCCCCTATACTGAGCGTAAAGAGTAAACAAATTATTTTCATTGTAATTCATTTAATACATCTCCTTTAATCTCATCTTTTACATAATCATTATCTTTTTCATCACTAAATTCTTTTTTATTTATAGAAATTGAAGATGCTTGTTTCCAATTATTTCTCATATTCTGAAACTCTTTATGGTATTCAATTATTCCCTTTTTACTCTTTGCAGTATCTATTAACAAATAACTCAATGGTTCTGTTTGCCAATAGTAGTTTTCTATGAAATCTCTGTAATTATCTTTTTTTATAAATTCACCTAAAATCCCTCTATAATATGTTTCATCATTCATCCATCTCACAACATTTGTAATATTTTTAGGAATGGGATACTTTTTGTACCCACTATTCTTTTGCAATAATTTACAGAACAAATCTTCA
>Ga0180008_1001134_pt1 | contig 17737 bp, 16 predicted proteins | sample MM_PW_MetaG_FD_121121 | JGI IMG/M metagenome (GOLD analysis project Ga0180008, IMG submission 121121) | Groundwater microbial communities from the Aspo Hard Rock Laboratory (HRL) deep subsurface site, Sweden - MM_PW_MetaG | ecosystem: Environmental > Aquatic > Deep subsurface > Groundwater...
GCCGTGGGCTTGCGATAGCAAACAAAAGCCTGACTCCATTCATGCAATGAGAATGGCGTCACATTAATGGCTATTGGATATCGCGAATATCAGGTTGGACCCGATTGTGACTAGGGGAATCCCTTACAGCGTTGAACCTCGTGGTGTTTCGAGGGTCGCGCATGGCTGACTGCCAGGAGCTGAAGTGACTTCAGTAAAGCATGATGTCAGTGTGACATCAATGCATTTGCGTGGCATTTTAGTGAGGGTCAAGGTCTGAGGCTGTCTGCCGATAACCTTCTTTGTAGGCAGCAAATCTTTCAGCACACCCCAGGAGTCTTCAATGGCTGGCATTCTCGACACGGTAGATCAACGCACACAACTGGTGGGTGAGAATCGCCTGGAGATCCTCATGTTTCGCCTGGCTGGGCGCCAGTTGTTCGCGATCAACGTGTTCAAGGTGCAGGAAGTCCTGCAACTGCCCAAGCTGACCTTGATGCCCCAGCGCCACCCGTTTGTCTGCGGCGTGGTCAACCTGCGCGGCCAGACCTTGCCGGTGATCGACCTGTCCCAGGCCATCGGCATGCGCCCGTTGGTGCCAGGGCCCAGCAGCACCATCATCGTTACCGAGTACAACCGTTCGGTACAGGCCTTCCTGGTGGGCGGCGTCGACCGCATCGTCAACATGACCTGGGAGTCGATCCTGCCGCCGCCTGCCAGCGCCGGCCGCCAACACTACCTCACGGCGATCAGCAAAGTGGATGAGCAGTTGGTCGAGATCATCGATGTGGAAAAAGTCCTCGCCGAGATCGTGCCCTACAACGCCAAGGTTTCCCGGGAAAAACTCGAGGACCCGGTACTCGAACGCGCCCGTGGCCGCGAAGTGCTGTTGGTGGATGACTCCAATGTGGCCCTGTCGCAGTTGCGCGACACCCTGGGGCAACTGGGAGTGAAGATGCATATCGCCAGTGACGGCCTCAAGGCCTTGAACATGCTCAAGGCGTGGGCGGACAGTGGCCAGGTGATGACCGACAAACTGCTGATGATCTTCACCGACGCTGAAATGCCCGAGATGGATGGCTACCGCCTGACCACCGAGATCCGTAACGACCCGCGCCTGCGCGGTCTCTATGTGGTGCTGCACACCTCATTGTCCGGCAGCTTCAACGACTCGATGGTGAAGAAGGTCGGTTGCGACAACTTCCTCTCCAAGTTCCAGCCCGACAAACTGGTGGACGTGGTGCGACAGCGCCTGATGCTGGACGAAATTCCTGCCTGATCCCTCGCCCTTGTAGGAGCCGGCAAGCCGGCGCCTACAGGTGACGGCGCCTCGAATGCATGGGGATATTTTGATTCTGGCGGCATGCTCGTATAGGGTGACGTTTTTGCTCACAGGAACCCAGGCTTATGCTTCGTCTCAGCGCGTTGTATCGGTACCCCTTGAAGTCGGGCAAGGCGCAGACCTTGGCGAATATTGGCCTGGACAAACTGGGGGTGGAGGGGGATCGACGCTGGATGTTGGTGGACGAAGCCAGCGGGCGTTTCCTGACTCAGCGCGCAGTGGCGCAGATGAGCCAGCTATCGGCCCTCTGGAATAGCGCCGGTGGCCTGACCTTGAACGGTGCAGGCCTGCCCACCCTGGATGTGGCGTTGCCCGGTGCGGATGCCGAGCTGCGGGGTGTCACCATCTGGCGCGATACCTTGCGGGTACCGGACGCTGGGGATGAGGCCGCCGACTGGGTCAGCCGGTTCATCGGCAAACCCACCCGCCTGGTACAGGTGCCCCTGGAACGGGCGCGCACCACGGCGGCCGGTTACGGCAAGGATGATGATCAGGTCGCGTTCGCTGACGGTTTTCCGCTGTTGCTGATCGGCCAGGCCTCCCTCGACGACCTGTCCCAGCGTATTGGCCGGCCTATGGAAATGCTGCGCTTTCGCCCTAATCTGGTGATCGAAGGCAGCGAGGCCTTTGCCGAGGATGGCTGGAAGCGCCTGCGCATTGGTGACGTGGAGTTGCGGGTGGTCAAGTCCTGTTCGCGTTGCATCCTTACCACCATCGACCCGGCGACCGGAGAGCGCAGTGCCGACCGCCAGCCGCTGGCGACCCTGGAAACCTACCGCAAGGAGCCCGATGGCGTGATGTTCGGCCAGAACCTGGTCAATGACGGGGTTGGCCACCTGGAAGTCGGCATGCCGGTGACGATCCTCGAGTAACCCAGGCCCGATGAAAAATGCCCGTCTCTGGTGAGACGGGCATTTTTTTGTGCGTGGGGAAGGCTTAGCCGCGGTATTCGCACAGATAGGCAGTGTCCACGGCCACCTTGAGCTGGAACTTGCTGTCGGCGGGCACATTGAACTGGCTGCCGGCGGCGAAGGTTTCCCAGCTGTCGCTGCCTGGCAGCTTGACGGTCAGCGCGCCCGAGACCACGTGCATGATTTCACGCTGGGCCGTGCCGAATTCGTATTCACCCGGGGCCATGACGCCGATGGTCGCCGGGCCTTCAGTGGTACCGAAGGCGATCGACTTGACGGTGCCGTCGAAGTACTCATTGACTTTGAACATGGGTGAATCCTCGAAAAAGGGGCAAGAAAGGCCGGCCAGTATGCCTTCTACACGGGCAAAATCAACGGCAGCAAACGCGCTGTATTGCGCGCATCTTCCAGTGCCCGGTGTTGCTGGCCGTTGAACTGCATGCCCGCCAGTTGCAACGCGCCATTGAGTCCCAGCGGCTTGTCCAGGCGCCGAGCCTTGGCGAAGCGTTGCTTGAGGTTCACATGGGGTGTCTGGCCAAGCACGCTGGCCAGGCCATGGCGCTGCCACTCCAGCTCCAGTTGCTGGCGATCGTAGTCGCCCCAACTGGCCCAGCCTTCCAGGCGCGGGTGATGCTGGCCCAGCCAGCGTTCGAACAGCGGCCAGACCTCGGTCAAGGGCGCCGCGCTGTCGATATTGGCCTGGTTGATATGCGTCAACTGGCGGCAGAACGGTGTCAACAACGGGCGGCGCAAGGGCCGCACGAAGCGCTGGAAGTGGTCCAGCTCACGGCCCTGGCGGTTGACCAGGCTCACGCCGACTTCGATGATCTCCATCTCCGACACGGGCCAGCCGCCTTCATCCGTTGTGGCTTCAAGATCAATAATCAGCCAATGAGGCATCGCAGGTTCCCGTACTCATCCCTTCCTGATGGGGATAGAGCGTAGCCAAGCCTGGTAGTTCCGCCCGGGGCTACTCGATCTGCAGCAATACCTGGCGATTGCGCACTTGATCGCCTGCTGTGACCTGAATGGCCTTGACCACTCCGTCGATACCCGCCGTGAGCGGGTGCTCCATTTTCATCGCTTCAAGCACCAGCAGCAGTTGGCCCTTGGTCACCACATCCCCTTCGGCCACCTGCACCAGGGTGATGGCACCGTCCATCGGCGCCTTGACCGTGCCGTTGCTGGCTGGTGTTTCACGGCTGGCCACGGTTTGCGTTTGATTGCACACGCGCAGGCTGTGACCGGCGTGCGACAGCCAGAGCTGGATGCCCTGCAGGTGATAGGCAAGCCGTTGCCGAATGCCGTTGATGACCAGGCTGGCCCAGCCTCCATCACTGTCGAGGAGGTGAATATCGATGTTGCCGACGTGCAAATGGTCGTCCGCCAATAGCTGGACGCTGACCTCATGAAGGTGCTCATCGATACCCAGGCGATAGGTCCAGGGCACGCTGGCATTGTTGCGCCAGCCTGCCAGGGCGGGGCGATGCACTGCCGCGCTGTGCCGATAGAACAGTGCGGCGGCCACTGCCAGTTGTTCGTCGCTGATGACGGGGCGGGCAATTTCACTGAAGTGTTCGGCGATAAAACCGGTGCTGAAATCCGCCGCGACAAACTGCGGGTGCCCAAGCAAGTCCACCAGTAACCGTTGATTGCTGGGAATCCCCAGCAGCACACAGTCCTGCACCGCACGCAGCAGTTTGCGTCGCGCCTCTTCGCGGGTGGCACCCTGGGCGATGATCTTGCCCAGCATCGGGTCATAGAACGGGCTGATGCTCTGGGGGGCCTGCAAGTCATGGTCGACCCTGACGCCGGCAGCCGGCTCCCAGCGCAGCACTTCGCCGGTTTGTGGCAAGAAACCCCGGGCCGGGTCTTCGGCGTACAGGCGCACCTCCATGGCATGCCCGGTCAACGTCACCTGGTCCTGACGCAACGGCAGGGGCTGGCCGGCGGCGATTTGCAGTTGCCAGTCCACCAGGTCCAGGCCGGTGATCAGTTCGGTGACCGGGTGCTCCACCTGCAGGCGGGTGTTCATTTCGAGAAAGTAGAACCGTCCGTTCGGCTCCAGCAGGAACTCCACGGTACCGGCGCCGACGTACTCCACTGCGCGTCCGGCCTTGAGTGCCGCCTCGCCCATGGCCTGGCGCAGTTCGGCGGTCATGGTCGGGCAGGGCGCTTCTTCGATGACCTTCTGATGGCGACGCTGTATCGAGCAATCACGTTCGCCCAGGTAGATCAGGTTGCCGTGGGCATCACCGAACAGTTGGATTTCCACATGGCGTGGCGCGATCAACGCCTGCTCCAGAATCAGTTCGTCGCTGCCAAAGGCATTCAGGGCTTCGGAGCGTGCGGTGTGCAGTTGTTCGAGCAGCTGCACAGGCGTGTGCACCAGGCGCATGCCACGTCCGCCGCCGCCGGCACTGGCCTTGATCATCAGCGGGTAACCGATACGCTCGGCCTCGCTTTGCAAGGTGGCGTCGTCCTGGGCGCTGCCCTGGTAGCCGGCAATGCACGGTACACCGGCTTCGAGCATGGCGATTTTCGACAGGCGCTTGCTGCCCATCAATTCAATGGCGTGGGCGCTGGGGCCGATAAAGACCAGGCCGGCGGCGATGCAGGCCTTGGCGAACACGGGGTTTTCCGAGAGAAAGCCGTAGCCTGGGTGGACCGCGTCGGCGCCGGTGAGGCGCGCAGCGTCGAGAATCGCCGGGATGTTCAGGTAGGACTGCTGCACCGGGGCAGGGCCGATGTTCACGGCTTCGTCGGCCATCTGTACATGCAGGGCGTCAGCGTCGGCCTCGCTATAGACCGCCACGGTGCGGTAGCCCAAGGCTTGGGCGGTGCGCTGGATCCGGCAGGCGATTTCGCCGCGGTTGGCGATCAGTATTTTATTGAAGCTGGGCATTGTGGGTCCCTGTCTGATTGGTTACGCAGCACTTGCACCCCTGCGGGGCTTGTGTAGGCGCTGGCTTGCCTGCGATTGCATCACTTCGGTATCCCTGACAGACCGAGGTGCCCGCATCGCAGGCAAGCCAGCTCCCACAGGGGATGGGGCGTTTTCAAGATCAAATTACCCATCTGGCCTTGCGCTTCTCGACAAACGCCTGCGTCCCTTCAGTCCCTTCGTCCCCGGTCACCGCTTCAGCAAACCAATCGGCAGCCTGATCCAGCAGCGGTTCCAACGGCTGATCCAGGCTCTGGAGCAGCAACGCCTTGGTCCGGGCATTGGCCTGCGGCGCACAGCGCAACACCTGCCCCAGCACCTCATCCAAGCGCTGCGCCAACCCTTGGGGGTCATGCTCGACAACATGCACCAGCCCCAGGCGTTGCGCCTCGAGCCCATCAAACCGCGCTGCGGTCAGCGCCAGGCGTCGGGCCTGGGTCAGGCCGATACGCCGCACCACAAACGGCGCGATTTGTGCCGGCAGCACGCCGAGGCTGGTTTCTGGCAAGCCGAACTGTGCCTGGTGGTCGGCAATCGCAATGTCGCTGACACACGCCAAGCCCAACCCACCGCCCAGCACTGCGCCCTGCAACACCACAATCACCACCTGCGGCAATGCTTCGACTTCTTGCAACAGGGCGCCAAACGCCCGGTTCAAATCACGCAAGCCCTCGCGGCTGCCCGCGCGGTTCATGTCCTTGACATCACCGCCCGCACAGAAGTGCCCGCCGGCGCCACTGATCACCAGCGCTCGCATGTGCTCGTCATGCGCCACATCCGTCAGCACCGTGCGCAGTTCGCTGACCATCTGCAAGCTCATGGCATTGCGGCTCTGGGGACGGTTGAGGGTGATGTGCAGCACACCGTTGTGCGGTTCCAGCAACAGGGTTTCCCAGGTGCTCATGACTTTTTCCCCGGCAGCGTGCCCATCAGTTTGCAAATGATCCCCAGCATGATCTCGTCGGCGCCGCCGCCAATCGACACCAGGCGCACATCGCGATAGGCGCGGGCCACCGGGTTGTCCCACATAAAGCCCATGCCGCCCCAGTATTGCAGGCAGCTGTCGCTGACTTCGCGGCCCAGGCGCCCGGCCTTGAGCTTGGCCATCGAGGCCAGCCGCGTCACGTCCTGGCCTTTGATGTATTGCTCGGTGGCCTGGTACACCAGGGCGCGCAGGCATTCGATCTCGGTGGACAGTTCGGCCAGGCGGAAGTGGATCACCTGGTTGTCGATCAAGGCCTTGCCGAAGGTCTGGCGCTCCTTGCAATAGGCGATGGTGCTGTCGATGCAGAACTCCAGGCCCTTGATCATATTGGCCGCGCCAAACAGCCGTTCCTCCTGGAACTGCAGCATCTGCATCATGAACCCTGCGCCTTCATGGCCGATGCGATTGCGCTGGGGCACGCGCACGTCATCGAAAAACACCTGGGCGGTTTGCGAGCTGTGCATGCCGAGCTTTTCCAGGGGCGGGCTGACGCTGATGCCGGGGGTGTTCATCGGCACCATGATCAGTGACTTGTTGATGTGTGGCTTGCCGTCCGAGGTGTTGGCCAGCAGGCAGATAAAATCGGCACTGGGGGCGTTGGTGATCCACATCTTGCTGCCATTGATCACGTAGTCGTCGCCGTCCTTGCGGGCGTGGGTTTTCAGGCCGGCCACGTCGGAGCCGGCACCGGTTTCCGAGACGCCGATGCAACCCACTTGTTCGCCGCTGATGGCCGGTCGCAGGAACTCCTCGCGCAGCTCGTCGGAACCGAAACGGGCCAGGGCCGGGGTGCACATATCGGTCTGCACGCCGATGGACATCGGGATACCGCCGCAACGGATGGTGCCGAACTCTTCGGCCGCGACTATCGAGTAGCTGTAGTCCAGGCCCATGCCGCCGAACTTCTCGGGCTTGGAAATGCCCAGCAGGCCGAGGTCGCCGGCCTTGCGGAAAATCTCGTGGACAGGGAAGTGCCCGGCTGTTTCCCATTCGTCGACGTGGGGGTTGATCTCGCGTTCGACAAAGCCCCGTATGGTGCGGCGCAGCTCTTCGTGTTCTTGGGTAAAGATCATTTTTATTGTTCTCCTGATCGTTAAAAACGCGCTGTGCCGAAGCTGTTGGGTTGCAATTGGCGCACCTGGGCCTCCTGGCAGATATCCAGCAGGTAGCCCAGCAGCGTGCGGGTGTCCCGTGGGTCAATCAGCCCGTCGTCCCACAGGTTGGCGCTGGCGTACAGGGCCGTAGACTGGCTATCGAGTTTCTGGGCGGTGACCTGTTCGAGCATGTCGAGCACCTTGGGGTCGGGCACCAGGCCATCTTTCAATTGCTTGGCCTCGGTGACAATGCGCAGCACCTTGCCAGCCTGGGCGCCGCCCATCACGGCAGTGCGGCTGTTGGGCCAGGCGAAGATAAAGCGTGGGTCCAGGCCACGGCCGCACATCGCATAGTTGCCAGCGCCATAGGAGCCGCCGACCACCACGGTGAGCTTGGGCACGCGGGCATTGGCCACCGCCTGGATCATCTTTGCGCCGTGCTTGATCACACCGTGCTGTTCGGATTCGGTACCCACCATAAAACCGGTGGTGTTGTGGAAAAACAGCAGTGGCGTCTGGCTTTGGTCGCACAGCTGGATAAACTGCGCGGCCTTGCTCGCGCCCTTGGGCGTGATGGGGCCGTTGTTGCCGATAAACCCGCAGGCGCGGCCCTGGATCTGCACGTGGCCGCAGACGGTGTGGGGGTCGAACTCGCCCTTGAATTCGAGGAAGTTGGAGCCGTCGGCGATACGCGCAATGATTTCCCGCACGTCATAGGGCTTTTTCGGATCATCGGGGATCAAGCCCAGCAGTTCTTCAATGGGGTACAGCGGCTCGGCGTAGGTCCGCGCCGGCTGGGGCGGCAGTCGGTCGTCCCACGGCAACAGGCTGACAATCTCGCGCACGATGCGCACGCCATCAGCATCATTTTCGGCAAGGTATTCGGCGGTGCCCGCGGTTTGCGCATGCATCTGGGCGCCGCCCAGTTCTTCATCCGTCGCCACTTCGCCGGTGGCGGCCTTGAGCAGCGGTGGGCCGGCCAGGAACAACTTGGCCTTGCCGCGCACCACCACCACGTAATCCGAAAGGCCTGGCTGATAGGCACCGCCAGCGGTGGCGGAGCCATGGACCACAGTGATCTGCGGCAGGCCCATGGCCGACATCCGCGCCTGGTTGGCAAAGCTGCGTGCGCCTTCGACGAAAATCTCCGCCGCGTAATTCAGGTTGGCGCCGCCGCTTTCGGCCAGGGTCACCACCGGCAGTTTGTTCTCCATGGCGATCTGTTGCAGGCGCAGGGATTTTTTCAGGCCACTCGGGGAAATCGTCCCGCCCTTGATCGCACTGTTGTTGGCCACCACCAACATGCGCACGCCGCTGACGTAACCGATACCGGCAATCAAGCCGCCACCGGCCGCGCTGCCGTCCTTGTCATCGTGCAGCTTGTAGCCGGCCAGGCTCGCCAGTTCGAGGAAGGGCGCGCCGGGGTCGAGGAGCAGGTTGAGGCGTTCACGGGGCAGCAGTTGGCCGCGTTTGTCGAACTTGCCCTTGGCGGAGGTGGCCTTGTCCAACAGGTTCTGTTCCAGTTGGCGCAGGTGGTTGATGGCCGTGAGCATGGCCTCGCGGTTCTGCGCGAACTGCGGGCTGTGGGCGTCAAGTAAGGCGTCGATGACGGGCATAGTTTACTGGCCCTCCTTGAGCACATCCGGCAGGTAGGCGCGGTGAAAACCATTGAATGACGGGCTCGGCGGCTGCGCCTTGTGCAGCGGCCAGGCGCGGCTGCCCAGGCTGGCGGCGCCGTCGATGCGCAACGTGCTGCCGCTGACGAACGCGGCGGCGGGGCTGAGCAGGAACACAATCGCCGCGCTGACTTCCGATTCGGTGCCAATGCGCTTGAGCGGTACATGTTCGCGCAGGGTCGGGATCACCGCCTTGAACGCGCCTTCGTAAGTGTCCATGCCACTGGAGGCAATCCAGCCTGGCGCCACGGCGTTGACCCGTACCCCGGCATAGCCCCACTCGAACGCGGCAGTCTTGGTGAAATTGTCCATCCCCGAGCGCGCCGCGCCCGAGTGGCCCATGCCGGGCATTCCGCCCCACATATCGGCCAACATGTTGACGATGGCGCCGCCGTGCTTGCTCATCGATTGATTGAACACCTCCCGGGCCATCAGGAAACCGCCCACCAGGTTGGTGCGCAACACCGTTTCAAAGCCTTTTTGATTGATCGATGCCAGGGGCGAGGGGTATTGGCCACCTGCGTTGTTCACCAGGCCATGGAGCGGGCCGTGTGCCTCGATGATGTGGCTGACCAGCGCTTTTACCGCCTCTTCATCGCGAATATCACAGGCCTGCCAGCTGGCGCGGCCACCGTCCTCGCTGATTTCCTGGGTGACCTGTTGCAGCTTTTGCGGCTTGCGCCCCACCAGCACCACATGGGCGCCGAGTGCCGCCAGTTCATGGGCGGTGCAACGGCCAATCCCGCTGCCGCCGCCGGTGACGATAATGGTTTGCCCTTGGAACAAGTCGGCTTTGAAGATCGAGTCGAAGGCCACGGCGAGAGTCCCTTAGTTGAGTTGATCAGCGAGGTGGCGGGGCACGGCAATCGGGATTTCCAGCAGTTGCTGGGCGAAGGCCTTGCCTTGGGGGTCGATGCGCAGGCTGGCGATGCCACCGCCGCCCAGGGCGTTTTCCAGGAGGAAGTTCAGGCTATGGCTGCCGGGCAGGTACCAGCGCTGGACACGTCCGTGCAGCGGGTCGAGCACATGGCTCATCCAGTCGACGATCACTTCTGGGGTCAAGGCTTCGGCAATCCATGGCAGGTATTCGGGCCGGCGCGCAATCACACCAATGTTGCTGTGGTTGCCCTTGTCACCGGAGCGCGCCACGGCCAGTTTGACCAGGGGTACGCTGGCATCGGCGAGGCCTTCAGGCCTGGGCGGGTCGAGTGGTACGTGGGGCGTGCCCAGGGCGGTGGTAGCAGGCAGTTCGCAGGGGTGGGACTGCCCTTGGAAGTCGACGCTCAGGCTGCACACGCTTTTATCGATCAGGAATGAAAACAGGCGGATCAGCGGGTACACGGTGGGCCTGCCGCCGACGATGCCGGTCAGCCCCGGCGCCATACCGGTGGCCGCCTGGGCGATTTCCCGGGCGAACAGCGCCAGTGCCTGCTTGCTTGGGTGGCGCACCGCCAGTTTGAGCACCACTTCGCGGCAGTCCTGGCGCCGGGCGTGGGCGCCGTAGGTGGCTTCGCTGCCGAGCAATTCAATGTTGACCTCGGTGTAGGGCGCCCAGCCGCGCTGGCTGAACAGCTCTGAAGTCTTGTTGATGATCGCCTGGCTGACCCGTTCGGCCTTGGCCACCGCATCGATGCCGGCCAGCAGGCAACTGGCGGTGCAACGAAAACCGTCGGGGTAGGTGGCGCTGACTTTGTATTGGTGGGTCGGCGCCAGCCCTTTGGCGCCGCACAGGCGCACACGGTTTTTGCCTTGCTGCTCCAGCGTGACCTGGCTGAAGTCGCAGATCACATCCGGCAGCAGATAGGCGCGCGGGTCGCCGATTTCATACAGCAGTTGTTCGGCGACGCTCAGTTCGCTGATCAAGCCGCCCGTGCCCGGCACTTTGCTGACGGTGAACTGGCCGTCAGCGCTGACTTCGACAATCGGGAAGCCGATGTGCTCGTAGTCCGGCACCTCGCGCCAATCGGTGAAGTTGCCACCGGTGCACTGCGCGCCGCATTCGATGATATGCCCGGCCAGCGCGGCCTGGGCCAGTCGGTCGTAGTCCTGCCACGACCAGTTGAATTCATGCACCAGGGCCGCGCTGACCACCGCGCTGTCTACCACGCGCCCGGTGATGACGATATCGGCACCCAACTGCAGGGCCTGGACGATGCCCGGTGCGCCGAGGTAGGCGTTGGTGGACACGCACATCGCCGGCAAAGGCGCGCCGCTGAACATATCGCTGATGCCCTGCAACTGCTTGAACTGCGGTTGCAGGTCATCGCCCAGCACGACAGCGATTTTCAACGGTACCCGGGCCTGGTCGCAGGCGGCCTGCAATGCGGCGGCGCAGGCCTGGGGGTGAATGCCCCCGGCGTTGCTGATCACCCGGATGCCCTGGCGCTGGATATCGCCGAGCAAGGGCCCCAGCACTTCGACGAAGTCCGTGGCGTAGCCGGCCTGGGGGTCTTTTATTCGCGCCCCGGCGAGGATCGACAGGGTGACTTCTGCCAGGTAGTCGAACACCAGGTAATCCAGCGCGCCACCTTGCACCAACTGCGCGGCGGCGGTGCAGGTGTCGCCCCAGAATGCACTGGCACAGCCGATACGGACGGTCTTATCCATGGGACGTTCTTCTCTGGAAAATCGTTGGACCGAGACTACCAAGCAAGCGCTTGGTTTGTAAACGCTGGTCATAACTTTTGTCCAAGCGCTTGCTTGGGTGGCTGTCACGGCCTAAATTGCCGGCCACGACGCAATCAAAGTAGTTGAGGAGAGCAGCATGGATGAGCAAAAAGCCCTGGAGGTGATGCGCACCATGGTGGCCGGCGGGCAACTGACCGACCCCGACAGCGCCCGGGGCAAGCTGCTGCAGACCGCGGCTCACCTGTTTCGCAACAAGGGCTTTGAACGCACCACCGTGCGTGACCTGGCCAGTGCGGTGGGGATCCAGTCCGGCAGCATCTTTCACCACTTCAAGAGCAAGGACGAAATCCTGCGGGCGGTGATGGAAGAAACCATCCATTACAACACCGCGATGATGCGCGCCTCCCTGGCCGAGGCGAGCAACCTACGCGAGCGGGTGCTGGCGCTGATTCGCTGCGAGTTGCAGTCGATCATGGGCGGTAGCGGCGAAGCCATGGCGGTGCTGGTGTATGAATGGCGCTCGTTGTCGGCGCAAGGGCAAGCCCAGGTGCTGGCGTTGCGCGACGTCTACGAGGACATCTGGCTGCAAGTACTGGGGGAGGCCAAGCAGGCGGGTTACATCAAGGGCGATGTGTTTATCGCTCGGCGTTTTCTGACCGGGGCGCTGTCCTGGACCACGACCTGGTTCCGCGCCCAGGGCAGCATGACCCTCGAACAATTGGCCGATGAGGCGTTGCTGCTGGTACTCAAGGCTGATTAGGCGGGGTGTGCAGGCCATTTTATTGTCGGGTAGAAAGTTGTCTCTACAGACAAAAACGCCTAGCTTAGCGAGATTCAGATTTTGAACGGTGTGTGCCTGATGTATTCGCCTTTGCGGCTGGCTGCAGGACTTACAGTATTGGCGATGGGCACCTTGTGGCAGGCGCAGGTTTCGGCGGCCCAATTGGTACGGATCGGTGCCGCGCATTTTCCACCGTACACCGTGCGCCCGGAGCAGGGTGCCGACACTGGACTGCTGCCGCAATTGGTGGAGGCGTTGAACCGTGCGCAAACCGACTACCAGTTCGTGCTGGTGCCGACCTCCATTCCTCGGCGCTTTCGTGATTTCGAGCAAGGCCGGGTCGACATGGCCATCTTCGAGAACCCGCAATGGGGTTGGCAGGACATCCCTCATGCCAATATCGACATGGGCCTGGAGGACGCCGAGATTTTTGTCGCCCGGCGCCAGCCCGGTCGCGACCAGGAGTATTTCGCCGACCTCAGGGGCAAGCGCCTGGCGGTGTTCAGCGGTTATCACTACGCCTTTGCCAACTTCAACCCCGACCCCAAGTACATGGCTGCGCAGTTCAACGCCACGCTGACCTATTCCCACGACAGCAACTTGCTGATGGTCACTCGTGGCCGGGCGGATATCGCCCTGGTGACGCGCTCCTACCTCAGTGACTTCATGGTGCGCAATGCCGATACCGCCGGGCAGTTCCTGGTGTCGGAACGCATTGACCAGGTCTACCACCACTACGCGCTGCTGCGGCCCAAGGCAGCGATCAGTGGCCCGGCGTTTGCCGCGTTGCTCAAGGGCCTGCGCGAGAGCGGCGAGCTGTTGAAGATCTTCGAGCCGTATCGCATCGAGGTGCTGCCGGTATCTGACGCGCCGTGATCCCGGCAACACCGGCTTAAATTTTTGCTACCGGTTCACGTCACTTCGTCTAACTGTCGACGATTACCGTGAGCCCCTCCCATGCCCAATCCCCAAGACTTGTCAGTCCTGCCTCTCCCGGCAGGGCCCGCCCTTAACGCAGACGAAAGCGATGGCCGCCTGACCCTGACCCTCGCAGGCCAGCCACTGGTGCGCCTGCGCCTTGGGCGCGGCGAAGTGCTGGAGGTGCATTTGCAAAACCCCGCTGAGGTGCCTTCGGTACAGGCCCTGTGGGCCGCGTGTTATTGGTTGTTTGCCCGGGAACCCGAACGCCAGCAACTCTTCTGGCATCTCGAACATGCCCCTGATGAGGCCCTGCGCAGCGGCCTGTTGCTGGCCACGGACGTGGCGGGGCAGTTGCGTTGCGAGCGCACCCTGTTCTGGCAATTGCCACAGCCGTGGTTGGCCCAGCCGTCGAATGATGCCTATGCGCAGCAGATGATCATCAGCAATGGTAAGCGCCATCCGGTGCGGGCGCCCAAGCCCTGTGGCGAGGTCTATCGACGTTTCGATGCGCGCCTGGGCGCCTGGGTCTCATTGCGCACGCTGGAGATCGATGTGGACCTGGCCCGCTTCAATCGCTGGCAGAACAGCGCGCGGGTCGCCAACTTCTGGCAGGAAAGCGGCAGCCTGGAGCAGCACCGGGACTATCTGCAAAAACTGGCAGCTGACCCGCATGCCTTGACGTTGATCGGTTGTTTCGACGGTGAGCCCTTTGCCTATTTCGAGGCGTATTGGGCCAAGGAAGATCGCATCGCACCGTTCTATGACGCGGGCGATTACGACCGGGGTATCCATATGCTGGTGGGGGAGGAGCATCACCGCGGGCCGCACAAGGTTGCCAGTTGGCTGTCGGCGCTGGTGCACTACCTGTTCCTCGACGACCCGCGCACCCAGCGTGTAGTGGCAGAGCCGCGGGCCGACAACGCCAGGATGATCGGGCATATGCAGAACCAGTGTTTTCACTGCGAGAAGGAGTTCGATTTCCCCCACAAACGCGCGGCGTTGATGATCCTGGGGCGGGAGCGGTTTTTTGAGCGGTGTGGGTTGGTCTGAGGGCTACAGGCCAAGGCAGATCAATGTAGGCGCTGGCTTGCCAGCGATGACGCCAGTGGGAACACCTCGGGGTATCAGGTATCCAGCGTCATCGTTAACGAGCATCGCCGGCAAGCCGGCTCCTACAAGGATCAGGCCGCCTTTGTGTTCAATGCGCAGTACAGCTCAGACCCGTCGGGCAAAGGTATCGCTATGGGTCCCCGAAACCTTGCGGCAGTGCACCAGCGCATCGCGAATCATGAAGTTGACCAGGGTCGGCGAAACGCCCAGTTCCTTGGCAATGTCCTTTTGCGGCACGCCATGCAGGCGGTACATCTCGAACGCGTAACGCGTGCGCTGGGGCAGCTCGGTCAGGGCGTCGGCGATGTTTTCCAGGGTGGAGAAGTTGATGTGCGAGGTTTCCGGTGAAGCGCCATGAATAACCACATTCAAGCCTTCCTCTTCCGTGCCCGAGTACTTCAGTTCCAGGGCCTGTTTACGGTAGTGGTCGATAGCCAGGTTGCGCACGATCTGGAACAGATAACTCAGTTGCGCCTTGAACGATGAGGTGATCTGCGGGGCCGATTGCAGTCTGAAGTAGGCGTCCTGCACTACGTCTTCGGCGCGGGAGCGGCAGCCGGTAATGCGCGCTGCGATCTTGACCAGAATCAGTCGATTGTCGACAAACGCCTGGAGTAACGGTGAGTCGCACCTGCTTGTGGATACTTGTTCCGTCATGGAAATCACCTTGCTGCAAATGAGGTTAGTGGAGGGCATCCCTGCTGAGGCCTCCTACACATCGGGCAACAAATTATTCTTAATGATAATGATTGTCAAATGAGAAGTGGAACTAATCTTATGCCGGAATGCAAACGGTGAAGCGCTTCTCTTTGTGTGCGGGCCCGGGCTTGCAGACTAATTATTTTGCCGTGCCATCCGTTCTCATTGGTGACAGGCCAGCCAATACGCCGGCCATGGATTTGCACCTGGAGGAGGACGACATGCGTTTGTATCGCGAGAACCCAGCGTTCCAGGCAGGGGTGGTCTGAGATGAGCACGTCGACCCGCTTGCGCCTGTTTTGCCTGCCCTATTCGGGCGCCAGCGCCATGTTCTACAGCCGCTGGCGCCGGGCGTTGCCCGAGTGGTTGCAGGTGTGCCCGCTGGAGCTGCCAGGGCGTGGCATGCGCATGGACGAACCCTTGCAGCGCGATATCAAGGTGCTGGCTGCGCAGTTGGCCGGCGAGATCAGCACCGAACTCGACGGTCCCTACGCTTTGTTCGGCCACAGCCTCGGTGGCCTGCTGGCCTTCGAACTGGCCCATGCCCTGCGTGAGCGCGGCCTGCCTGCGCCCCTGGCGTTGTTTGCCTCGGCCACTGCTGGCCCGGCGCGCCGGGATGTCAGTGAATACGCCGTGGAAAAAGACGACAGCCAACTGATCGAACGCCTGCGCACGCTCAAGGGCACCCCCGAAGACGCCCTGGCCAATCGCGAGTTGATGCAACTGACCTTACCGATCCTGCGCGCCGACTTCCTGTTGTGCGGCAGTTTCCAATACGGCGAGCGCGAGCCGCTGCCGATGCCGATCCATGTGTTTGGCGGCAAACAAGACGACGTGCGTGCCGACGAATTGCTCGACTGGCAGGAAGACACCGCCAGCGGTTTCTCCCTGGACATGTTCGAGGGGCACCACTTCTTCCTGGTGCAGCAGGAAAGCTCGCTGTTGCGCTGCGTGCGGCGCTATGCCGACGAACACTTGACCCGCTGGCGCCATGGCGCTGCGCGGCGGGCGGCCCTGGCGGCTGGCTGAACACGCCGCCACACGCCCACGCCCTCTATCCCCGATTTCCCCGCAAGCCGATTTCAGGCAGGAACCCCTCATGATGGACGCCTTCGAACTTCCCCGCACTCTGGTCCAGTCTCTCCAGCGCCGTGCCGCGCAGACCCCGGACCAGGTGGCCCTGCGTTTTCTGGCTGAGTCCGCCGACGACACCGTGGTGCTCAGCTACCGCGACCTGGACCTGCGCGCCCGCACCATCGCCGCCGCCTTGCAGGCCTCGGTCGAGCCCGGCGAGCGCGCGGTGCTGCTGTTCCCCAGCGGCCCGGATTATGTCGCGGCGTTCTTTGGCTGCCTGTATGCCGGGGTGATTGCGGTGCCGGCTTATCCGCCGGAGTCCACCCGTCGCCATCACCAGGAGCGGTTGCTGTCGATCATCGCCGATGCCGAGCCAAGGCTGTTGCTGACCAGCAGTGGTTTGCGCGACGCCCTGGGTCAGATCGAAGAAGCGCCGCCCCTGCTCTGCGTGGATGAGCTGCATACGGATGTTGCTGCCGGCTGGATCGCGCCAAACCTGCAGGCCGACGATATCGCCTTCCTGCAATACACCTCCGGCTCCACGGCTTTGCCCAAAGGCGTGCAAGTCACCCACGGCAACCTGGTGGCCAATGAACTGTTGATCCGTCGCGGCTTCGGCATCGACCTGAACCCGGATGACGTGATTGTCAGCTGGCTGCCGCTGTACCACGACATGGGCCTGATCGGCGGCCTGCTGCAACCGATCTTCAGTGGTGTGCCGTGTGTGTTGATGTCACCGGCCTACTTCCTCGGCCGGCCGTTGCGCTGGCTGGAAGCGATCAGCCAATACCGCGGCACCATCAGCGGTGGCCCGGACTTCGCCTACCGCCTGTGCAGCGAGCGGGTCAGCGACTCGGCCCTGGAACGCCTCGACCTGAGCCATTGGCGCGTGGCCTATTCCGGTTCCGAGCCGATCCGCCTGGACACCCTGGAGCGCTTCGCCGAGAAATTCGCCCGCTGCGGCTTTACCCCGAACAACTTCTTTGCCTCCTATGGCCTGGCCGAGGCGACTCTGTTTGTCGCCGGTGGCACTCGCGGCCAGGGCATCCCGGCCTTGCGCCTGGACGAACAGGCGCTGGCCGCCAACCGGGCGGAGCCTGGGCAGGGCAGTGCGATCATGAGCTGCGGCACCAGCCAGCCCGAGCACGGGGTGCTGATTATCGAGCCCCATACCCTGGCCGAACTGGCCGACAATTGCGTCGGCGAAATCTGGGCCAGCGGCCCGAGCATTGCCCATGGTTACTGGCGCAACCCCGAAGCCACCGCCAAGACGTTCGTGCAGCACGCCGGTCGCACCTGGCTGCGCACCGGTGACCTGGGCTTTATGTGCGACGGCGAGGTGTTTATCACCGGGCGCCTGAAAGACCTGTTGATCGTGCGCGGCCACAACCTGTACCCGCAGGACATCGAACAAACCGTCGAGCGCGAAGTGGAAGTGGTGCGCAAGGGTCGTGTCGCGGCGTTTGCGGTGAATGACCAAGGCCTGGAAGGGATTGGCATCGCCGCAGAAATCAGCCGCAGCGTGCAGAAGATCCTGCCGCCCGAAGCCCTGATCAAGGCCATCCGCCAGGCGGTGGCCGAGGCCTATCAAGA
>Ga0180008_1001135_pt1 | contig 17717 bp, 16 predicted proteins | sample MM_PW_MetaG_FD_121121 | JGI IMG/M metagenome (GOLD analysis project Ga0180008, IMG submission 121121) | Groundwater microbial communities from the Aspo Hard Rock Laboratory (HRL) deep subsurface site, Sweden - MM_PW_MetaG | ecosystem: Environmental > Aquatic > Deep subsurface > Groundwater...
AAAGCAGCCAAAAAAGGATGAATCGCTAAACGCACAGCGGGCTGATGGTTATCGTCGGAACAGGCTTGGCGACACGCTCGCTCTCCTTCTATGTACGGGGTGCAATGGGGTTAATTTATGCAGACTTGAGGCAGTAGTGTTCAATCAATTCCCGCAATAGACGCACTGTAGGCGTCAAGCGTGACATTTCAAGGTACTCGCCCGGCTGGTGGGCACAGGCGATATCCCCAGGGCCGAGCACCAGGGTTTCACAACCAAGGCGCTGAAGATAAGGCGCTTCAGTGCCGAACGCCACTGCTTCGGCACGATGGCCGGTCAACCGTTCCGCGACCCGCACCAGCTCGGCGTCTTCCGGCTGTTCGAAGGGCGGCACCTCGGGGAACAGCGGTGCGTAGTCGATTTTTACTTGATGGCGCTCGGCGATAGGCTGCAGTTTCTGGCCAATGGCGTCGCGCAACACCTGAGGGTCCATACCGGGCAAAGGCCGCAGATCGAACTCCAGGGAACACTGGCCGCATATCCGGTTGGGGTTGTCGCCGCCATGGATGCAACCAAAGTTCAGGGTCGGTTGGGGTACCGTGAATTGTGGGTTGCGATACTCCCGCTGCCAGGCCAGGCGCAGGCCACGCAACTCGCCCATGGCGTCATGCATGGCTTCGAGGGCGCTGTGGCCCAGGCTCGGATCCGACGAATGGCCACTGCGTCCGAGGATATCGATGCGCTCCATCATCACGCCCTTGTGCAGGCGAATCGGCTTGAGCCCTGTGGGCTCGCCGATCACCGCCGCACGCCCCAGGGGACGGCCGGCCGCAGCCAGGGCGCGGGCGCCGGCCATGGAGCTTTCTTCATCGCAGGTGGCGAGAATCAACAGGGGCTGCCTGAAGGGTTGATCCAGCAGCGGCAGAACCGCTTCGATGGCCAGTGCGAAAAAACCCTTCATGTCGCAACTGCCCAGCCCTACCCAACGGCCATCCACTTCCGTCAGCCTCAAAGGATCGGTCTGCCACAGCGCTTCGTCGTACGGCACGGTATCGCTATGCCCCGCCAGCACCAGGCCACCGGGGCCACTGCCGAAGCTGGCCAACAGGTTGAATTTGCCGGGGCTGACCTGCTGGATCTCGCACTCAAAACCCAAGTCGCCAAGCCAGGTGGCGAGCAAATCGATCACCGGGCGGTTGGTCTGGTCGAGAGACGCTTGGGTGCAACTGACAGAAGGCGCAGCAATCAGTGCAGCAAATTGTTCTTTCATGGACGGTAAAGGCATGTGCTGTCTCTCGACTTCCACAGATGAAACCCATCATAGAACCATCTGCGCTGCACAATAAACCCGTGGCGGCACGTTGCCCGGCTCAGTCCTGTACACTGCACGGCCTTGGCAGCCACCTATTCCCCCGGCTGCACTCCCGATCCTGGATGTTCCGGCCATGCAAAAAGAAACCGAAATCAAGCTCCGCGTCAGCCGCGAGACCCTCGCCGCGCTGCGTGAGCACCCGCTCCTGAAAAAACGCAACAAAAGTGGCTGGGAACGCCGTGAGTTGATGAACCAGTACTTCGATACCCCCGAGCGCGACCTGGCTCAGGCCAAGGTTGCCCTGCGCCTGCGCAAGGATGGCGACGAAGTGATCCAGACCCTCAAGACCCGCGGCCACAGCGTTGCCGGCTTGTCGCAGCGTAATGAGTACGACTGGAAACTGCCCAAGGCCAAGCTGGATGTAAAAAAACTCGATGGCGAATGCTGGCCCGAGCAACTGGCCGGGCTGGACAAGAAGACCCTCAAGCCGATCTTCACCACCGACTTCGTGCGCGAACGCGCCGAAATCGCCTGGGGCCGTGGCAAGGCCAAGGTGGTGATCGAAGCCGCCCTGGACCTGGGCCAGGTGATTGCCGGTAAGCAGAAGGAAGAAATCTGCGAGTTGGAGCTGGAACTGCGCGAAGGCGAGCCCGCCGCCCTGCTGGAGCTGGCTGCCGAACTGGCCCAGACCCTGGCACTGATGCCGTGCGATATCAGCAAGGCCGAGCGCGGCTACCGTCTGTTCGACGCCAACAGCTATTCCCTGAGCCTGCCGGCCCCGCAACTGCAACCACAGATGCCCCTGGACGACGCCTTCGCCGCCCTCACCTGGCATCTGCTGGGGAGCAGCCAGCGCCTGGCCGAACAGTACCGCTTCAACGGACACTGGCGCCTGCTGCAGGACTGGGTAGAAAACCTCGCAGAAATGCGGGCCCTGATCGGCAGCCTCGGCCAGGCCGCGCCACGCCAGGCTACCAGCGAGCTGCGCAGCGCCCTCGATGCCCTGCTGGAAGACTGGCGCCCGCTGGTCCAGGCCGGTGAAGATGATGAAGACGTGCGCAAAGCCGCGCCGGAGCAGTTCCTTGAAGAATTGACCGACGTGCGCTGGGGCCTGTTCTCACTGAACACTTCGCGCTGGCTGCTGGCCCGCACCTGGACCCTGGACCGCAATGTGCGCGGCAACCGCCAGGGCGCCGCCCAGGTCGCCAACTGGCTGCCGCGTCTGCTGGCCGACGAAGCCGTCGCCCTGCGCCTGCCACGCTACCAGCAACAGCCCGAAGACCTGGCCGAGCAACTGCCGCGCATCGAGCGTCTGCAGGCTTGGCTGCACCATGCCCGGCACCTGCTGGAGATCCCGGAACTGGACCGTTTGTACGGCGAGTTGAACAAGTTGGCGGCACTGGCCAACCAGCCAATTACTGATGAGTCGCTGGATGCGCGGATGCATCAGGTGATTGCGGTGTATCAGAACCGTGCCTGGAAGACTTTGCTGCGTCTGTAAGATTGCTATCGCGGGCAAGCCCGCTCCCACATTGGAATGCCTTTTCCTGTGAGAGCGGGCTTGCCCGCGATAATGCCTGCACTTTCAACGCAACACTGGCAGGCTGGTGGTCGACTTGATTTCCGACAATGCCACAATCGAATTGACCTCTTGTATCCCCGGCACCATCGACAGTTTCTCAAAGAAAAACCGCTCATACGCCTCGATATCCGAGGTAACAATGCGCAACAGAAAGTCCACCGCCCCCATCAGCACATAACACTCCAGCACCTCCGGGAACCCGCGAATCGCCTCGGTGAACTCCGTGAAGTTGGAGCGCCCGTGGGCGTTGAGTTTGACCTCGGCAAAGATCTGCGTGTTGAGGCCAATCTTCTTGCGATCGAGCAACGTCACCTGGGCGCGAATCACCCCCTCTTCCTTGAGCCGCTGGATCCGCCGCCAGCAGGGCGACTGCGATAGCCCGACCTGCTCGGCAATCTGCGCGCTGGAGAGTGACGCGTCTTCCTGGAGCAGTGCCAGGATACGGCGGTCATACATGTCCAACTCACTATGCATAAAAATTCCCTTAAATCTGGCTTCTGCAAATTGCACTATTCATTTATAAGGCATATCAATTAAACATAGATAAGAAATACCCCACAGCCCATGTAAAAATTTCTCCAGTCAAACCTGGAGAACATCCATGCATTCAGTCCCAGCCAGCCCCACCACCCGCGTCGATGCCTGGGCCGCGAGCAACAGCCATTGCCAGGCGCGCTACCAGATCCTCGCCGAAGCCGAGCCTGATGTGCTGTGCCGGATCCTCAATTACTTCGCCTTGCAGTTCCTCGTGCCGCAACAGGTAAACGTGACCCGCGACCATGACCTGCTGAACATCGACGTGGTGATGGACGACCTGAGCTGGCACCGCGCCCAAGTGATCGGTGAAAAACTTCGTAACCTGATCAGCGTGTGCTCGCTGGAGCTGCAACCCGTTGAATCCACACGGCTGCAAACCGTACTGGCGGCAGCTCAGTAAAAGCCGGCAATAACCCTCTGGGCGACAGCGGTCAGGATCGGACTAGCCTTGGCACCACCGCTTGAAACCGCCCAGGAAACCGCTATGCCCGTAGCGCCAGAACTTCAGGATCGCAAGCTTTGCCTCGACGAACTGCTGCCCGCCCTCACCGCTCACGGCCTGATCGACACAGCCCTGGCCGAGCGCTTGCGGCGTACCCCGGCCAATGGCTTGCATCCGCTGGAGCTTCTCGCCGGCCAGTCACTGCCCGACCCCACACGGCCCGGCATGTCGCTGTCCCTGGAGCGGCTGACGGAGTGGCTCTCCAGTCATGTGGGGCAGCCCTATCTACGCATCGACCCACTGAAGATCGATGCAGCGAGCGTGGTACCGCTGATGTCCCACGCCTACGCCCAACGCCACCATATCCTTGCCGTCGCCCTTGATCGCGACAGCGTGACCGTGGCCAGTGCCGAACCTTACCTGCGTGACTGGGAAGCGGGACTGGCCCATGTGTTGAAGCGTTCGATCAAGCGCGTACTGGCCAACCCCCAGGCGATCCGCAGTTGCACCCAGGAGTTCTTCCGTCTGGCCAGGTCGGTCAGCGGGGCCGACCAGACCAACCCCATGGCGCCCCCCGTCGAGCCAATGCTCAACCTCGGTACCGGTGATCAGGAGCCTGATGCCAACGACGCGCATATCGTCAACATTGTCGATTGGTTGCTGCAATTTGCCTTTGGCCAGCGCGCCAGCGACATCCATATCGAGCCCGGCGCCGACCAGGGACGCGTGCGCTTGCGTATCGATGGGTTGCTGAACGATGTCTATCAGTTTCCGCCCCAGGTCACGACCGCCGTGGTCAGCCGCCTGAAAAGCCTTGGGCGGATGAATGTCGCAGAGAAGCGCAAGCCCCAGGACGGCCGGGTCAAGACCAGGACGCCCACGGGTATCGAAGTGGAGCTGCGCCTTTCGACCCTGCCCACGGCCTTCGGCGAGAAACTGGTGATGCGGATTTTCGATCCCCAGGTACTGCTCCAGGATTTCCGGCAACTGGGGCTTTCCACCGATGACCTGCAGCGCTGGCAGTACATGACCGGCCAGGCCAACGGTATCATTCTGGTCACCGGTCCCACTGGGTCAGGCAAGACCAGCACGCTCTATACCACCCTGCGGCAACTGGCGGCCCGCACAGTGAACCTGTGCACGGTGGAAGACCCTATCGAGATGGTGGAACCGGCCTTCAACCAGATGCAGGTCCAGCACAATATCGACCTGACCTTCGCCAGCGGCATCCGCGCACTGATGCGCCAGGACCCGGACATCATCATGATTGGCGAGATCCGTGACCTGGAAACCGCTGAAATGGCGATCCAGGCGGCATTGACCGGCCACCTGGTGCTGTCGACCCTGCACACCAACGACGCTCCCAGCGCGGTAAGCCGCTTGCTGGAGCTGGGCATTCCCCATTACCTGATCAAGGCCACCCTGCTTGGGGTCATGGCCCAGCGCCTGGTTCGGCGATTATGTCCGCAGTGTAAAAGCCCGGTGGTGTTGAACCAGGACGATTGGCACAGCGCCACCCAGTCATGTACACCGCCGCCCACCCACGCCTACCGGGCCAATGGTTGCGTGGAGTGCCGGGACAGCGGCTATCACGGGCGCATCGGGGTCTACGAAATCATGCTGATGAATGACGCAGCCAAGGCCCTGGTCAGCGCCGACACCGACCTGCAGGCATTGCGCCGCGAGGCGCTCAAGGGCGGCATGCACAGCCTGCGCCTGGCGGGTGCGCACAAGGTGGCTGCGGGGCTGACTACCCTGGAAGAAGTGATACGGGTCACACCGGCGAACGAGTAAACCGTTCTTATCTGCGACAAGCCCGTTACAATCGACAGACTTCGCGTCACCGCCACCACCAGACAAGGAATCGTTATGCAGATCGGAACAGTGCTTCTCCTCTTTGTAGGCTTGGCCATCGCCATCCTGTTCATGGGCTTCAAGGTCGTACCCCAGGGCTACCAGTGGACAGTGGAGCGCTTCGGCCGCTACACCAATACGCTCAAGCCTGGCCTGAATATCATCATTCCGGTGATGGACCGTATCGGGCGCAAGATCAACGTGATGGAAAGCGTGCTGGATATTCCACCCCAGGAAGTGATCACCGCCGATAACGCCACGGTGCAGATCGACGCGGTGTGCTTCTTCCAGGTGGTGAACACCGCCCAGGCGGCCTACGAGGTCAACAACCTCGAACACGCGATCCGCAACCTGCTGCAAACCAATATCCGTACGGTGCTCGGCTCCATGGAGCTGGACGCCATGCTCAGCCAGCGCGACGGCATCAACGAGAAGCTGCTGCGCACAGTCGATGAAGCCACCGCGCCGTGGGGCATCAAGATCACCCGCATCGAGATCAAGGACATCAGCCCGCCAGCCGACCTGATGGCCGCCATGTCCGGCCAGATGAAAGCCGAACGGATCAAGCGTGCCCAGATCCTCGAAGCCGAAGGCCTGCGTGCCTCCGCCATCCTGACCGCCGAAGGCAAGAAACAGGCGCAGATCCTCGAAGCTGAAGGTGGTCGCCAGGCCGCATTCCTCGAAGCCGAGGCCCGTGAGCGCCAGGCCGAGGCAGAGGCCCGCGCCACACAAGTGGTATCGGAAGCGATTGCCACGGGCAATGTGCAAGCCATCAACTACTTTGTTGCGCAGAAATACATCGATGCCCTGGGCAAGCTGGCCTCGGCCAACAACAGCAAAGTGATCCTGATGCCGCTGGAAGCCAGCCAGGTCATCGGCGCAGTGGGCGGCATCGGCGAAATCGTCAAGGCCACCTTCGACAACAAGAAAGCCTGAGGCTCGCGCCATGTGGGAGTTCCTGCAACACCTGTCTTTCTGGGATTGGCTGGCGCTGGGCACGGTACTGCTGATTCTCGAAGTGTTTGGTGCCGGCGGTTATCTGTTGTGGATGGGCATCGCGGCGGCGGCCGTTGGCGTGCTCAAGTTCCTGATCCCGGGGCTTGGACTGGAGCTGCAACTGCTACTGTTTGCGATGCTGTCCATCCTGACGGCGGTGTACTGGTGGAAACGCCAGCGCAGCAGCGCCAAGGCCAGCGATCAGCCTGGGCTGAACATGCGCGGTTCGGAGCTGGTTGGCCGCACCTTTGTGGTACACCAGGCCATTATCGACGGCCGGGGCAAGATCAAGGTCGGCGACGGGGTGTGGATGGTGACAGGCCCTGATATGCCTGTAGGCACTCAAGTCCGGGTGATTGGCCAGGATGGCGTGATTTTACGCGTTGAAACTGTTTAGTCAGCCATGGAACTCGATCGGGTTATCTACAATCAAACTGTTCAGATAACCCAGTCGGAGTCACCCATCATGCGTCTCAAATATGCTGTCGCCACACTTGCCCTGCTGTCCCTTCCTGTTGGTTCAGCGATGGCCGACAGTTTCTGGCGTAATGTCATTTCATCGGGCGCCACCACCGGCTCGACCTACCTGACCTTCAAGGACCACAAGCTGGTCGTCGCCGCCCAGGACGACGCCGGCAGCTTTGTTGCCAGCGACGGCGGCATCCGTGGCCCTTACCTGGAAGCCGCCATGCAGAAAGTACGTGCGGACAACCCAGGCCTGAAGGCCACTGACATGGAGCTGGCCAACGCCATCCTGGCGAAGAACGCCATCGCCGCCGAGTGACAACCGGCACAAGAAAGCCGCTTTTGAAGCGGCTTTTTTTTGCCTGTTGTTCGACGATTCATTCACGGATGACAGGCTATATTCAGTCACCCCATGCGACGATGCCGGGGTTGATTTGAGCTTTTATTCTTAGTTCTTCTTAAAACGGATGCCTTCAACGTCATGAGCCAACTGCCTTTTCTGCCGTTTTCAAAACCTACCATTGATGAAGCCACCATTGCGGCAGTCGGTGATGTGTTGCGCTCCGGCTGGATCACCAGCGGGCCCAAGGTGCAGGCGTTCGAAGCGCAATTGTCACAATACTTTGGCGGTAGGCCGGTGCGCACCTTCAACTCCGGCACCTGCACCATGGAAATTGCCTTGCGCATTGCCGGCGTCGGGCCGGGGGATGAAGTGATCACCACGCCGATTTCCTGGGTGGCAACGGCCAACGTGATTCTGGAGGTAGGCGCCACGCCGGTGTTTGTCGATATCGATCCAGTCACACGCAATATCGATCTGACTCAATTGGAAGCGGCGATCACACCGCGCACCAAGGCAATCATCCCGGTGTACCTGGCTGGCCTGCCACTGGACATGCCGATGCTTTACGCACTGGCCAACAAATACGGGTTGCGGATTATCGAGGATGCCGCCCAGGCGTTGGGTTCCAGTTGGGATGGCCAGCGTATTGGTGCCACCGGGGATTTTGTCTCGTTCAGTTTTCAGGCGAACAAGAACATCACCTGTTCCGAAGGCGGCTGCCTGGTATTGAACAATGCCGAAGAAGCGCGCCTGGCGGAAAAGTACCGCCTGCAAGGCGTGACCCGTAGCGGGTTCGATGGCCTGGACGTGGATGTGCTGGGCGGCAAGTTCAACATGACCGATATCGCCGCCGCCATCGGCCTGGGCCAGTTTGCCCATATCGAGCAGATCACAGCCCATCGCCAGGCCCTAGCCCGGCATTACTTCGAGTGTTTCGGCAGCGATTTCGAGGCAACGTACGGCGCGCAACTGCCACCAGCAGACTTTGAAAACAGCAACTGGCATCTATTCCAACTAGTACTGCCTGAGCGTTCGGATGGCCTGCCAGCCCGCGCCACCTTCATGGAGCAGATGCAAGCCCAGGGCGTGGGCATTGGCTATCACTACCCGCCAATCCACCTGCTGAGCCTATATCGGGCGCAGGGATTCAAGGAAGGCATGTTCCCGGTAGCGGAAAGTGTTGGGCGCTTGATTGTGTCGTTGCCGATGTTTACGGCGATGACCAAGGGAGATGTGGAGCGGGCCGTCGCAGCAGTGAAGCAGGCGCTCAAGCCCTGACGGTTGTAGGAGCCGGCTTGCCGGCGAGGGCGATCACAAGATCGCCACCCGGCTTGAAGGCCTCATCGCCGGCAAGCCGGCTCCTACAGGGGGCGGTGTTATTCGCCGATGGCAGCTTTGTAGCCAGCGGCATCCAGCAGCTTTTCCAGATCGGCGGCATTGCTTGGCTTGACCTTGAAGATCCAGGCCTCGTACGGCTTTTCATTGAGCGACTCAGGGGCATCGGCCAACGCCTCGTTGACCGCAATCACTTCGCCCGAAACTGGCGAGTAAATATCCGAAGCAGCCTTCACCGACTCTACTACGCCCGCAGCGTCGCCCGCGGCGAACACCTTGCCCACTTCAGCCAACTCAACGAAAACCACATCACCCAACGCTTCCTGGGCATGATCGGAGATCCCGACGGTCACGGTGCCATCCGCTTCCAGGCGTGCCCATTCGTGGCTTTCGGCAAAACGCAGTGCGGCAGGGATATCGCTCATAGTCTGTGTCCTCAAAAAGAAATGTCAGCGGCCATCGGCCCGCCGGAAAAGATTAGATCAAGGTTTTGCCATGGCGCACAAAGGTCGGCTTGACCACTCGTACCGGGTACCACTTGCCGCGAATCTCGACTTCAGCACGGTCAGCGGTGGCCATCGGTACACGCGCCAGGGCAATGGATTTACTCAGCGTAGGAGAGAAACTACCACTGGTGATCTCTCCTTCGCCAACATCGGCGATACGCACCACTTGATGAGCGCGTAAAACTCCACGTTCTTCCAGCACCAGGCCCACCAGTTTGAGCTTCACGCCAGCCGCCCGCTCGGCTTCCAGGGCGGCGCGGCCAATGAAGTCGCGGCTGGCGGGTTCCCAGGCAATGCTCCATGCCATATTGGCAGCCAAAGGTGACACATTCAGATGAATATCCTGGCCGTAGAGGTTCATGCCGGCCTCAAGGCGCAAGGTGTCACGCGCGCCGAGACCAATGGGCGAGATGCCCGCGCCCACCAGGTCGTTGAAAAAACCTGGCGCCTGGTCGGCGGGCAGGACGATTTCCAAGCCATCTTCGCCGGTATAACCCGTACGGGCGATAAACCAGTCGCCGTCGGCCCTGCCTTCGAAAGGCTTGAGCTGGTGGATCAAGGTGGCGCGGGACTGGGTGACCAACTCGGCAATCTTGTGCCGGGCCTGGGGCCCCTGGATGGCCAGCATCGCCAGGTCCGGGCGTTCGCGCATCATCACCTGGTAGCTGCCCAAATGGGCCTGCATCCAGGCGATGTCCTGGTCGCGAGTGGCCGCATTGACCACCAGTCGGTAACCGTCGTCGGCACGATAGACGATCATGTCATCCACCACGCCGCCCTGCTCGTTGAGCATGGCGCTATACAACGCATGGCCGCAGCCATGCAAACGATCGACATCATTGGCCAGCAGATACTGCAGCCACTCCCTGGCCTGGCGGCCCGAGATATCGATCACGGTCATATGGGAAACATCAAACACCCCGCAGTCCCGGCGCACCTGATGGTGCTCCTCGACTTGCGAGCCGTAGTGCAGAGGCATATCCCAACCGCCAAAATCGACCATTTTCGCGCCAAGGGCGAGATGCAGGTCATACAGAGGCGTACGCTGTCCCATGGGTTTCTCCTTCCGGGCGTGGCGAAGGTGCGGGCAATGGCGATTCGGGCTACACACCTTGAAATAAAAGGCCTGCAGCCACAATCAACCACCCTGCCCAAAAGACGGGCCGCACCGAATGCCGCGCATTGTAGCCTCAAGCCGTAGGACTGGCACCTAACCGATTCGTCGGGCGGAGCGTCGTATCAAGCCAATGACCGGCAACAGGCCGACCAGTACCAGGGTTAATGCCGGCAAGGAAGCACGCGCCCACTCGCCTTCGCTGGTCATCTCAAAAATGCGTACCGCCAGCGTATCCCAGCCGAATGGGCGCATCAGCAGGGTCGCGGGCATTTCCTTGAGTACATCGACAAACACCAGCAGCGCTGCACTCAAGGTGCCGGGCAGCAAAAGCGGCAGATACACTTTGCAAAACAGTCGTGGCCCACTGACGCCCAGGCTGCGTGCCGCTTCCGGTAAAGACGGGCGGATGCGTGCCAGGCTATTTTCCAGTGGACCATAAGCCACGGCCAGGAAGCGCACCAAATAGGCCATCACCAGGGCCGACAGGCTGCCCAGCAGCAACGGTTTGCCTGCGCCTCCCAGCCAACTGGAAACCGGGATCACCAACTCGCGGTCCAGATAGCTGAACGCCAACATGATCGACACGGCCAATACCGAGCCCGGCAAGGCATAGCCCAGGTTACCCAGGCTCACCCCGGAGCGGATGGCCCGGGTCGGCGCCAGGCGGTTGGCGAACGCCAGCAGCAACGCCACGCTGACGGTAATCAGCGCCGCCATACCGCCCAGGTAGAGGGTATGCACAATCAGCCCGGCGTAGCGCTCGTCGAGGTCCAGGCGCCCGCGCTGCCAGAACCAAACCACCAATTGAATCATCGGGATAACAAAGGCACAGGCAAACACCAGGGCACACCAGCCGGTCGCGGCGGCGGCCTTGAAGCCATGCAGGTGATAGAGCGCCTTGCCCCGCGGGCGTTCGTTGCTTGGGCGGCTGGCGCCACGGGCACGACGCTCGCCGTAGAGCACCAACATCACCACCAACAGCAACAGGCTCGCCAGTTGCGCGGCGCTGGACAGGCTGAAAAAGCCATACCAGGTCTTGTAGATGGCGGTGGTAAAGGTGTCGAAGTTAAAGACCGACACCGCGCCGAAGTCCGCCAGGGTTTCCATCAGCGCCAGGGCCACGCCAGCGCCAATGGCCGGTCGCGCCATGGGCAAGGCCACCCGCCAGAACGCCTGCCAGGGCGATTGACCCAGCACCCGCGCAGCTTCCATCAGCCCCTTGCCCTGGGCCAGAAAGGCAGTGCGCGCCAGCAGGTAGACGTAGGGATAGAACACCAGCACCAGCACGATGATCACGCCGCTGGTGGAACGTACCCGGGGCAGGCGCAGCCCTGTGCCGAACCACTCGCGCAGCAGGGTTTGTACCGGCCCGGAGAAGTCCAGCAGGCCGACGAAGACAAATGCCAGAACATAGGCCGGAATGGCAAACGGCAGCATCAGCGCCCAGTCCAGCCAGCGCCGGCCGGGGAACTCACAGAGGCTGGTCAGCCAGGCCAGGCTCACGCCCAGCACTGTTACGCCAACCCCGACACCCAGCACCAGGGTCAAGGTGTTGCGCAGCAGACGCGGCATCTGGGTGTCCCACAGGTGCGACCAGATTTGCGTGTCGATACTTTGCCAGGACAGCAACAGGACACTCAGCGGCAGCAGCACCAGGGCGGCGACCGTGAAAACCGGCAGGTACCAGCGGCGTTGGGCGGGGTGGGCCAAGGACGAACTCTCAGGCTGTGGGGGTCTTGAAAGGGCCGCAAACCAATGTGGGAGCGGGCTTGCCCGCGATGCAGGCACCTCGGTTTATCATCAATACCGAGGTGATGCTATCGCGGGCAAGCCCGCTCCCACAAAAACCTGCTCCTACCTATGATTTGCGGTGTTTTTAAACCCGCATCAGTTCCAGCCCGCACGATCCATCAGGCGAATGGCTTCAGCCTGGCGCTTGCCCGCCACTTCCACCGGCAGGGTATCGGCAACGAATTTGCCCCAGGCCGCCACTTCTTCGGAGGGCTGCACCGCCGGGTTGGCCGGGAACTCCTGGTTGACGTCGGCAAAGATTTTTTGCGCCTCAGGCGTGGTCATCCACTCCACCAGAGCCTTGGCGGCTTGCGGGTGCGGTGCGTACTTGGTCAGGCCAATGCCCGATAGGTTGACATGTACGCCACGGTCGCCCTGGTTCGGCCAGAACAGCTTGACCCCCAGGTCCGGCTTTTGCTTGTGCAGGCGGCCGTAGTAGTACGTGTTGACGATGCCAACGTCACATTGCCCAGCGTTGATTGCTTCCAGCACAGCAACATCATCGGAGAACACATCGGTGGACAGGTTATTCACCCAGCCCTTGATGATTTCTTCAGTCTTGGCCGCGCCATGGGTTTCGATCAGGGTGGCGGTCAGCGACTGGTTGTAGACCTTCTTCGCCGTGCGCAGGCACAGGCGGCCTTCCCATTGCTTGTCGGCCAGGGCTTCGTAGGTGGTCAGCTCACTCGGTTTCACCCGGGCGGTGGAATAGGCGATGGTCCGCGCACGCAGGCTCAGGCCGGTCCAGGCATGGCTCGATGAACGATATTGCGCAGGGATATTGGCGTCGATCACCTTGGAGGTGAACGGTTGCAGGATACCCATCTGCTCGGCTTGCCAGAGGTTGCCGGCATCCACGGTCAGCAGCAGGTCGGCGGTGGCGTTCTCGCCTTCGGCCTTGATGCGCTGCATCAGCGGCGCTTCCTTGTCGGTGATGAACTTCACCTGGACACCGGTTTTCTTGGTGTAGGCATCGAACACTGGCTTGATCAACTCGTCGATACGAGAGGAATAGACCACCACTTCGTCAGCCGCCTGGGCGGTGGTGCTGGCGATAAGGGTGAGTGCCAGGGCAGTCAGGAGGCGCTTGGGGGCCAACATAGGTGCGGTCTCTCGTAGGAAAAGTGAACGTAAATGATAAGGACTCACATTTAGCATCTCAACCGAACACTGGGTGGAGGCGTTACGAGATGTTGCGTGATTGGATTCTGAGGGTGCGGCAACTGGCCTCACAAAAGTGTCAGGCCTTGGCCAGATCCGGCAAATCCCCGGTCAAGCCCAGCGCCTGACGCACAAACAGCGCCTTAGCCTCAGGCATCTGATCAACCATCTTCAGCCCGGCATTGCGCAACCAGCGCAACGGCAGTTGGTCGGCCTGGAACAACCGCTCAAAGCCCTCCATCGCCGCCATCAGCGCCAGATTGTGCGGCATGCGCCGCCGCTCGTAGCGGCTAAGCACCTTCACATCCGCCAAGCGCTCACCGCGCTCGCTGGCCTGCAGCAACACCTCGGCCAACACCGCCGCATCGAGGAAGCCCAGGTTCACGCCCTGCCCGGCCAACGGGTGGATAACGTGGGCCGCATCGCCAATCAGCGCCAGGCCTTCGGCGACGTAGCGCTTGGCGTGGCGCTGGCGCAACGGCACACACAGGCGTGGGTCGGCACTGACCACGCTGCCCAGCCGCCCTTCAAAGGCGCGCTCCAGTTCGCGGCAGAAGCTTTCGTCGTCCAGGGCCATCAGGCGCTCGGATTCACTCGGCGTGGTCGACCAGACGATGGAACACCAATCTTCCTGACCATCACGTACCAACGGCAGGAACGCCAGTGGCCCATGATCGGTAAAACGCTGCCAGGCCGTGCGCTGGTGCGGCTGGCTGCTGCGCACGCTGGTGACGATGGCGTGGTGCAGGTAATCCCATTCGCGGGTGGCAGTGCCCGTCAGGCGGCGCACGGCCGAGTTGGCGCCGTCGGCGGCGATCACCAGCGGCGCCCGCAGGGTGCGGCCATCGGCCAGGGTCAGCAACCAGTCATCGCCGGAGCGGCGCATCTGCTCCAGGCGGGCATTGGCCAGCAGCCCCAGGTCGCAGTCGTGCAGGCGCTCAAGCAAGGCGTCCTGGACCACGCGGTTTTCGACGATATGTCCCAGCACCTCGGCATGCACGCTGGCCGCTGAAAAGTGGATCTGCCCGGTACCGCTGCCATCCCACACCTGCATCTGGCCGTAAGGGCTGGCGCGGCGGCTGGCGATGCCGTCCCACACCCCCAGGCGCTCAAGAATACGCTGGCTGGCCGCCGACAAGGCGCTCACCCGCGGCTCAAACGGAGCATCGGCGTCAAACGGTTTGACGCTCAAGGGGCTGCCGTCGAGCAGCAGCACTTGCAGGCCACTGCCTTGCAACGCCAGCGCCAGGGCGCTTCCGACCATTCCGGCCCCGACAATCAGCACATCTGCGCGCATGTCCATGCTTTATGCCTGTTTCGCTGGCGGCTTGCGCCGCACGTAAAGGGTTTTGTCGACTCGCGCCACCAGGGTGCCGGAGCCGTCGTGAATCTGTACCTTGAGGTGTGGCAAGTACTTCTCGCCACCCTCGGTCTGGCGCCGCACCTCATCCAGCAAGGCCTGGTCGATGGAGAACTCGGCAAACACCGGTCCTTTGCCCGGTGAGATGAAATCGATACTGGCGGCCTTGTCCCAGACGATGTAGTCGCGCCCCAGGTTCTCCATCAACATCAGCATGTAGAACGGGTCGACCATCGAGTACAGGCTGCCGCCAAACTGCGTTCCGACGTAATTGCGGTTGTACCAGCCCAGGCCCATGCGCACTTTGGCATGACGAAAGTCAGCACTCAGGTGCTGGACCCGTACCCCGGCACCGAGGTACGGCGGGTACAGGCTCAAGACCCAGCGCAACAACCGCGCCTTGCCCAGGCGCTCGATCAGCCACTTACGCATCGGGGCGCGTACCCAGGCCCATGGCCTGCCGGGCGAACCAGCGTTTGGCCGGCGGCAGCAGGTCCAGGCCCAGCAGGCCAAGGTTGCGGCCCATGGCGACCAATGGCTGGCCGCTGCCGAACAGGCGGGTGACCTGGTCGGAGAAGCCCACGGTCAGTTGTTGATCCAGGCGCTGGCGTTCGCGGTAGGCCTGCAGAGTCGCCAGGTCGCCCGGCACCGCAGGCCCGGCCAGCAAGGCCTCGGCCAACGCATAGGCATCGCGCAGGGACAGGTTGAAACCCTGGCCGGCAATCGGGTGCAGGCTATGGGCGGCGTTGCCGAGGATCACCAGGTGCGAGCGTACTTGTTCTTCGGCCTCCACCAGGGTCAACGGGTAAAGGTGACGCGCGCCGACCTGCTTGAGGGTGCCCAGGCGATAGCCGAACACACCCTGCAGCTCGCTGAGGAAACTGCGCTCATCCAGCTGTGCCAGGCGCTGGGCGTCCATGCCGACGCGGGTCCAGACCAGTGCGCAGCGGTTGTCCGCCAACGGCAGCAAGGCCATCGGGCCGTCATCGGTGAAGCGCTCGAACGCCTCGCCGTTATGGGCTTCGCTGGGGGTGATGTTGGCGATCAGGGCGCTCTGGTTGTATGGCCGTTGCTTGACGCCAATGCCCAGCTGCTCGCGCAACCCGGAGCGGCCACCATCAGCCAGTACCGCAAGGTCACACTCGATGACGGTTTCATCGTCGAGGGTCAGGCGATAACCATCGGCCAACGGTTCCATGCGGCTGACGTGCGCCGGGCAGCGCCAACTGATCACGTCTTTGTCCAGGCCTTGCCACAGGCACTGCCCAAGCCAGGCGTTTTCCACCACATAGCCCAGGGCCGGTACGCCTTCTTCCAGCGCCGACAAGCGTGCGGTAGAGAAGCGGCCACGGTCGGAAACGTGGATTTGCTTGATCGGCTCGGCGCGCCGGGAAATGTCCTGCCATACGCCCAGGCGCTGGTAAATCTGCCGCGCCCCAAACGACAGCGCCGAAGAGCGCGCGTCGTAGCTCGGCTGATAGCTGTCGCCGGGGGCGAAGGGTTCGATCAACACGATCTTCCAGCCCCGAGCCTTGGCCCCGGCCTGCAACGCCAGCGCCAGGCTGGCGCCCACCAGGCCGCCGCCGATAATCGCCAGGTTGACCCGGCTCATCGGGCGGCCGCCATCAGTGCTTCAATCTCGGCCACGCCCTTGGGTACGCCACCGGTCAGAATTTCACAGCCTTGCTTGGTCACCACCACGTCGTCCTCGATGCGCACGCCTATGCCACGCCATTTCTTTGCCACGTTCTGGTTGTCCGGGGCAATGTAGATGCCCGGTTCCACGGTCAGGGCCATGCCCACTTCCAGCACCCGCCATTCGCCGCCGACCTTGTACTCGCCGACATCATGCACATCCATGCCCAGCCAGTGCCCGGCACGGTGCATGTAGAACGCCTTGTAGGCTTCGCTGGCGATCAATTCGTCCACATCACCCTGCAACAAACCCAACTTCACCAGCCCGGCAGTGATGACGTGCACCGTCGCCTCATGGGCCTGGTTCCAGTGCTTGTCCGGCGCGATCTGCGCAAAAGCGGCTTCCTGGGAGGCCAGCACCACTTCGTAGATCGCCTTCTGCTCGGCGGAGAACTTGCCATTGACCGGCCAGGTACGGGTGATATCGCTGGCATAGCAGTCGATCTCACAACCGGCGTCGATCAAGACCAGGTCACCGTCCTTGAGCAGCGCGTCATTCTGCTGGTAGTGCAGGATGCAGCTATTGCGCCCCGAAGCAACGATGGAGCCATAGGCCGGCATCTTCGCCCCGCCCCGGCGGAACTCGTAGTCCAGCTCGGCTTCCAGGCTGAACTCATGCAACCCGGCGCGGCAGGCCTGCATCGCCCGGATATGGGCCGCACAGGAAATCCGTGCGGCTTCGCGCATGACCTTCACTTCTGCGGCGGATTTATACAGGCGCATGTCGTGCAGCAGATGATCCAGGGCAACGAATTCGTTCGGCGGCTGCGCACCGAGGTGCGCCTTGGAGCGGATCACGTTGATCCACTCCATCAGGTGCCGGTCGAATTCGGCATTGCTGCCCATGGCCGAGTACACGCGGTCGCGGCCTTCGATCAGGCCGGGCAGGATGTCGTCGATATCGGTAATCGGGAAGGCATCGTCGGCACCGTATTCGCGAATCGCGCCTTCGGTGCCGGCACGCAGGCCGTCCCACAACTCGCGCTCGGCATTGCGTTCACGGCAAAACAGCACGTATTCGCCATGAATGCGCCCAGGCATCAGCACGATCACCGCTTCGGGTTCGGGAAAGCCGCTCAGGTATTGGAAGTCGCTGTCCTGGCGGTAGACGTGCTCGACATCACGGTTGCGGATCGCCACGGCGGCGGCCGGCAGGATCGCGATGCTGTTGGGTTCCATCTGCGCCATGAGCGCCTTGCGGCGGCGGGTGTATTCCGCCTTGGGGATATGGATCATGGGCAG
>Ga0180008_1001136_pt1 | contig 17686 bp, 17 predicted proteins | sample MM_PW_MetaG_FD_121121 | JGI IMG/M metagenome (GOLD analysis project Ga0180008, IMG submission 121121) | Groundwater microbial communities from the Aspo Hard Rock Laboratory (HRL) deep subsurface site, Sweden - MM_PW_MetaG | ecosystem: Environmental > Aquatic > Deep subsurface > Groundwater...
AAAGGTAGTTAAACGGTCTTCTTCGGTTTTTTTCTGGTATTTACGCCAGAAACGCTGCAGGAAAGAGCTACCTTCTTTGTCGGCAAAACGGCGTAAGTAATCTTCACGACGTGGATCTTTATCGTTTTTCAGTAATAAAGAGGTGCTGCCCGCGGTTTGGTAGCTGCTGCTGTAGGCCACTATGTCGCGCATAATACGCACGAAAGGCAGGTTAATGGATTCTTTTAATGACTCCAGTACAGTTGGAACTCTACTGTCTTCTTTTCTCTGGAAGTTATTAAATACCTGCAAGCCACCACCGGTAAAAAAGCGTTCGGAAGGTGAGGCTGAATAAGTACGCTGCAAGGCTGCGTCGAGCATCTTCGGCAAAGCACGATCTGCTGTATGCGCCATGTAAGTGGCAGCCCAGCGGGTTAAATTATCGTTTGGTGCTATTTCAAGGTTGAGCAGGTTTTCCGGTAACTCATCAATAAAAGAGTCATGCAGCTCGGCGATAATCTCCAGATAAGTGGTCAGCACCCGTAGTTTGGCGGTAGAACCTAATTCCAGCTTGCTGCCTTCGTTTAAATCAAAAGGCTGATCAGTGTTGTCGGTTTGCACCCGCACTCTGTTGCCACCTGGTGTTTTTTCAAACAAGGTAAAGCTGTAGGTTACTTTGTCTGTATTAGTGGCACTTAACAGTTTTTCGCCCAATAAACCTACTTTTTCTGCCACAGCAGGGGAGGCCAGACTATTGAGGTAGTGACTGACTTTTTGCTGCAATTCATGGTGTAGCGACACTTTAGCTGTTAAATCCAGCCGGTCTAAATCGTACAGCTGCTGATTCAATAAGGTACCCAGACGACCCCGCGCTACGTTGATCCCTTTGAGGGTTTGCGCGTCCTGTTTAATGCCGGTAGCCTTGCCGCCTTTAAATAATAAACGTTGTGACATGGCGGAATCAGCCAGATCTTTGTCTATCACTTTGGCATTCGCCAGCACCCTTAAATGGCTGTTGGTTAACTCTTCTAAATCATCATGGCCTTGTAACAAGTAATAAGACGGACGACGCTGAGCTATCATCAACGCCAGCACCTGACGTAATGCCAAACCTCTTAAGCTCTTATTTTGTTCCGTGGGTTCGGCATTTAAAACCTTATTGAATCGACCAAAGTCGGTGCCAAACCAAGCCCATAATGCATCACCCACACCATGTACTTCGCCAAAACCAGGGGCTGAAGACAAGGGCACAGAGTTTAAGTAATCCAGCACAATTTCATGCCGGGTTAAAGAGGTATCGGCGCCATAACGATAGGCCCGCACTGAACCTGACACCATCTGCAAAAACTTATCGGTGAAACTTTGGGTTAAGCCCTGGGGTGAATGGCGGTATTTTTCAATCTGAGTGGCCAGCGTACTGCCCCCTGCTGACTGGCCCTCTAAATTTAAAACTTTAGTCACCTGAGACACAGCTGCCATCATAAAACGTGGCCAGTCTACGGCTGGGTTAGCGCGGGCAGGTGAGGTTAAAAGTTTACGGTTTTCTATAAATAACAGGCTGTTACGTACAACAGCAGGTACATCAGCCGGATGGTCGTAAACCCGTTGCGGATGAGAAAACGAAAACAGCTCTTCGTTACGGCAATCGCCAATTAATAAACCACCCTGAGCTTTTTCACGGTAGGGCGGGAAAAATCCTAATTGGGTGTAAAACAGCAGATCAGGTGAAAAAACTGCTTGTTGTTCAATAACAAAATTGCTTTGAGTCAGACGCGGAATGAATTTAGGTAGTTTGGAGTAACCCAAACGTTGATCAAAAGGACCTGCAATAGGATAAGACACCTGATCGGTAGCGCCAGACTGCAACTTATAGGTTAGTTTTTTGGCATAAGCACTTATTTCTGTCGCCTGATAATGCGCGGTATGCAGCTCATAAATCACCAGCGCTGTGCCGGATAACAACAGTAAAATAAATAACCATGGAATAAGGCTACGACGGCGTGGCCGAACAACAGGCGCGGGTTGTTCCGACTGTCTTTCGTCACGGTAGTTATCAAATTGCATCTGATTATAATCTGGTGGGGATGACAAGTTCTTATCCATGAGTTCAGGCATCTGCCATGTCATTCGATTTTAACTGGTATAAGCCTGCTTTGCAGCTGAATTTTGTTGAAGTTTTTGCATCAAACATACTGATTTGTCTCCATTTACTGCTTTTTTTCCGGTTTCGACTCTGAAGGCGCTGGTAAAACCTTCCTATCAAACCAAAGTTCGAGGCTTTGACGGAAGTTTGGATCCGCCTGAACTTTAGTAAGCACAGTATTTATGCGTTTTATTTGTTGTCGCCCCCAGTCGCTATTACTACAGCCAACAGCTCCGGCAATAGGCTGAGACAACTCGGCAATAGGCACATAAACCAGACCTTTAGCCTGCTCTGGTGCTGTTTTGTTCATGTACGTCAGAATAATGTCGTAATCCAGCATGAAATCTATCCGGCCACTCTGAATCATTTTTAATAAGGCCACCGGACTGTCGTCACCGGATCGGATCAAGCCATTTTTACGGTAAGGCTCTAACAGCGGTTCAAGCTCACCGTATCTGCGCCCAGCAGCCAACCCAAGTTTAAAGGTTTGTGCCTCTAATAACTTTTCCAGGGTTAAGGGGGTGCCAAATTGCTGATTGAAGTGATGGGCCAGAGCTTCGCGGGTGATCACGCCCTGAGGCCTGTACCAATGAGTAGGTGTGCTGAATACTGCGGTTTTAGTGGGCTCTTTTCTGTGGATCATGCAAGGAAAACACAACTTTTCCCTTTTATTCAGAGCCTGATGAATACGGGTTTGTGGCATCAATAAAAGCTGATGTTTTGTTTCGGGCAGTTGTTTTTGGATACTACGCAAGAGTTGATCACACAGACCTTGTTGGTCAAAGGGACCACCGACAATATGAAAAGGAGGAGCTGCATTGATCGCCCAGCTCAGCTGAGGTTTGGCGGTATTTGCTATGCTAGGGTTACTGAGCAGCAGCGCCACAAGAACCAAAACAAATTGCATTTGAGCGGTGCCTTAGGTTTTTCCTTAACATATTGTTAATCTAACCAAAGCATCGCAGGAGGACAAGGTTTAATTCAGTTCAGCAACAGAATCGCTGAACTGAATTCATAAGCACAATGCTGGTTTAGTGGTGGTGATGACCACCTACACCATGAGCGTGACCATGCTCTATCTCTTCAGCTGAGGCTGCACGCACATCAATCACGTCAATCTCAAAACTCAGAGTTTTGCCGGCTAATGGGTGGTTGGTGTCTACTTCAGCTTTAAACATACCCACTTTAACCACTGTGACCTGACGTTGACCCTGTTCAGTATTCACAACGGCCACCATGCCTGGTTTCCATTTTTTTGCGCCAACCAGGTGTTTTACCTGAACACTTTGAATCGAGTCTTCAGTGCGCTCACCGTAGGCATCAGCAGGTGCTAAAGTAGCGGTAAATTTGTCACCGGCCTGATGACCTTCCATTGATTTTTCTAAACCTTCAATCAGGTTGCCATGACCTTGCAGGTATAAAACCGGGTCCTGGCTTCTGGAGTTTTCTAATACGCCAGTCTCGTCTGACAGGGTGTAGTGGAATTGAACCACGGTATCTTTAGTAATTTGCATTGTCTGTTTATCCGCTGCTTGCTAAAAAATGGCCGCTATTATTACGCAACGGCGTTATCGGGTCGACTTTTTTCTATGATTGATGCAGTAAAGCCGGGTGAGTTTGAGCCCAGCTTAACGGGTCCAAAGCGTAAAAGGATCGTAACTGCTGGTACAAAGCGCCATGCTGGGCAGTGAATAAATCAGGTTGTTCAAAAAACACCTCTGAAATGACCGCAAAAAACTCTGCCGGATTAGTGGCGGCGTACGAGTCAAACAAAGTAGGTAAGCCCAGTGCTAACTGCTTTTGCAGTTGTTCAAATTCGCGGGATAACACCAAAGACCACTCTTTATAAGCTTCTGTGCTGTTCAGTAAAGGAGCACCTGTGGCCTGACCTTTTAGTTGATCCAACTGATGCGCAAACTCATGGATCACCAGATTATGACCATCGTTACAAATCGCTGCTGATTTTAAGGTATCGACCCATGACAAGATAATCTGGCCGGTTTGCCAGGACTCTCCCAAACGCACTTGTGCCATTTCGCTGACGACTCCTGCTGTATCTGATTGCGCAGTGGGCACCACAAAAGCGGCCGGATAAATCAGAATTTGTTTTAACTTTGGGTAGTAATGAGCAGGTTTATTTAGCAGCAGCAAACAGGCCTGAGCTGCTATGGTGACTTTCATCTCGTCAGTGACAACTAAGTCAGCACAGCCAACAAATTGTTTTTCTGCGACAAAGACCTGGATCAGTTTTTTCAGTTGCAACTGCAAGTCAGCAGGCAAAGCCCGAAAGTAAGGCATACGATGTTTTAAAACTTGACGCCACGCGGCAGGAAAAGGCTGCTGCTGAATTTTTTTCCGGCGATATGTCTTCCAGACCGGAGGCAAAAATACCGCAGCTAACACCACTAATGTGAGCAAGGCTAACAACAATAAAGGCACTGAATGTGCTCCAACTGATCTCTGATGAAGCTGTTATGGCGGCGCTACAGATAAATTCAAGGTCAGAGTGACTGAAGAGGTTGCGTCTTTACAGAAAAAAACTATACCCTTTGAGTATCTATAAGTGATCGAGCCTGCTGATGAATCTGTTTCAACTGAATTTGACCCCTGGGTTAGTGCACCCCATTTTATTGCAACTGCGAGATCCTCAGATCCAAAAAGATCGGCTGCGTTTTAAATTTAACTTAGAGCGTTTAGGTTTTTTGCTGGCAGCAGAATTAGCAAAAACTTTGCCTGTGCATAAAGTTGAAGTGCAAACCGTACTGGGAACAACAGAAATTGCAGTGCCTGCACAGCCTCCGGTATTAGTGACCATATTAAGGGCAGGCCTGGCGTTTTATCAGGGCTTTGCCAATGCCTTTGATGATGCAGACAGTGGTTTTATCGGCGCTTACCGTGTCGAAGGCGAGTCGGCAGAGCAGCTTGAGATCCGGATGAATTACGCGGCTTTGCCTGATCTAACAGGTCGCGATTTGATTTTAATAGACCCAATGTTGGCGACAGGCGGGTCTTTGCTTAAAGTCTGGCAACTGATTGCTAGTCAGGCAACACCCCGTTCTGTGCATGTGGCCGCCGCTATTGCCGCGCCTGAAGGTGTGGAGGCGTTACGCCAGCATTTACCGCAAAACAGTTATTTGTGGTTAGGTGCTTTGGATCAGCAACTGAATGAGCAGGCTTATATAGTACCAGGCCTTGGTGATGCAGGGGATCTGTGTTTTGGCCCTAAGCTCTGAGGTTTTGGATCTCAGGGCGTTTTAGCCGCTAATGGTTGGCGGATCATCCATTGTTGTTTGGGCGCTATGATCTGCTGCAAAGGTAATTGTTCAATACTTTGCCCATCCAAAATCCGTATTTGCGGACTGACTTGTTTGGCGTAAGGTTGTTGTTGCAGGATGCGCAGTGCCAAATCAATACTGATGCGGGCCTGGATCACTGGCGAATCAGTTGCTGCTGCCAGCAACTGACCGCTTTGGATCAGCCGCACTACTTGTGGATTGGCGTAATACGCCATCACTTCAGTTTTTGTCAGGCTTTCAGCCGAGATAAAATTTTGGGCAACACCAGCAGCGACTGCATTGGCCAGCACATAGTTCGGCTGTTGGTGGCTAAACAGCTGTCGTACTAAAGTAGCCTGCGAGAAATTGTCTGTGGCGCCATAACCGCCATGCATAAGTTTAATCTGGCTCCCTTCTAATTCTTGTTTTAAACCCCGTTCTGCATCCTGTACCCATGCAGCCTGAACAGGTCCGGGAAACCAGGCTATAGTCGCATTCAGTTGCGGATTGAGTTTTAATAAATACTGGATGCTTTTGGCCGCCATATCCGCAAAAGATAGCGAAGAGCGGGCGGTAATAGCTGGGCTTTTGATACCATTAATCAGGTCAATCACCGGAATACCGGAATCTTTAAGCTGTAAAATTAAGTCGTTTAAGCCTTCACTGGAGATGGCGGCAATAATCAGCGCATCGGCTTTATTATTGACACAATCCTGTAGCTGCTGGCGTTGGCGCGGTAAATTCTCATAACCTCCGGCTTCATAAATTCCTAATTGCACGCCCTGGCGTTTCGCTTCTTCTGCTAAACCCCAGGATACGCCCCACCAGTAATGATCTTTGCCATGGGGCAACAAAGCACAGAGCCGCCATGCTTTAGTTATTTTTTGCAGCGGTTGATACTGCAGCTTTTTACCATCAGCCTGCACGTCAACCGGATACCAGTTCTGCTCTGCCTCTAACGAGAAGCCAAAACCAAAACCTATCATCAACAACGCTCTGAACATGAAATCCCCTTTTTATATCTGTTTAAAACTAGAGGAGATTTCAGCACTTGGCGAATAGTCTTTTCTGATGATCAGAGCCGGGCTAGTGTTGTGCCAATTTTTTTCGCAAATGCCAGAAATACCAAAGCACCATAGCCACGACCAGCGGAATACTGATGGACTCTATGGTTTTTGCTGGCCACTGCGGGATCCAGTGCACTATGGCTTGCTGAGCTTTGGTGAGAAGTTGCAGTGAGTAGTAGCTGATGGCGACGACCGACAAGCGTTCGACCGCACTTTGTAATTTAAGCTGCAAGTGAGCTCTTTTATCCATAGACGATAACAGCGTCTGATTTTGCCATGCCAGCTTTAAGTTGATTTGAGTGCGCAATAATTCAGTGGAACGTCCCAAACGTTCTGCCAATTGCTGCTGGCGCCTTAAAATCGACTGAGCTGTGCGCCAGGCCGGTGTTAAACGTCGTTCGGTAAAATGTTGTAACGACATTAAACCTTCAACAGGCTGTTCATCCAGACTTTTTAGCCTGTCCAATGTCAGTTGATAGTAGGCGTGGCTGGCTTGTAATCTGCTGCTGTTCTCTGAAATCTGATGTTCAGTCTGCGCTGCCAATTGGATCAGTTCATCCAGCAACTGCTCATCATTGCCTTGTTTTTGCTCAATACGCGAGGTAATGACCGCCAGTTGTTGTTCTTGTTGTGGCAACTGATGCAGTGCCTGCTTGCAATAAGGCCAGGCTAAAAGAGCCAGCTTGCGATAGTTGCCTAAATCAAACAGTTGCTGCACTAATGCGCCTAAAGCACTGCGGCTTAAGCCATTATCCAGCACCAGCATACGGCCTGCACCTTCATTGTGTTTGCGAAAATCAGTCCAAATTCTGGCTTTGCCATTAAATACCATGCTGCTGATCAAATGTTCACTGACAAAAAGCTCTGTTGGGTCTTGGGTCGCCAGTTGAGCCGGCTGAACTATGCTCAGTTGCACTACACGAAACAACTGGCCAGGTAAGCTGCTAAACCATTCATTGTCAGGCACTAAATCCTGTGGATCACAAAACAGGCTTGGGGCCGCACCGCTGCGAATAAAGGTATAAGTGGAGAATTCATTATGGCGCTCCCAGCGTAGCCAACTGCCGCCCAACTGCAGATTACAGTCTTGTTCATGCGGTTCAAGGTCTTTGCCATGTTGCTGTGCCAGCTGTTGCATGGCCTGATACTCAGCAGTACGTGAAGTGCTGGATAAAGTCAGCACAAACTGACAGAGCTGACAGGGAGAGTCCAGAGCCGGGAAAAAGCGTTGCTGTAACTCCTGTTCCAGCAAATCGCGTTGTGGGTGTTGGCGTAAATAAAGTTGAACCATAACAGACTCCAAAACTAAAAAACAAACAAGCCACAGAACTGAAGCAGTATCCGTACCCATGCATGACAGCCTGATGTCAATTATTTGATTTTATTGATAAATTCACTGTTTTATTTAGAGTTCTTCTTTATTGATCAATAGCTTAATGTCCTTTCTCTGTACAACAAAGCACTAAACAAGTGCATTTCTGTTAACACTTTATTTTCAAATAAAACGGACTACAGTTAAAACAGGAACATAACAAGGAGGCCAAACAAATGCGAGTTTTGTATTTGTCATTGTGTTGTACGACCATGCTGGCGACTGCTCCGGCTTTTGGTCTTGAAACATTACCCCAGTTACAACTGGCCCAATCCTATCAGCAGCAGGAGGCCGTCTCTGTTTTTTGGATCAGTGAAAAACTCGATGGGGTGCGTATATTTTGGGATGGTAAGCAAGCACGCAGTCGCAGCGGGCAGTGGATTAAGCTGCCAGACGAGTTACTGAAGCAACTGCCTGATTTTGCTTTAGATGGCGAATTGTGGGCTGGCAGGGGAAAATTTCAGCAGGTGATGCAGGCGTTGCAAAGCTCCGGAACTGAACTCTGGCAAGGCATTCGTCTGATGGTGTTTGATGCACCACAACAACCCGGCACTTTTACTGAACGGTTGCAGTTTTTAAAGCAGCAACTGGCGGATACTGCTTTTGTGCAGTTATTGCCCCAACAGCAGCTGCAAACAAAAGCCCAGCTTGACGAGCTATTACAACAAGTAGTGGCCGAAGGTGGGGAAGGGCTGATGTTGCACAGTGGTGACGCTCTTTATCAAAGTGGGCGGGTCAGTCATTTACAAAAACTGAAACTCTTTGAAGATGCTGAAGCAAGAGTCGTCGCGCATTTACCGGGTAAGGGTCAATTTAGTGGCATGCTGGGCGCGTTATTGGTGGAGTTACCTGATGGCCGCCGTTTTAAATTAGGTTCGGGTTTTACTGTGGCAGAACGTCAAAATCCACCAGAAATAGGGTGTTTAGTCACTTTTCAATACCAGGGGCTGACCCACAAAGGCACGCCTCGTTTTGCGGTTTTTCTACGAGAGCGATCAGAGCCATAAAAAGTCAGTCAGAGGCTCTTGTAGGTGCTGCTATTAGCCGCCAGAATAGCGACCTTCATTGATGAGGTAGCTATGATCAATCTGGCCTTGATGGGCGCTTTTATTCCGACTTTTTTATTTGTCTCTGTCACGCCAGGTATGTGTATGACCCTTGCTATGACGTTGGGTATGACTCAGGGCGTGCGTCGCACTTTATGGATGATGTGGGGCGAAATGTTAGGTGTGGCTTTAGTGGCCATTTTGGCTGTATGTGGTGTCGCCGCTATGATGCTGCAATTTCCTGCTGTGTTTCAGTGGTTTAAAATTGCTGGCGCTTTATTTCTGGCTTATATCGGTTGGCAAATGTGGTGGGCCAAAGGCAAGTTAGCTATTCCTCAAGCTGGTGTAAGTCGGGAACGGATGCCAAGACGCACTTTATTTAGTCAGGGTTTTGTCACTGCTGTGTCTAACCCCAAGGGCTGGGCTTTTCATATGGCCTTGTTACCACCTTTTATCGACAGCCAACTGGCATTTTGGCCTCAGTTGCTGGTGTTGGTCTGTATTATTATTTTGCTGGAGTTTCTCTCTATGTTGCTCTACGCCAGTGGCGGCAAAGCCTTGGGCGCCTTTTTTCAGCAACAAAACAAAGTGCAGTGGCTCAATCGTATCGCTGCCAGTTTAATGTTTGGTGTGGCGTTGTGGATGCTGCTGGGTTAACGCTTAACCAGCTTAGAAAGTGCCTTACCAGCGATAACCGAAAATCAGGCTGCTGGAGCGTTGTTTAGCCTCAGCCAGCCAACCATCCCACTGGGTTCTGTTCGGTTGGACGCTGGTTAAACTGTTGTGCTCCAGTGCAATGTTAAAGTGCTCTGTCAGCTGATAAGTCCAGTTCAAGGTCCAGCTGTGGCCTTTGCCATTGTTATCATCTGTTGGAGTCTGGTCTTTATCTATCACTTCAAAACGGTCGTAACGGGCACTTAAACTGTGCTGTTCCAACTGATAGTTCAGCATCAGGTAACTGCTGCGATAATCTGCCACTACTGTGTTTTGTCCCATAGCTGTATCGCCATTCAGATACTGCGCTAGCAGCCGCCATTGTTCTGTCAGTTGATGTTGCAAAGCCAGACTGACGAAACGGCTATCCCATGCATATTGGTCGTCCTTAAAAGTAGTAGGCTCGCCTCTGTTGTCATACCAATACAGCCGGACTTCGGTCTGGTCTTTGTGTTGCCAGTGTAGTCCTGTGTAGTAGCCGGTTTTATGATCCAGCTCGCGATTAGGCTCCACCCAGGCCGGTTGTTTTTCAACTACACCGCCTACCGCTATGCTGGGGTAATTAGCAAAATCAACCCGCTCCCCAATACCGGTTTGCAGGTTATGCAAAGCAAAACCGCGCCAGGTTAAAATGGAACCGGCTGGATCATTGCCCTGAAACAATGCCCCTACCCATTGAACACTATGATCTGATTTAAAAAAACGGCCGGGACGACTGACGGATAATTCAACAGCTCTGGTTTTTATTTCTTCGGCTATCCAGCTATCGATGGCTGAGAATGAACTGGTATAAGGCGACGTCCATGCCAGATCGGTATTCTCCAGTGACATGGCCGGATAAAATACCCCGGCTCTGCCACGCACTCTGTAGCCTGACACAGGCAAAGGACTCCAGTTTAGCCAGGCTTCTGTGACGCCGATACCGGCTTCTGGAGCTCTGTGCCACTGCGCATGCACTATGGCTGAAAAATCAGAATCGGTTTCAAGCAAAGCGACCAAATACTGTGGCCCAGCGCCTGCGTCGGTGTGATGACCAAACTGACCAGTGCCTTTTTGCCACCATGGCGTTAAATAATGAGCTGTATCATTTTGTTTATTCAGGTAAAATTCGCCGCGACCATGCAGGCTTAGCTGCTCAAAAGCTGGTGCTGTCATGCTGAAAAGCAGAGCTGGTATCAGACTGATACAAAAAAGAGCTGGGCGAGTGGGCGACATCCTGTGTTCCTTATTTTTTATTCTGCTGTGATAGTAGCAGTTCGCTGTGGCCTATAAAAAGCAGCGACTAACAAAAACTGCGGATAGAACAAAGTTTTGCAGCTTTCTCTGGCAGATAATGACAAGCGGCCTAAACTGCTTTAGTTTAACCAGACTTTTCCCCCTCTGGCCCCGGAGATCATTGAATGGCCTTTTTAACCCGCATTTTATCTGGTTGTTTATTGTTCTGTTTTAGTACAGTGGCTTTGGCGGCGGTCCAGATCACTGTGACTGACCAGCAAGGCCAACCGCTGGAAGATGCAGTGGTCGAATTACTGGATCCGGCCAATCAACAATTTTCACAAAAAAAAGCGGAAGTGAAACAACAAGACCTGACTTTTATTCCTTTTGTCTCGGCTTACCAAACCGGCACTGCTGTTGATTTTCCGAATATGGATAAAACCCGGCATCATGTGTATTCCTTTTCACCGGCCAAAGTATTTGAGCTGAAGTTGTATGCGAATAAACCTGAAGCACCTGTCTTGTTTGATCAGGCCGGTATTATCGCTTTGGGCTGTAATATTCACGACTATATGCAGGCCTATATTTATATTGGCGACAGTCCGTTTTTGCAGGTCACGGATGGCAAAGGTCTGGTGGCTTTTAACGATATTCCGGATGGCACTTATCAGCTCAAACTCTGGCATCCATGGCAAAATGCCGACTGGGTGACTCAGCAAGTCCAAATTAAACAAGGCCAGCTGATGAGTTATCAGCTGGCTATTACCGCTCAGGAAAAACCAAAGAAACCGAAAAAAGGTTTTGGTGCTTCCTATACTCCCTGATTTTTTAACCTAAAGGAGCCGACTCATGGCCACAGTAACATTAAAAGGTAATCCATTTCAGACCATAGGCGAACTGCCGGCAGTGGGCAGCAAAGCCCCTGATTTCACCTTAACAGGAGCAGGTTTGGCTGATGTCAAACTGGCAGATTTTGCTGGTCAACGTCTGGTGCTGAATATTTTCCCAAGCGTAGATACACCAACCTGCGCCACTTCAGTGCGCACTTTTAACAAAGCATTATCGAGCTTAAGCAATACAACAGTGTTGTGTGTTTCTGCAGATTTGCCTTTTGCTCAGGCGCGTTTTTGTGGCGCTGAAGGGTTGGAGCAAGTGAAAAACGGTTCAAGTTTCCGCAGTTCATTTGGCAAAGACTATGGCGTGGCATTTTCTACTGGTCCTCTGACTGGTTTATTGTCCCGCGCTGTTGTCGTTGTTGGCACTGACGGTACAGTGTTATACACAGAACAAGTGGCTGAAACTGCTGATGAACCTTCGTACGAAGGCGCTTTGGCCGTCTTAGCTTAACTATTAAATTAATTCGGGTCAGAGTAAAATTAAATCTCGCAGTTTAATTTTACTCTGACCCGAATTAAAAGAGTCCCTTTATGCGATACAGACTACTTTTAGTTTTCGCTTTGTTTATGCTGCCTCCGGTCTTGGCTGATAGCACTGCCTCGCCAGATAAAATCCTGCGTATGGGTATTCATAATTTTCCACCTGATTTTGTGGTCAGTACTGATGGCAAAAGTTGTAGTGGTGAAGGATATCTATTGGCTCAGCGGGTGTTTGCACAAGCAGGTTTTAAGTTAGAAGCGGTTTGTACCACACCAGCCCGGATGTATTTGCTATTAGATCAAGGTGAAGTGGATTTTAGTATTAACGTAAAAACCACAGCTGCGATCAGTAAAAAACATAGGTTTATCGAACCTGCTTATATGCCGATGCAGCTGATGCTGTACAGTCATGCACTTAGCTCTACTGCACCACAAGATAAAACCGTGGCCGCTATCCGCTCTTTTGATTATTTAGGTCAGCGCCAGCAATTGCTGCAGCAAGGTTATCAGCTGGTGGATATGCCAGACAGTATCAGCGCTGTGCAGTTGTTTTTGCACCAACGTACTCAGCATTTGATTAGTTATCAGGGACCTTTTGTGGCTTATGCTGATAAACAATCCACTGATGTTGTCACTGGCTTAAAACAAAAGAAACTGGCAGAAATAGACGCCTATTTTGTGGTGTCCGCTGCTTCAGCTGATCATCAACGCATTATTGAAGTTTTACAGCACCACGCCAAAGCTCATAGCTGCAGTTATCTGAAGGGCTGTGGTTAAGAAGATTTGCTGACCTTTCTGCCCGCTACTTGCCTGAACTTTAAAAGCATTGCTTTTTTACCTCTGTTTTTGCTTGAATAGCTGCCTCTTTTTATCTGTGCAGAATCTTTCTATGCATATCGAAGCTCTTGACCCTTTATCTGCTCCGGCAGCTCATTTACTGGCTTTATCCGATGCTTATATGGCGTCTTTATACCCGGCTGAAAGTAACCATATGGAAAGCCCATCTGCTTTGGCTTTGCCTAATGTCCTGTTTTTAGGTGCTTATCTGGATGGTGAGTTAGCAGGCTGTGGCGCTGTTAAAATAATGCATGATGATGGTAGTTATGGCGAAATTAAGCGGGTGTATGTGCTGGATGCATTCAGAGGCCGTGGCCTGTCAAAACAGCTGATGCAGGCACTGGAAGCTCATCTTATAGAGCAGCAGATCTCACTGGCACGGCTTGAAACCGGTATTTCTCAGCCCGAAGCTTTGGGCTTGTATGAAAAACTGGGCTATCAGTACAGAGCACCTTTTGCCTCTTATCAGTTGGATCCTTTAAGTGTGTTTATGGAAAAGCGCCTTTAGCCTGTCGCTTTTTGTCCCCGAAATAGTTGTATTGACGCTGGTCATCAGCGCATTTTTTAAGCTAAGCTGCTTCTTGTGCCTGATTGATGTACACCCTAATCAGGCTTCCTATTGATACTAAACGGAAACAAGGAGTCTGGTTTATGCGTTTTTATTCTGCTCAATTATGGATGCTGCTGGCCGCTTCACTGCTGGCAGGTTGTAGCACTTTACCTTCATCAACCTCACCACTGACTAAATCACCCGCTACCACAGTGCCAGTAGGGGCAACTGACTGTGTCGGGACTATTCAGGCGCCAGCTGCTGGTCTGGAGGCAGCTTCAGATCCAGAGCTGCTGCAATCTGCTTTAGGCCAGCCGGACAAAGGTCAGCTTTGCATGGGACAAGTCTTTGTGGCTACAGCACCAGTGACGGTGTATAGAGTCTGGGATCAGGCCAAAAGCTATACGCTGTATGGCCGTTGGTGGTCATTTATGTTACCCACGGGCCCGACCGATCAGTACAGAGAAGCCAATGCCATTTGTCCAGGCTGGAGCGTACTCAACCAAATGAGCAGTTGTACTTTAAAAGTGGGTAGTAAAATTGTGGTAGGGCCAGGTCAAAGCGCTGATTGTGGCGAAGGTCTGGTCTATCCTAAGTCTGCTGTGAATCAGGTCTACATCAATAACGATTCACGTAACAATGTGCTTTGGGTAGAAAACTGTGACGCAGGCAGTAACTGGCCGCAATAAGGACGAGTCCAGAATTGCCGTATGCGGCCTTAGCGTTGCCGATTTAGGCCAAAGCTCTGATGTAAGGCTCTGGCCTTAACCTCACTCTGCTTTGATGTTTCTGCTACAGCCCTCTTGTCTAAAGGCAAAGGGCTTGTGTTCAGCTTTCTCACTTTATTGTTGTTTTAGATTTTTTAAAAGTTAACACTTGTTCACTCACTTTTATTTTTTCGTTCAAATATTGGATTTTAATAATTTATTTAAATTCAATTAATTATGTTTTTAATGTCTGATTTGAAAAATAGGAAAGTGGTGTTTTATTTATTTTTAGTGTACAACTGTGCGCTGAAATTAAGTGGAAGGACCAGTGTGAACAAAACGATCTCTTTATGGGGCCAGAGCCTCTATCGCCAATTTAGTTTAATGCTGGCGAATCAGCCTAAGCTGGGTTATTACCTGCATCCTTTGTTGAACTGGAATAAACCTGCGCTGCATCCGGACTATCACAGTGCCCGCGTTGTTGATTTTTGCTGGGAAACCGAGCAGATGTTGAGTGTCTGGTTAGAGCCTGCTTCGTCCTGGGCTGGTTTCACCCCAGGTCAGCATCTTCTGGTCACTATGCTGCATAAAGGCCGTTATATCAGCCGCAGTTTTAGTATCAGCTCGTCCTCTGCTTTATTTGCGCAGCAAAAACAAATCCGCATCAGTTGTCGTATTCAGCCTCAAGGCGAGTTTACTAAAGCTTTAGCCGCAGACATTTCTAAGCTGACTCATCTGAGTATCAGTGATGCGATGGGAGATTTTGTGCTGGCGACTACAGCTGATACTGCGCTTGAAAAAAGCATAGTGATGGTGGCGGCAGGTTCAGGCATTACACCACTTTGGTCCATGCTAAGTAGTTTACGCTGCTGGACTTCGCCTGTGGTTCTGTTTTATTGCGTCAAAAATACAGCCCAGGCCGCCTTTTTGACTGAATTAAAACTACTGGCGGCAAAACAGCCTTTATTTGAACTGCAACTGATTGAAACTGCAGCCGCAGGCCGGTTGAACTTAGTGCAGCACTTAAAAGCTAAAGCCGGTTTTTCGCTGACCAAAAGTCTTTACTATTTTTGTGGCCCTGCGGCTATGAGCCGTCAGTACAAGGACGATTTGATACAACAAGGAGTGTCATCGACGGCCATTCATGCCGAACTTTTTGGATTGGCAGTGACTGCAGCAGAAGGGCCAGTAAAACAAGCCCTGTTTATGCAACAGGGCAAAGTGACAACAGTAGAAGCCGCTGCAGGAGTGCCATTGTTACAAGCCGCAGAGCATCAAGGATTAACGCCACGTTTTGGTTGCCGGATAGGCGTCTGTTATCAGTGTGTGTGTCAGAAAAAATCAGGCCAGGTACTGAATTTACGCACAGGACAAATCTCAGGTGACGGCCCTGAACAAATTCAGTTGTGTATCAGCGCTGCGCACAGCAACTTGCAGATAGAGTTATAGGATCATGATGAAACTTACAGAACAACAATTATCGGAATTGGCTGCTGAGCTTGATCAGGTGAAAGCCGGTGTGATGAGTCAGCTGGGTGATAAAGAAGCGCGTTATATCCGCCGTATGTTACTGACGCAGCGCTTAAGCGCCATTTCAGGTCGTGTATTGATGGTGCTGGGTTTTATTACGCCTTGGCTATGGGTTTTAGGTGTTGCGCTTTTGGCGTTGGCAAAAATTCTCGACAATATGGAAATAGGTCATAACGTTTTGCATGGGCAATACGACTGGATGAATGATCCTGTGCTGCATTCACAACGTTTTGAATGGGATATCGCTTGTGACGCTGGTTCCTGGAAACGCACTCATAACTTTGAGCATCACACCTACACCAATATCATCGGCAAAGACCGCGACTTTGGTTATGGCTTGTTGCGCCTGAGTAATGACTTTCGCTGGCGGCTGCGTAACTTATGGCAGTTTGTGACTTATCTGGTGTTAAGCACCTTGTTTCAGTGGGGCGTGTCGTATCACGAGCTGGCGGGTGAGCGGGTATTTTTTGGTAAAAAGAAACCCGATCGGGTCAATAGCGTCAGCCATACCGATTTGAAAAAAGCCTTTTTTGGCAAAGGCGCACGTCAGCTGTTTAAAGATTATGTATTTTTTCCTTTGATAGCCGGGCCTATGTGGTTATGGGTGTTAACTGGTAATTTGCTGGCGAATATTATCCGTAATTTATGGACCTCCACTGTGATTTTTTGTGGACATTTTACTGCAGATGTTCACACTTTTACCCAGCAGCAATGCGAAGGCGAAAGCCGTGGGCACTGGTATTATCGGCAAATTTTAGGCTCGTCCAACTTTACCGGACCCCGTTGGTTTCATATTTTAACCGGCCATTTAAGTTGCCAGATTGAACATCACTTATTTCCGGATATGCCAGCTTTGCATTATTTGACTGTGGCACCGCAAGTACAGGCTATTGCGAAAAAATATGGCATTGCTTATAACAGCGGCAGTTTTTTACGCCAGTACGCTACGGTAGTGGCCCGGATTATCAGATATTCTTTTCCTGGCGGCCGAGCGACCACAGTATAAAAGTGGCCGCGCCACCACAGCATAAAAAAGGACATAGCCATGTTATTTGCCGATGTACTACAGCAGTTTAAAGCCGGACAGCCGGATCAGTTGCAAATCGAAGTGCCAGAGCAATGGGGCCAGGGTAGGGCGGTGTTTGGTGGTATGGCATCTGCTTTAGCTTTGGCGCATTTAATCACAGAGCTGCCGGCACAAATCCCGCTACGCTCAGTGTCTGTATCTTTTGTTGCACCGTTAAATGCAGGGCCTGCCACTGTATCACGGCGTATTTTACGTCAGGGCAAATCAGTCATTCAGGCGATGGTGGAGATCACTCAGCAGGATCAGGTGGCATTAGTACTACTGGCGAGCTTTGGTGCTGAACGTCCATCGGCTTATCAGATTAAAGCAGAAGCAGCGCCAGACTCTGGTACTCAGGTGATGGTATTGCCAAAACAAGGGCCAGCACCTGAGTTTACCCGGCATTTTGATTACCATATCACTCGTGGTTCTATGCCATTTTCAGGCGGCACAGGCACAGAATTAGGTGGGCTTATCCGTTTTGCTGAAGGTGAAAGCGCAGCTGTAGGTGTGCTGGAGTTATTGGCTTTGGTCGACGCCTGGCCTCCGGTCAGTTTAACCTTGTTGAACCAGCCGGCTCCCGCCAGTTCGTTAACCTGGACTATAGAGTTTATCCAGCCGCATCAGGGCGTTGAGACTAAGGCTCTGACGACTGACTGGTGGTCTTATCTGGCTAGCATTGAACACGGTGCTGATGGCTATCATCATATCGAAGCCAAGTTATGGCAACCGGACGGCCAATTAACTGCAATCAGCCGCCAGACAGTGACAGTGTTCGCCTGAACTTGCTCAAAATTTATACTCGCCCG
>Ga0180008_1001139_pt1 | contig 17670 bp, 14 predicted proteins | sample MM_PW_MetaG_FD_121121 | JGI IMG/M metagenome (GOLD analysis project Ga0180008, IMG submission 121121) | Groundwater microbial communities from the Aspo Hard Rock Laboratory (HRL) deep subsurface site, Sweden - MM_PW_MetaG | ecosystem: Environmental > Aquatic > Deep subsurface > Groundwater...
ACCACTCAAAACATTGTCAGTACCCTTACCAGCTCTAGTGTGGATTATTCTCTTTTTAATTATTCCAACTATCATTGGTGGAGCAATTGAAGGTGCCTGTCTTGCGTTGTTCAATAAATACAGTGATTAATGTGAGTTCCAAAATCTAGATAGCATATAATTTTAATAAGTGAAAGTTGGTGTCATAATGAATAATCACGAAGTAGCAATTAATGGCGTAAAAATTATAGCTAAAATATTAAATTTACCTGTACCGCTCATCAGCTTCTTTGACCCCTCAAAAATATCTAATAATGAGATTACAGGTATGTATCTGTTCGAATCTGACGAAATTATATTCAATGACGAATGGGTAGCAAAATCTCAATGGATTGAGGTTATAGTTACTGCCTTTCATGAAACAAGACATGCATATCAAGGATATTGTATAAGAACTAGGTCACTAGAGTCAAAAGATACTCTAGACAAATGGGAATATGAAACGCTGAATTATATTCGTCCTACTGGAAAGAATAATGAAGTTGATGATCATGATTACTTAAATCAATTAATCGAGATTGATGCAATATCATTTACGCATGATAAGATTTATGAGTTCTTTGGTGTCAAGACTGTGATTCCAAAGGGTATTCTTAAAAAAGTATTGTCAATTTAGACCGATTTTCGTAACTGATTTGATTTTTGGGGGTATAGATTATGATGGATGTGTATTTTAAAGAAATCAACGTTTTGCAATCAATTATTGATGCTGATTACGACGATAAATTCGTATTATATCAAAACTATTTTGATGTTATAAAAGACTATGCAATAACTTTTGTAGATGATAAAGTTGGCAAGAATAACTATAAATATATGCTTGATGTTTTACAAATCGATTCTCAATATATTTTTTCCCCATTTCATTCAAACAAACTTTATACTCTAAATGAAGAATTTGTTTCCAGTTTATCACCAATGCTATACTTTTTTGATATATCACTAGATACAAATATTGTAAGTTATATTGATCGATTTCAGAGAGGTACTGATTTAGATGGTAAACCTTTAGAAATGGTGAAAAGATTAGGAAAACATAGACAAATTGCTAGTACAATCAATCTATCTCCTTATCTTAACGAAAATTGTCTTTTTGAAGGACAAATTAATCCTCACTATAAGGAAACAATTTACAATTTCTTTTATTATCTTAACAAGTTTCACCATAGATGGAGTTTCATAGCTAAAAGAAAGTCCAAAAAATCAACTGAGATGATTATTAAAAATCAGGAGTTTCTGCTAAACAGTCCTTTAGCCGACATATTTAAGCAGCAATTTAAAATAATCTATAGTTCAGTGTTGATGATCGCCCTACTTAACTTAAGCAATTCAAACAAGAAAGATAAAATTATTAAACTGATTGATTTTATGGCAAACGACATTAAAGCGATGGATATTTGTCTATTAGAAATTGCTGCTGTTTACTTTGTGAAAAAGCAGAATCTTTCATTCTTCGGAAAATTACAGAAAGGAAAGAAGGATATCGTTGATATTATCAAGAACTTATCATGGGATATTTTCCATCTTAGATATCAAGAGTTTCTTTTGAGTGTTAAGCCGGTTAAAGGTATTGATGTCAATTTGGTATTGTTCTGTACTCTTGATAAAAGACTAATTGAAATACAAGAGATAATTAAACTGAAAGCAATAGCCTACAACACAAAAACGGGGAACTACTATCCTTTTTACCAGAGTGAACAAGTTATGAAGATGCTTTCAAAAGAAGAAATACACAAGTATTTTCAATCGGAAAAGCATTTTGATCGCATTTCTACCAAAATGAATATTGATTATGATAATGTTATCTCGAATCTAGAGAGAAGTGTTATTACAAGCTATTCTAAATCTTATGAAGGAGCAAATAAGTCATGAATGATATATTTGAGCTATTCCCTAAAATGGATATTGAGGATAATGAAAAAGATACATTTTTAAATTACATCAGACTCAAAGGTAGATTTTTACACAAACAAGTCTATGAAACTTTATTACTAACTGATGAAAAAGCGAAATATAGCGAAATTTCAAGGATTATCCGATACGACAAATATATTCGAGATACGCTATACAAGTATCTCTCAGCTCTAGAAGAACAATGGAGAGCAGTAGCATTCGATAATTTTGAATATGAGTTAGGTAAGATCGAAGTAGTCAAAGCAGAAATTGACATAACAAAGATTATAATTAAGAAGCATTTTTCCGATTCAACTTTTTATTGGGCTTCATACAACAGGTCATTTACACTAAATAAGTTGATAGACGTTTTTAAAGCTAATAGACATACAATAGATATGAATATAACTGACGAAATGTATCAATCAATAAAAATTCTCAGAAATAGTGTTATGCATCATAATTTGATATTATTTTCATATAAAACCACTGTAGAAGATGTTAATCATGAAATAGAGAGCTTAGAATCAAAAATATCTCTATTATGGAAATTGCTAGATGATGAGATGAAGTACTCTTTTGAGAAGGCAATTAATATTGGAAATTACAAAGGTGGAGATTTTGAAAATCAATTGCCTAACTTGAATAGATATTGCTTAAGGAGGTTTAGTCATGGAGTATTTATCTAAGAATGAAACCAAAGTTAACCGTCAAGAGTTTAAAAATTTTTTTGATAAATTAACGAAAAAACTAGGTAATGAATGGAGTATAAGTTATCGATTAGTTGGGAGTGCTAAAAGAAATCTCGTTCTAGTTGGAAATGAAGGGTACGATCTTGACTATCATATATATTTACAAAAATCGCCTAATCTGAGCGATAAGGATATAAAACTGAAATTTAAATCTGAACTTGATAATATTATTGAAACATATAATCTAACTCCATGTGAGGACTCAACGCATGTTTTAACAACGAAGAGACTAGAAAACAAAAAGCTCATTTATGCTTATGATGTTGCTATAATGAGAAAAAATAAGAATGATGAATATTTAATATTGAAAAATGAAAAGACCGATAATAATGGAAACGGTCCCTATCATTTTGTTGAAGTACCTAAAGCATCTGATTTTGCAAATAAATACAACATGATTTCTGGTGTTGAACAATGGAAAAAACTAAGATCAATTTATAAAGGGAAAAGAGAATCTCAGCAAAGTTTGTCTAAAGATTTGAGAAAACATTCATTTTCTTTGTTGATTGAAGCAGTAAATGAAACTATTGATTATGCTAAAATGGAGGCGTTGAAGTGATTGAAGTATTAAAAAATTTATTTGTCGGTAATCAGGATGATTATGAATATACTGTCAAATATGAGTCTGGTTGGGCGATAGTACATGCTTGTAAAGAACCATATCATAGACAATTGTTAGGATACCGAACACAAGGTGCACCAAAAGAACATCCGGATTATTATTTTGCAAATAGGGGTAATAGATTATATCTTAATCTTGTTGATGCCAATGACCTAATGTACATTCCGAAAAACATAATTGATGAAAGCATAAAGTTTATTCATGAGAAACTCCATGCTAATATGAAAGTGTTAGTTCATTGTAATAAAGGGGAGTCCAGATCTCCTACTATAGGTTTATTATATCTTGCTTCTATTGGTCATCTGAAATCAATAAAATTTATTGATGCCGAAAATGAATACAGAAGTATTTATCCTTATTACAATGCAGCAAATGGTATGAGAATGTTTGCATTAAAAAATTATGAAAACTATTGTTGTCTTTATCGATAATTTAAGCATATTCGTTACTTTTAGCACATTTTGATATAGATACAAAGTTCACTATGAATAAAATTGACAAATTGAGATTTTTCGAAGATAACTGTATACTTAATGACAATTGATATGATTATATCTTAAGAAACAGTTTAAAGTCATTATCTTAGATGATAAAGACATTATTTAACTGAACTCGTAAAAAATTAAAGGAGATACAGCAATGACTTGCATTTATAAACAATCTCGCCAATTTATATACCGCAATGCCCGTCCGCTCGACTTGGCGAGGTGGCAATACCACTTTGAGAACGGCTCGAAGGAAGCAGTCCTGACTGCACTTTCCGCTTACCAAAACGAGGATGGTGGCTTTGGTCACGCACTCGAGCCGGACTCTTGGAATCCAAACTCATCGCCTATTCAGACATGGACAGCAACAGAGATCTTACGTGAGATTGATTTTACCGACAACACTCATCCAATTATTCAAGGCATTCTGAGTTATTTAGCAAGCGGTAAAGATTTTGAGAGCAAGTTCTGGTACAACACTGTACTAAGCAATAATGATTATCCCCATGCGCCGTGGTGGCACACCGATAACAATAGCACTTGTCATCACTCCTACAATCCGACAGCTTGTCTTGCTGGATTTATAGTTCGATTTGCTGACAGGGATAGCGATTTGTATCAGCTTGGCTGTCGTATTGCCAAAGAAGCCTACAATGCTTATTTCTCACAAGATTTACTTGGCGATATGCATACAGCAACATGCTATATCAGACTTTGGCAGTATTGCGACGACATAGGTATGGTTGATTTCATTGACCTAACTGCGTTGAAAGAACGCCTGCGGGAGCAAGTGAAACATAGCATTACAAAAAATATCGACGAATGGGAAACGGGTTATATCTGCAAACCGTCGCAGTTTTTCAATACTTTATGCAGTATTTTCTATACTGATAACAGAGATATTGCCTACTATGAATGTGATTTTATCATCAAATCGCAACTTGATGACGGCTCTTGGAATATACCGTGGGGTTGGAACGGTTACCCCGAAGAGTGGTCTATCAGTAAGAACTGGTGGAAAGGCAATGGAGCGATTTTGAATATGCTATATCTCAGAGGTATGGGGAGGTTGAATGAAGATGGGTATTAAAACTGTAATACAATCGCTCTTTGGCAAAGGTAATCCTGTTGTAAGATAACACACTCAAACAGATATACTTGGCGAAGTGACAGATAAAGAACTGGTCATCACATGGGTCAATAACTTTCTTCCCATCAACTGGAAGAACTCGAGGGATATTGTTCTAATACTATCTGATCACTATTGCTGAATGTGGATTGATATTTAAAGATGACCCATTGAACAAAGTACAAATTGTCAATTTCGGAATTGCTTATAAATTTGAAAATAGTTGCGGTGATTTCATGTGCATACTGGCTTCGGTAGGTTTAGGTCTTATTGCACTGTATTTGCTTCAATTTATTCATTAGAAATCTCAAGCGTTAAACCTTATGTTAACTCTTCTCAAATAAAGATAAACAAAAGAAAAATATGTTTCCACACTGGAAAAAGTCTGGAATGGGGGAACATAAAATGGCTAAAAATATGTTTCCGACGTACACGAACCGACAAATTTTCGAGCAATCAGATATACTCCACGCAACATGTATGTGGGAACATATTGATTAAAAAATGAAGTAAAACGGACAAAACAAATTGGGAATTTAAATATATAAGTTTAGCTACAGTTGTAATAAGTAGATCATTTTTGATTAGTGAAAATTGAGTTTTATTTTTTTAATTATCTAGCATTTCATATTTGGATGAATCAGATTAATCAAGTCCTTGGAGGAAAATGGTGAATTATAAACTATCAACATACTTGGGAAGTGCTCTATCTATTTGCTTTGGAGTATGGCATTTTTTCATTCCAACCATCTTTGAGTGGTATTCATATATGGATACCAACGCTCAAGAATTGGTTTTTGCTGTTAGAGCAACAAATCTATTTTTTTCACTCATCATGGTTCTTTTGGGAACAATGAACATCATCATTATCTCAAGCAAACATACATCAAAGCATACCATCACCACAATACTCTTGGTTAACATTATTTTATGGTTTACCCGTGTAGTCGCACAAATAATAGCGCCACAAGGAACAATTAATTTCTACATGCAATATGGCATGTTAATCGCATTTATGATGGTGTTGTTATTTTATGTCTTAGCAATCTTGCTGTATTTAAAACTTCCAATTGAAAAGATTATATCATAGCACATATTAATTTCTTAACATATATTCATATAAGCCGTTATTAAATTGTCATCATCTTTTATTTACTGAGTTTACCATGTCCATTCAGTCTAGGATCATGATTAGTAAATGAGCACTCAAAGGAGTTTTTTCATCTTTCATGACTTTATGAATTACTTTAAATATTTATTATTTTACACGATTCTAGCAATCGTTATAACGATTGCTTTTTCTGTCTCTTTAGCTCTTTTCCCATCAACAAAAAATAAAAATGAATAAATATGCTTGACTTATGTAAGCGTTTGTTATATATTTTAGGTATAACGGTAAACGGAGGAAATTATGTCATCTATAATTGAGATTGCAAGACTAGCTAAAGTAAGTAAAATGACTGTTTCCAATGTCATCAATAAAAAGTATTCCAAGGTTTCTAAAGAAACGATTGATAAAATCGAACGCATCATAGCTGAAACCAATTATACACCTAATTTATTTGCGAGAAGTTTGAAATCAAATACTTCCAAAATCGTTTTACTCGCTATTCCTCAGACCATTGAAAATGATCCCTATAAGAATAAGGCGTTTAATAATCCTTTTTATGGAGAACTCATCAACAGCGTTGAATACAATTTGCGTAAACATGGATATTACTTGATGTTTAGATTTATCAATGAAAATGAAATATTATCTAATTTGGTGATCAATTGGAATATCGACGGTGTCATTATCTTAGGGGCTATTGAAAAAGAAATGGACGTCATGTTTAAAGAAGTGAATGTGCCTACCGTCTATCTAGATACTTATATTGATATAGCAAAAAATGATATGATCATTACTGATGATGAGAAAGGTGGATTTCTGGCTACTGATTATCTATACCAAACAGGTAGAAGAAAAATAGGAATTGTTGTCAGTTCTATCAAAGAAGTCGGTGTAGCGAGCAAGCGCTATGACGGATACCGTCAAGCACTTGCCTCAAGTCATATTGACTTTCAAGCATCATGGTTATTTGAAGGATTCCCCTCATTTGAATTCGGTGATCAAATTGGAAAATATATCAGCTCGCATAAAGATCAATATGATGCATTGTTCGTTTACTCAGATATCTTAGCATTAGGAGTCATCAAGGGTTTAAAGACATATGGTCTTAGAGTTCCTGAAGATATTGCAGTTGTTGGCTTTGATGGACTCTATATTGGTGAATTATCGGAACCCAAATTGACAACAATCAAACAAGATATTACAGTTAAAGGTGAAATGAGTGTCAATCTCTTAATGAGAAAATTAAGCGGTGAATCAACAACCGTTGAACAGTTAAAACTACCTGTTGAATTATTGATTAAAGAATCTACTTAATGCTATCACTTGTGAAGCATTAAGTATGTTTATAAAGGTTTACCGTTATACCAAGGAGAAGCGCTCATGGAATGGTGGAAGAAAGCAGTAGTGTATCAAATATATCCTAGAAGTTTCATGGATACCAATCAAGATAGCATCGGTGATATTCAAGGCATCATATCTAGATTGGATTATTTGAAGTATTTAGGCATCAATGTGATTTGGTTATGTCCGGTTTATGCATCCCCTAATGAGGATAATGGATATGACATCAGCGATTACTACGATCTATCAAAAGAATATGGTTCTATGAAAGATATGGAAGAACTGATCTTTGAAGCAAAAAAAAGAGACATTTTCTTGATGATGGACATCGTTGCCAATCATACATCTAAAGAACACAGATGGTTTATAGAAGCTTCATCAGATGAAAATAATCTATATCATGAATATTATGTATTCAAAGATAACAATGGTGTTCTCCCTTCAGACCTTCAATCGGTTTTCCTAGATTCAGCTTGGGAGCTGAATCCAGCTACAAATGAATATTACCTTCATCTGTTTGCTAAAGGTCAACCTGATTTGAATTGGCACCATGAACCCGTAAGAAAAAGCATTTATGATATATTAAATTTTTGGATAGATAAAGGCATTAAAGGTTTTAGATTCGATGTGATTGATCTGATTGCCAAAGATATGGATCATGACATCATCGGTGACGGTCCGTTACTGCATCCTTATATCAAGGAAATGGCAAAAAACACATTCAAGGATAAAGACTTGATCACCGTGGGTGAAACTTGGGGTGCGACAGTAGAAAAAGCGAAGATGTATTCAAATCCTGATCACAGTGAATTTTCCATGATATTCAATTTTGCACATATCTTGTTGGATCAAGAAGAAGGCAAAGAAAAATGGGATTTATATCCTCTTGACTTAATCAAATTGAAACAAACATTGAATGAGCAACAACAAGAATTATATCAAGCAGGATGGAATTCTCTGTTTTGGAATAACCACGATTTACCTAGAATTGTCTCTAGATGGGGAAACGATCAAGAATATAGAGTAGAATCAGCAAAAATGCTTGCGACGTTATTACACTTCATGCAAGGTACCCCTTATATTTATCAGGGTGAAGAAATCGGCATGACCAATATGAAGTTTGAAAACTTAGAGGATTTAAGGGATATTGAATCCTTAAATATGATCAAGCAAAGACTTAAATTGGGATATGATCTACCCTCCATTATGAAATCCATTCATGCTAAAGGTAGAGATAATGCAAGAACACCCTATCAGTGGAACAATAAGGTGTATGCTGGATTTAGTGAAGAAAAACCATGGATAAAGTGTAATCCCAATTATGTCACAATCAATATGGAATCGCAAAAGAATGATCCTGATTCGATACTGGAACATTATAAGACTTTGATCTGGTTTAGAAGGAAAAGTCTATATTCAGATGTGATTGCTAGAGGAACTTTTAAATTGATATATCAAGATCATCCGGATTTGTTCGCATATCAAAGATCTTATCAAGGTAAGTGTTTAACTGTATTATGTAATTTTCACAATACGCGTATTTCATTACCAGATTTTGTTTCACATGAAAGACTTCTATTGTCCAATTACAAAGATTCAAACATGACTAAAGGTTTAAACTTGAGACCCTATGAATCGATTGTTTTATTTAGCAACCAATAAAACAAATTCATCGTGTATCAAAAAAATAGAAAAAGGAGAAATACAAATTATGTCAAAGATTAAGGTTTTAATTGCTGTAATTGCATTGTTATTCTTCGTTACTGCTTGCGCAGCAGAAGATGATGGTATTACAGATATCACATTTTTAAATTATTCATCAAATGGTGGGCAGGAAGCAACACTTGAAGCCATGGTGGATGCATTTGAAGTTGCAAATCCAGATGTCAATGTCACTGTTGAAACACTCGGCTATACTGATTATTTCACTCAACTTGCTATCCGTGTTGCTGGTGGTCAAGCACCTGATGTATTCGAACTCAATATCGAAAATTTCAGAGCTTATGCAGATAAAGGCGCGATTGCTGAAATTGATACAACAACCATTGATATCAGTGAAATCAATGCAACAACACTAACTGCATTTCAAATTGATGGCGACCAATATGGTTTACCAACAAAGTTCTCAAATGTTGTCTTAATTTATAACAAAGACTTATTTGATCAAGCTGAAGTGGATTATCCTACCAATACATGGACATGGGCTGATGAACTTGCTGCAGCTCAAGCAATTCGTGCATTAGGCGATGACATTTATGGTGTCTATAGACCGATTCAAACATGGGAATTCTACAAAACTGTTGCTCAAAATGGTGGAAGCATGATGAATGCTGATCAATCAGCATTCACTTTGAATTCAACGCAAAATGTCGAAGCATTGACCATGATGATTGATCGTGTCAATGGTACAAATGTCACACCAACTGTTGATCAATTAGGTGGCATGGGTGACTGGGACTTATTCCTTTCTGGCAGACTTGGAATGATCGTTACAGGTATATGGGCATTTGGAACATTTGCAGAACAAGCTGATTTTGCATGGGACATCGCTGTTGAACCAGGTATTACTCAAAAAGCTACACATTTCTTTTCTGATGCTGTTGTTGTAAGTGAAAACTCAGATGAAAAAGAAGCAGCAACTCGATTTGCTGCATTCCTATCGGGTAGTGAAGAAGCTGCATTGCTTCGTGCAAATGCTAACTGGGACTTACCAGTTGCATTGACAGATGCTGTTGTCACAGCATATAAGGCTGTTACACCTCCTGCGAATAAAGATGCAGTATTTGAATCGCTTAATTATTTAGTAATGCCACCATCCTTAGAAAGATTTGGAGAAGTTGCTGATGATTTACAACTTTATCTTTCAAGAGCTATTAATGGTGAATTGACTGCACAACAAGCATTAGATCAAGCACAAGCGTTTATCGAAGATAAATATAATTGATTTTTGAGGTATGATATAGATAAATAGTGAAAGTGAGGATAGACGATGATCAACATCCAAAAAAAAGCAAAAGTAGTAATTCTTCTCCTTCTTGTTCCAAGTCTTATTGGATTCATCGTCTTTTCTTTGCTTCCAATTATTTCAGCGTTTTATTTAAGTTTTACATCGTGGAGTGTCATTGGAGGCAGTCCGGAGTTTATTGGATTTAAGAACTATATTGATATTTTCAAAGGCGATGAGTTTTATAGAGTCATGACGAACACTTTGAAGTTTATAGTTCTCTATATACCTGCAATTATGATTTCATCATTTGTCATAGCTTTGTTGTTTGATTCAAAAGCAAAAAGTGCAGGCGCATATCGTACGTTATTATTTATTCCTGTTTTGACATCCTGGGTTGCAGGTGCTGTTATATGGAAATCGGTTTTAAATGGACAATATGGTTTACTCAATAATGCTTTAGCTTTAATTGGCATTGAAGGTCCAGCCTGGTTGACAGATCCCAAATGGGCTATGGTTTCCATTGTGATGGTCAGTGTCTGGAAAGATTTAGGTTTTTTCTCTTTAATCATTTTTGGAGGTTTGCGAAGTGTTGACTATACGCTTTATGAAGCTGCGAAAATTGATGGAGCAAACAGTAGACAAATCTTAGCTAAAATCACATTTCCGTTAGTTACACCAACCCTATTTTTTGTTTTAATTACAACCATGATCAACTCATTTCAATTATTTCCACAAGTGATGGTTATGACAGGTGGGGGACCAGTCGGTTCAACACAAGTGATTGTTGAAAGAATCTATACTTATGGATTCAGATATTTCAATATGGGATATGCAACCGCATTATCGATTATTTTACTGGTGATTATTATTACAATTACCCTCATCCAATTGAAATTACAAAAGAAGTGGGTGTTCTATGAATAACAATCAGAAATTAACCAACTATACAGTATTTATCGTATTATTTATAATCACTCTCTTAAGTCTTGTTCCATTTTTTTGGATGATTTCAACATCTTTAAAAAATGCTGGCGCTTTAATGGCAATTCCAATTGAATGGATTCCAGAGCATGTGTCCTTTGATTCATATATCAAAGTGCTCACTCAACTACCATTTATTAAATCCTTTTTTAACAGTCTTATTGTATCGTTGAGCTCAACGATACTGACACTTATTTCATCGAGTCTTGCAGCATTTGTTTTTGCAAAATTCGACTTTAAGTTCAAAAATACCATTTTTGTTCTATTTTTAGCAAGTATGATGGTGCCTCTTCAGGTTACAGGCATACCTATATTTATCATTTTAATGAAACTCGGTTTGACAAATTCATACTTTGGAGTCATCATACCATCGATATTTAATGTATTTGCTATCTTTTTACTTAGACAATACATGAAAAAAATATCTAATGAATATATAGAAGCTGCTGTGATAGATGGTGCGAATATGTTTCAAATTTACTTGAAAATTATCGTCCCAATGAGCATCGTTCCAATGACAACATTATTCATCATCAATTTCATGAGCTATTGGAATGATTATTTTTGGCCACTGATCATTTTAACGGATCCCAACAAGATAACACTCCCTGTTTTATTGAGTAAACTTAATGCACAATATGGCACAGAGTATAACACATTGATGGCCGGTTCATTAATATCGATGCTACCAATATTAATCATTTATGCAATTGCTCAGAAGTATTTCATTAGGGGTATTCAGGAAGGTGGCATCAAATAATGTATCGTGGACTAACATATTTAGGATCAAGCCAATTTACCACATCTTATGGACTGAATGAGTGCATCATTGATCAAAAAGCCATAGGTGTACAACATCTTTATATTAATGATTTTAAAGAAGATTTGATTCATAGTGCATGTACCGTTGTCACACATCAAGAAAAAGCATATTTTGGAGATCGCATAAAACCGAGAATTGGTCATGCTCAAAGAGTGACATCAAGCAAGACATATATTGAAGATCATTCTGTGACGGTCGATGTGTTTAGCTATCCAAAGTTTATCAAGATTGACCGTGTTGGTGCTGGAAAGAATCACTTAACATTTGAAACGGAAATCAAAAACACGACAAAAGATTATCAACAGTTTCAAGTTTCATCACTTGTCATTTCTAGTCACGGTAATCACGCATGTGTGACTTCGTATAGACAATCATTGATTTATGCTTTAGTAAACAAATATTTTGCAGTGATCCAACAAAATGGTTTTGATATGCGTGTTTCTTTAGATGCACCTAGTGGATTTGCATACCACGGTATTGAAGATATCTTGTACAATAAAAATCATTTTGAAGGACAAATCAATTCTCATTTACCGATTGCAATGTCAATAAATCAAAATGTTGATTTAAAGCCCGATGAAAAAAAGACTATCAGGTGGGCTATTTTAGTTGCAACCGATGAAACAGAAATCCGGAGACTAGTCGATGATTATAGTTTTGAGGATCAATTAGAATCCATAAAATCATATTGGAAAAAGTGGCTTTATAATGCTAAAAAAACACCTCATTATCAAGAGGAATCCCATACCATGCTTGTTGCTCTAAGAGGAGCATTACTCAATGGATTTTTGCCTGCAGATTTGACAGGGCACTATTTTGCTAATGGCAAAGCATGCTTTTATGTTAGAGATGCCTTAATGGGTGCTAGAGCATTTTTATATTCAGGATTCTATGACGAATATAAATCTATTATTCATTTTTTGACAGGATGTCAACTCAAAGAGAATGGAGAGTTTTTTCAACGTTATAATGCTAATCAAATGCCAGATGAAGGTGCAAACAACAATGTCTCATCGCAAATAGATGCAATTGGGTATTTTGCTAGGATCATTGCCGATGATTATGCGTTAACAAAACAGATGATTGTTCCTTATTCATATTATCAGTCTATGATCAATTCATTAAAGCATATATCAAAAAAGAATGGATTATTTGGACCAGAAGGTGGCGTTAACGAAGGTGTTTATGGACCAGCATATATTATTTCTACAAACATGTTCATTGTTGGAGGTTTATATGGTGCGTCATATCTAGCAAATGAACTAAACCATGCAGATGATGCGGATACTTGGAAAAACATAGCAGAAAATATTCAGTCAAATATTGAACAAACCTTTCTTGAAGAACAATATTATCCCTATGGATATGTCAGTTATCACAATGAAGTTATCAAAAGATATGATACACCACAATTACTATCATTATCACTAGGATATCCTATGACCGAGCATTATATTAAAAACTATCAGACATTACTCAACATTTCGAATTATTTTAATTATGGTATTGGTTATAGTGAGCAAGAGTATCATAACGGACCGTGGATATTTAATACTGCAGCAGCTGCAGAAGTCGCTTTTTTGACAAACGACATGAGTAATTATCATCATTTGATGCTATGGATGATTGCACACCGCAATCATTATGGTTTGTTACCTGAGGCTATTCAGGCAACTGATGAGAATATACCATTTATCAATCCACTCATGTGGGCGAATGCAGAATTTATCACTGCAGCATATATTAAAGAAATCGAAAATTTAAGGAGAAAAGATCATGATTCTAGCAAAACTGTTAAGATCTGAGATTAAGAATTATCAACTTGATTTGGATCTCATCAAACTTACCATCAACAAAGATCAATTAAAGATTTCTGGTCAATTCAATTATATTTTTGGTTTTGGTGAAAAATATAATGCAATTAATCAAAAAGGTCACCATATTGAAAATAAGGTAAGTGACCAGTTTTGCAATCAGAATGAAAAAACTTATTTTCCTCTCCCATTTTTCTTCTTAAAGGAAGGATTAGGTATATTGATTCATACGAGAAGAGTATTTGAGTTTAGTCTTGAAAATGATATTGATGTTGACTTCAGTAAGTTAGAAGATGACCTCGTGATTTATGTGTTTACTGGAAAACCCAAGGACATGATCAGTGACTTCATGGAGTTAACTGGAGAAACACTTCTACCTCCAAAATGGGCTTTTGGTCCATGGATGTCAGCACATCGATGGAACAAACAAGCGATGATAGAAGAACAATTAACCTATAGTATTCAATATCGGCTACCTATGACAACACTTGTTATTGAACAGTGGAGTGATGAAGCAACATTTTATGCTTTTAATCAATCCAAATATGCTCCAAAAAAAGAGGGGTTAAAATCTTCTGATATTTTATATGATAAAGAGGATCCTTGGTACGATCCTCAAAAGATGATTGATATGATTCACCAACAGGGCATTAAACTCATTTTGTGGCAAACTCCAGTCATCAAAGCTCTAGAGTCTCATGAGCCCATGAATGCACAACATGAACTCGATCAACAATATGTCATAGAGCACGATCTCATCTGCAAAAAACAAGATCAATCCATATATACCATTCCAGAAGGTCGTTGGTTTCCAGGTTCGATGATTCCAGATTTTAGCAATCAATCGATGAAAAATTGGTGGTTTAATAAAAGACAATATCTTTTAGATATGGGTGTTGATGGATTTAAGACAGATGGTGGGGAATTTATTTACTCTGATGATATTGTTTTTTCTTCAAATCTTATGGGTAGGGATATGATTAATCAATATTCAAAAGACTATATCAAAGCATATCATGAATTTTCCGGTCATAATCGAGTCCTATTTTCTCGTGCTGGCTACTTGGGTCAACAATCTAACACGATTCAATGGGCTGGAGATCAAAAATCAACTTGGAAAGAATTTCAAGCAGTCTATCAGGCAGGTATCAATGCGAGCTTAAGTGGACAAACTTTTTGGGGATTTGATATTGGAGGTTTTGCTGGAGATCTTCCGAGCATGGAACTTTATCTGCGTGGCACAGAATTTGCTGTTTTTACTCCTATCATGCAATTTCATTCAGAACCTATTGGTGGGCAATTTGCACTTTTAGATGCATCAAAGATCATGAATAACGAACGTACACCATGGAATATGATGAAACATTACAATCGTGAAGACTTATTGCACATATTTCAATCATACTATTGGATGAGAATGAATTTGCTTCCATATATTTATAGTGAATCCATCAAAGCTGTGAGATATAAAACAACACTGATGAAGCATTTGATGATTGAATATCCTGATGATCCTCTTGCTTATGAGTACCATCATCAGTATCTGTTTGGACATTTGTTGGTTGCACCTGTGATAGAAGAAAATCAATATGAACAAGACATCTATTTTCCAGCAGGCGAATGGAAGCATCTCTTAAATGACCAAACATATTCAGGAAATAAAATTCATCATCTTAAAACTACTTTGAATGATATTCAAGTATTTGCTAAAAAAGGTAGTGCTTTGGTGTTAAATTTAGGAGAAAATCAAATGTTTCCAAGTGATGTTGGAAATCAGTTAGATAACGATACATTGACAGTTATACTTTATGGAGTACAGGGCAGATATCATTATATGGATAATCACTCTGATTGTTTCATTGATTGGAAAGAAGGTTCGATTTCTGTTTCCGGCGATCATAACAAGACATTTGTTTTCGTGCATAAGAACTGGTGAATGAATCAACTTACAATTATCTTTCATCATACATGAGTAACAGTTCTTTCATGTATATATTTATCCTTATGCTATTCGAAACCGATATCAATGAATTGATTTGTTCGTGATCTACTCAGAAATTCCTTAAGTATTTATTAAATTTAAGCGTTTCTTCTATCTTCTTGCCTTATATTTGATATACTTAAGGCGTAAATTCGCGGTATATCATAGGGGATGAATTAAATGAGAAAAAAGGCTATTCTTATTATTTTAATCACTGTAGTCGTCATGTATGCAGTTTATTATTTGTATTTGAGATTTACAAGTCCACTACATGACTTCCACGATAACATGAATCTTGGATCACTTTTCATGTTGTCATTTTTAATCATGCTATTTGGTGTAGAACTCAATAATAAGAAATTATATTTAGCTGCATTCATCTTGATGATGTTTGCAGTTTTTGAGTTTCTTCAGCATCAATTTGGATTATATGAAGATGGCATCATCATCAGTAAACCGTTTGATATCGCATTTCATTTTGTCAATTCAATGTCCTTAGCTGTTGTGGCATTTGCAGTTTATTCCGAGATATTTAAGCATCAAAAAATCTCGCAAATTACCAGTGCATCTTACGATCAAAATGAAGCTATTTTCATAGAATATTTCAAAAAAACAGGAAAAATAAAGATTGAATTTTCTCAGCAGTTTCAGCATACACATGCACTTTCCTACAAAGCTTATGTAACAGAATTCAAAGAATTTAAATCATTTGTTCATGAAGAGGATCAGTATATATTCCCATATTTTGAGAATATCAATCAAAATACGAAAATAAATGGTGCTAAATTTAGATTGAAGTTTCCTTCAATGGATGCTTATGTATTTCTATATATTCGGGGATCTTTCACACTAGAACAACGTTATATCTTCATTGGATTTGATGTGACTGATTATGAAAACACTCAAAAATCTTTAGAAGATCAAAAAGTTCAATATGATTTATTAGAAATCGAAAGCAAGAAAATCATTGCCAATACGCAAAGTTTAATTGTCAAGATGGATTTAAATGGCAAAGTTGTATTTGCTTCTGAAAGTTTCATTAAGGCTTTTGGTGAAGGTCAAAGAAGAGTTGTTGGTGAAAACATATTCAAACTGTATCCACTGAAGAATCGGAATGATCGGCAATGGTTCTATCAAGCAATCAAGGAATACGCATCTTCTGATCAAAGCATTTTGACAATCAATCATGAAAAAAGATACATTTTTTGGAAGAATGATGTGTTGTTTGATGCGTTTGATAAAGTTGAATTTGTAGTCTCTGTAGGTCAAGATATTACAGAAATAGTTGAACTCAATCAAAAACTCGATTTTCAGAGTAAACATGATACCTTGACAGGTTTACTTGATTATAAGGGACTATATAATATGATTAGTATGCAAAATGGAATTACAAAAGCAATTGCTTTTTTCATAGAAATCAGCAACTACTCACTCATTGCAAGTTATTACGGAAATGAAATTTCAGATACACTGATCAAACAAGTAGCAGAAGAACTTATTATCATGAATATTAATAATCATTTGATTGCAAGATATTCAAGCAATCAATTTGTCTACATTGCAATCAACCCCACAAAGAGTGAAACTCAAGCAATATTAATGAGATTTCAAGAAAGTGTATTTACAGTCTATGATGTGCATCAAGTTGCAGTTCAAACCAAGAAGAATATCGGATATGCACAATACCCAGACGATACAAATAACTTAACTGAACTCATCGCTTATGCGATTCTTGCGATGCGTGAATCTTCA
>Ga0180008_1001140_pt1 | contig 17668 bp, 12 predicted proteins | sample MM_PW_MetaG_FD_121121 | JGI IMG/M metagenome (GOLD analysis project Ga0180008, IMG submission 121121) | Groundwater microbial communities from the Aspo Hard Rock Laboratory (HRL) deep subsurface site, Sweden - MM_PW_MetaG | ecosystem: Environmental > Aquatic > Deep subsurface > Groundwater...
GTAGCTGCGTACCAGGATCGGACGCCGTGACCTTGGGCGTGCTCTTGTTGAAACTGACATCGCAACCGCTGAGCAACGCGGCGCTGAGCAACACGACGGCAAATAGCTTCATGCAAAACCTCCTGGGGCCCGACATCCGTTGGGACGAGTAAAGATGAGCATTGGAAGAGTTGCCATTGGCCTGGGGAAAAATACGAGGGGGATGGTCCGTGATTTTCCAGGGGTACGCCTGGTGTGGGGATATATTATACTACGCATAATGTATATTATGTTAAATCAAAGATTAAACTGCCGAAACCCTGAATCGCCCATCTGTTAAATAACGTATCTATAAGACAGCAGTTCCATAACCCCGTCACCGACATCCTCTCTCCTCAAACGACAACCCTACTGCCACAGAAGAGATTTCCCGCCAAGGTTTATTGGTAGTCAATGGTAAAGGTCATGGCCGCATTGGCCGGCCCACCCCTGACGGTCGCTGCGGTTTGCAGGTAGCGCGCCTTCAACGCAATGCTGTAGCTGGCGCCCTCGACTGCCGTGGGTACGATACCGCTGGGCAACAGCGTTTGCAGAGCCAGCGGCGTGCCCAGGTTGTCTGCAATCTGGATACCCACGCCCGTGGCCTCAGGCGTGCCACGGTTGAGTTTCAAGACATTTGGCTGGGTGGCATCAACCCCCGCAGTCGGGTCGAGACGGTACTTGATGCTGTTCGCCGTCCCGCTGCCGTCACTGCTGCTGTAGACGCCGTTGAACGCCGGGCAGTTGTTGAGCGCCAGGGTGAAATCGGTCCAGGCTGTACCCGTGCCGACGCCATTGAATTCAGCCACCGTATGTGTGCCCATGGGCACGTTGACGTTTGGGGTCTGGCAAGTTCGGGCAACGATGGACAATGCGCCGGTGATGCTCACATTGGCAATAGGAAACGTGGCGGCAGTCATACCGCCGCCAACACTGGCAACATATTGCGCTATCGGCAAAGACGCACCCTGGACTGTGCCTGCAGCAACGGTTGGAGCGGTCTTGATGAGCTGCAGTTCAAGCGTATTTGCCGCGTTCAGGCCACCGGCATAGTCGTACACACCGTAGTTTGCGGAAGTTGTGTAAGGCGCGATGCCGTTATTACCTCTGATTACCACGCCCAAACCGCTCACGCCTGTTTGGTAGACCTTACCTGCCATCTCCCCAGTGCCCCACGAACTCAATGCAGGTGTGTTGCTATAGCTGATGCTCCGGTCGTACTTGACGTAGCTGGGACCACCTGTCGCGTAGCACTCGATGTAATTATTGATAGCCATTTTCTGTCGATACACCACCGCACCTACTGGCACATCACGGCCAATGGTGATGCTTTGTGCCCTCAATGCCATGACCGGCGTGACCAGCGCATTTTCGACATTGCATGTGCCGGCCGCCTGTACGGTCATTGTGCTGCCTCCTAAAGCAATTCCAACAGCGAGCACACGCAGGGTTCTGTTTGCGTTCATGGGGCTACCTTCGCGATTTTTACGGACGGCGTGCACAACACCGCCGTGGGATGCAGTTCAGGATCATCAGCCACCTTCGCTGGCAACGTGACGACGCATTGTTGACCGGCCTCGGGCCCCCAATTGATCAATAGCTGTGATGTGCCGTCCTTGACCCGGGCATACAGCTGGCCACCCTGCCCGACCGTACCCACCGAACCGCCGGCAGCGTCGCTCACCGTGGCGCCAAAGGGCAACAGCGAGCCGTCCTCCAGACGCACCGTGAGCAACCACGCCTGGCCATGTTGTGTGCCGTACTTGACCATCACGACGGCGCCGGCCCGTGGAGCGATTTGCTGGCTGGTTTCACTCAGCTCAATGTTTTGCGAAATTCCCAGTGGGTCGATGGCTAGCTCATTGAGCTCATACGGCCGTAAATAGGTGACCACGGCGTTACCACGATGATCGAGCTTGATCCCCGGGTAGCCGACCACCTTGGCGCCTTCCGCGCCGGGTGCGCTGAGAATCGCCATGGTCTCACCGGCATTCGGGGTAAACGTGATGCCGCCCGGGTGCGCCACAACCGAGCCATTGGCACTTAATGACAGGCTGTTATAGCCACCGCCCTGGCTGTAGGACGCCCCCAACACTGCATCGCTGCCGGTGTACTGGCCATTCACCGAACCTGTCGAGGTGGCGCTGGCACCGTCATGGCCGGCAGTCACGCCGTAGGTGTACTGGCGGTCTGCGCCGGCACTGCCGCTGAGGCTCGCTTGTTCGCTGTAGCGGCCATCGGTGTTACGACCAAACATCGTGGACAGTTGCGGCGAATTGCCCGGTGAGCCGAAATCCAGCGGCATGCTGATGGTAAGCAACAGGTTGTTCTGCAAGTCGCCTCCGTCAACCCGGCTGCGATTGGCGCTGAGGTTGTAGCTGACCTTGCCCAGCTGTTTGTTGTAGCTGAACTGGTATTGCACATCGCTGCCGCTCTGGGTCCAGTAATCCTGGGTAAAGCCACTGATGGCCAGTTGGCCCCAGTCGCCAAGGTCCTGGTTGGCCGTCAATGACAGGCGGCTGCGCGGGTGTGCAATCCCCACGGCACTGTATTGGCCCTCCTGGGCAGCCAGCGTCTGGACGGCGGTATTGAGGTCCATGAAGCCGCTGGTTGAAAAACGGTAAGTGGCCACGGTGAAGTGGGTGCCGGTGCGGGTGATGTCTTTGCTGTAGGACAGGCGCACGCTTTGCCCATTGACCGAGCCGGTTGCCAGCCGCGTCTGCGCCTGGGTCACGTCAAGCGCCATCGAACCAAACGAAGTGCCCACTGCCAGCCCGGCCAGCGCAGCCCCATAGTCGGTGCTGGCTTGCATGCCGCCATAACCGGTGAACAGGTTGCTCAGGCCATATTGAACGGTGCCTTGCACCAGCCGAACCTGGCGGCTCGCAAAAGTGTTGCGGGTCTCCCCTGCCGTCATGCTGTAACGCAGGGTGCCTGGGCGCAGCAATTGGCTGACCGGGGCGTAAGGCACGGTAAAGTTCTGGGTACTGCCATCCGCTTCGGTGACCGTGACACTCAAGTCGCCGCCGTAACCCGTCGAATACAAGTCGTTGATCGCAAACGCCCCGGGCGCCACCATGGTTTCGTACAGCAGGTTGCCGTTCTGGCGGATGGACACGCGCGCAGACGTGCGGGCAATGCCACGAATCACCGGCGCATAGCCGCGCTGGGATTCGGGGAACATGCGGTCGTCGGTATTCAGCTGCAGGCCACTAAAGCCCACCGTATCGAAAATCTCGCCGCTGGTGTTGGACTCGCCCAGCGTCAGTTGGCTTTTGAGCGCGGTGACATCGTGCTGAGCATAGGTGTTCAGGCTTTGATAGTCCTGACCGGTCTGGCCCTGCCACGTCAGAGAACCGTTGTGACGCAAGCGCCAATCACCCAGGTTAAGGCCTGCGTTCAAGCCGAGGTAGGCAGAATCATAATTGCCGCCACGCGTCTGGTTATGGTTGGCGTTGAAGTTGTAGCCCAGGGTGCCTGCCGTAACCCCGCTGTCCCACAATTCCGGGCCGACGTAACCGCGTGGGTTCAGGCGCAACGCGACTTGTGGAACGCTCAGGTCGAGCACCTGGGTCGCCGGAATGAAACTGGCCGTGGCATTCTCGATCAATTCGGCCATTGCTGGGCATGTGTCGACACTGTCGAGCGCCAACGTGGCATCCGCTGACAAGCGATTCATATCGACCCCGGCTAACTCGAGCAATTTGCGATTGATGCACACGACCGGGTTGCCGCCGTTCTTGTCGGCGTTGATACGGATTTCCTGCCGGCTGACCAATTGGCCATTGAGCGTCACATCTGCACGGTAAATGCCCGCCAGCACCGGATTGTTTTTTTGATACAGCGACAGGTCCAGGCCACGCGATCCAGCCGGCAAAAAGGCTTCGTTGAACTGCACTTCTTCAGCGTGAGCCAGTGTGCAGAAGCTGAGCAGGACTCCCACTAAACCCTGCGCGCAAAGGGGTCCAAGCCCTGCGTAGGACACGGGGCGAATGAGGTTTTTCATGATCAGCCTGTATTAAAAGAAAGGAGAAACTCAAGAACCCAATGCATGCTTGATCAGGACGTGTGCGCCGTAATCGTTTATCGCCGTAAACTGCACCTGGCTGCCGGGAGGCGGCATCGAGCGCAGGTCAGGCAGGGCAAACTGACGGGTTTCTCCAGGGCCAATCATCCCGTCCTCGGCCCGCCCTTGGCCGTTGTCGGGCAGCAGCGTCAAACCGATCAGTGACACGTAAAATGCACTGGGGTTGTGGGCCTGCAGCACAAAACCTTTACCCAAGGCGCTTGGCAGCACTTGCCATTGCACCTGGTCCGGTGCCTGACTCGCCGTTTGCGGTTCAAGCATCGGCCGGTAGAAGATCTTGATCCGCGAGCGAAAGGCCATTTGCAGTTGGTTCTGCCCCTCCACCACTGGCGATTTCGGTGGGATTTCCAACACGTTGAGCCAGAACACCGACTCCTTGTCTTTGCGTAGCGGTGTCCCCACGAACATCACACGCAGCGACTGCCCCTTGCCCGGGTCAATCCGCGCCACCGGCGGCGACAGTACAAAAGGTGCGGTGGCGTTGGTCGGGCTCGACTGCGGATCCCCGCTGTCAATCCACGACTGCACCAACGCCGGTTGCGTGCCGGTGTTGTTCAATTGCACCGTGATTTCTTTTTGTTCGGCCGGGTACACCTGGCGAGTGCCGGTGATGACCACCTCGGCCTTGACGTAGACGCAGCCCAGCGCAGCAACTACCCCGAGGCAGGCGCGTAGAAATGTTGTGTTGAGCACAGCGAGCCCCTGCGGCTTGTACACCTGCGCCGGAGCAACCGACGCAGGTGACAAGCGCATGTTTGTTATTGGTAGTTGATGGCGTAAGTCACAGAACCGACGACCGTACCGGCACTGCCTGCACCCTGTGTCGCGATGTACTGGACCGCATAAGGAATATCGGCAGCTTTGGTGGTGGGGTCGATGGCCGCGCGGCTGTTACCGGCAACCTGGCTGTAGTCACCGGCCTTGATCGCTTTGTTGTTGGCCGCATCCACCAATTGCAGGGCGACGTTGGTTGCCGTGCCGGTGTTCTTTACATAGCCGGTGGCGGGGTCCACCCCCGGGCCTGCCTCAAAGTAAGCCGCAGAAGTGCTGGCCAGGGTTTTCGCAGAGCTGCAATTGCTCAGGCGCAAGGTAAAAGGCGCAAGGCCTGCTGTCTGGCCGGCAGTTGCCAGGGCCGTGGCGGAAACGGTCTGCAAGGTCACGGTAGTGACTTTGGTCGCCGCACCGGTGACCGACACGGTACAGGTGGTATCCGTGACAGTACCGCTAAAATTGACCGTTCCGTCCGATGCGTTGGCAAAGGGCGCTGCCAGGGCGGTTGCCAACATGGCAAGAACTAGGGTTTTACGTTGCATAGCTGAACCTCAGAGGATTGTGGACACTCATCGATTGAATTGACCAGTGCACCGCACCAGCCCTCAAGCGAGGTGCATATGCTCAATCTTTTTGAGGTTTTCTCAGCCATGAACTTTCTCTGTGATGCGAAGAAATTTCTAGCCTTGCTAGATACGCGCAATCAACGCCTCACTCAGGTGCAGCATCGCCTGTTCGAGGGCATCGATAGCGCCCTGCACCGCGGTGTCGTCTTGCATTTCACACGCCGACTCCATGCGTTCGCAAGCCGTGATCAGGTCCTGGTACCGGACCATCTTCGCACCGCCCATGACACGGTGGGCCAACGTAGCCAGGCCCTTCAGGTCACGGGCTTGTGCGTGCCTGGCCAAGCCATGGCGGTCGTCGCGATTGCTGGTGGCCAATTTAACCAACAGGCGACTGATTGCCGCCTGGTCACCCCTGGCCATGTGTTCGATGCCAGAGAAGTCGATCTTCGGCAACGGTGCTGGCGCAGGTGGCGCTGGCGCTATGTCAGGCTCATACGCGGCGGCAGTACCCAGGCGGCTGCTGAGGTCCATCAGGCTCAGGGGTTTGAACAGGCAATCGTCCATCCCGTTTTCAATGCAATTGAGCCTGGCTTCAGGCTGGGCATTCGCCGTAAAACCGTAGATTCGGCACGCGGCGGTCCCGGAGGTACGCTCTTCGTGGCGAATGATACGTGCCAGGTCGCCGCCCGCCATTACTGGCATGCTGATATCCGTGATGACCACGTCAAAGTGCCCACGGCGCCACGCCGACAAGCCTTCTGCCCCGTCTTCGGCGTCCACCACCCGGTGCCCCAGGTACTCCAGTTGCTGGCGCAGCAGTTCACGGTTCGCGGCATAGTCATCGACCACCAGAATGCTCAGTGCCCGGGACAACGTGTGGTCTTCGACGACGGGTAACCTGATTCGCGCGGGAGGCGGCAGAATGGGCAGCTTCAGCGTCACCGTGACCAGTGTTCCCGTCCCCAGCTGGCTGCTCAGGTCCAGGCTGCCTCCCATCATTTCGCATAAGTTGCGGCTGATTACCAAGCCGAGCCCGGACCCGCTGCGTCCGGACAAAGTGTTGTTGCTCGCTTGAGTAAAAGGGCTGAACAGTTTTTGCTGATCTTGCGCGCTGATGCCAATTCCGCTGTCTTTGATCCGCACCGACAGTTGCAGTTGACCCTCATCACTGGCGGGTAGCGCCTGGACACTCAGGGTCACCTCGCCTTCGTGGGTGAATTTCAGTGCATTGCTGACCAGGTTCGACAACACTTGCTTGAATCGAAGCGCGTCCAACAACACGTAGTGATCCGCTGCCGGGTCAAACTGCAGGCTCAGGTGTAGCCCCTTCAGCCGAGCCCCGCCTGCGAACATGCGCATGACCGAACCTACCACCTCATGCAGGAACACCCCGGACGGCGTCAAAGACAGTTGGCCGGATTCGATACGCACCACATCCAGAATGTCACCCACCAGATTGTGCAGTTCTCTGGCAGCGCCTGCGGCTATTTCCATGGACGCACGGTCGGCAGCGTTCGCAGAAGACTTTTTAAGCATCAATTCCAGCATGCCGATCACGGCGATGAGGCGGGCTTTTTGTAGAAAATGCTACAATCCAGCATCTACAAGGGTTTGAGACGATATGACTATCAGAAATTCACTGCCCAGAGCCTTCTCTGATGTGTTCAGAGACGATGACACAATCAACGTATACAGCTACATACGTTTTTCATCGAAAGTCCAAGCGCTGGGCTTTGGCGAGGTTCGTCAGCTTGAACAGCTCAATCGCTTTTTCGAGCAATACCCCCAAGCTCGACAAGTCGAGCGATACGAAGATTTGGGCGTGTCGGCTTTCAAAGGCAAAAACCTCAAATCTGGTCAACTCGCAAAATTCGTTGAACGTATCAAGTCAAAAGAAATTCTCCCGAACGCTCTCCTACTGGTCGAGTCATTCGACCGCATTAGCAGGATGGGCGGGTATGACGCTCTTGAACTAATTATCTCTATCATTCAATCAGACTGTTCAATCTATACATTGTTTGACAATCGCTTATACTCAAAGCGAAAAAAAGACAGTAGCGTTGATATTAGCCTTATTCAAAACATCTTGGAAAGGGCAAATGACGAAAGCAAAGCAAAGTCAGAACGCATATCAGACGCAAAAGCCCGAAACCTAATCAAAGGCGAAAATGGCGGAGTAATAACTAGTCGCTGTCCGTTCTGGATTAGTTTTGCTGATGGTAAATTCGTCTTAAATGAACACGCAAATGCAGTTAAACGCATTACAGAGCTTTGCTTTGATATGGGCTTTCAATCAATTGCAAAAGAGCTTAATAATGAAAATCACCCAAGGAAATACACGGATAGCATTGTCGGAAAGGTTCTACATAAGCACGCAATTTATGGATCGTTTCTAGCGATGAAGCTTGATGAAAATGGAGACCGTACAGTTTTTAATAAGGAGATAAAAAGCTATTACCCTGCCGTTATCAGTGAGCCAGAGTTTCACCGAATTAGCGCAAAGCTCAAAGAACGGCAAGATCCATCGCTTGCAGGTCGAAAAGCACAAGAATTCAGAAATATTTTGCGAGGTTTGGTTTTTTGCAAATGTGGTTCAACGTTTCGTTATCACGCACAAAAAAGTTTATACGTCGATTTGGTTTGTCATGCTTCGACAGTTGGGCAATGTTCTTATGCAAAGCCCGGCAAAGGCGTTAGGCATAGGTATGCTCTTGTAGAGTCAATATTTCTAGCATATCAATCCCTAATTCCATTTCACCAAATCATTGTCAAGACGGATGATATTAAAGCGCTTGAAAAAGAGCATGAAGAAATTTCCGGGCTAATAATCTTGAAAGAGAAAGCGTTAGGTAATAATTTCGCCATTCTCGAACAATCCTCCGAAAGTGCTCAAAAGTATATCTTGGGAAGGATTGATGAAGTGAGCCAAGAGCTAGACAAGCTTAAAGAAGATGAGCATAGATTAAACCTGAAAATCAGCTCAATGCATTTGGCGAGCAAGTCCGACTTTAATGTGATGGAGATTTACCGCCTATTGCTAACAGAGCGAGGACGCATAAAGATCAATAACTTTCTGCACTCACAGAAAATTAAGCTAATTATCAATCCAATAAAAAAGAAATTCTTTGAGCTTGATATTTATCACGCTGACAAACATTTAGATACTATTGATGTAACGCCGGACGGTTACACGGCTCGATATAAGCCTCATCTGAAATAACGCATACCCAGCCCTAAAAAGCACCCAATCAAGATTGGGCACCTTTTAGGGCTCCACCCATAAAATCAAAAATCGTTAAGCTTGTCGAGCTTGCCGTTACCGTTCAATGCGCTTTGCATTTCTTTACTGATATTATCGAACTGACCAACAATTTGTGGATAGTCGCGCTTGGGAGGTAATGTCCAACCACACACTGAAGGGTTAGGTGCTCCCGGCACTAGCGCCAGCTGGAGTCTTGCTCGCCCGTCTTTAGCAATGAAGTAGATGTCATAGTTAGAGTAACAGGGCATTCCGGTAATAACGAAGCTATCAATGCTTAATTTCCAGCTTGAAACTGCTTTGGCGATGATAGTCCCTCGCTCCTTATCTTCAACCCTAGAGATTACTTTGCTGTTATTATAGGTGATCGCGAGATAATCACTTGCGCGCGTGTATAACTCATCCTTGCTAATTCCGGGGACCGAGTAGTCATAAAGAAATTCTTTTTTTTCGGTAGTTATGGGGAGTTGGTCAGGCGGAGTCGTTACGCAAGCAGATAATGCTAGGGCGCAGGCAAGAAGCATTGTTTTTCTTATCATACTATTAACATCCATGGTCGTTATGTGATTCGTTAATTTTTGTGAGTAACTATGGAAAATATCATGTTGCCATCAACTCGTCAAAATATATTCACCAACAAAGTATGCAAGGTGAACAAGTCCAGCCAAAAGCACAGCCCCATACAAGTATGGGTAAGCTGAACAAGTCCAGCTTAAAAGCAAAAGCATTGATCCAAATGCTAATATTTATATAGGGTTTATTCTAACCCGTTGGGCTTACCACCACACTTTGCTTCGCAAAGACGCTTCGCTTGCGGTAGTAAGCACAGGTTCCTTGCCGGAATGGCAGAAGCTAAAAGCGCTCTACTCCAATATAACAATCAACATGAGGATAAAATGAATGGCAAAAAAATAACTTCAATGATATTCAAAACATTGAACTATACAAATGAGATTAAGAAAAAATCAACAAATGGGCACGGCGGTCGCCGTCAGTTATTCAAGAGTCTGCGCCACTCCCTGCGCATACCAGCAAGTCAGCCAAAAAAATTGGAATGGTTCGATGAGCAATCTCATCTTAACCTAATCTGGCTTCCTGAAACTGGCACAACCAGACTTGACGATTACCCGAAAGAACAGAGAGAAGCACTACTTGCAAAAATCACCGATGAGGCAGAAGCACCAACTGTCGTTAAGAATAATAGAGCCGAACTACTGGAAGCACGCACAAAACTAAAAAACAAAGTCAAGAACGCAAGCAAAAAAGAAACTGACGATGGAAGTATCCTCGCTTTTCAAAACATACTCAACGTCAAAGGCATTGCTGATACTGAACAGCTTTTATCTGACATTGCTTTGTTTGACATACAACGAAAAAACCAGAAACTCGATACAGTGCGAAAATTTCTTGAATGTCATAACGAGATTGAAAACGGTCCAAAGCCTCTCATAAGAAAAAACCAAGCAGTCATCCAAGAAGCATTTTTTAAATTCCCTTCTAAAAACGAAGTTTCAGGGGTTAGCGCAGAAGGTCGAATTGACTTAATCAAAGGTTTTTACCAGCAGGTATTTCCTGAATATCCTATTCATTTCATCGTTTTGCATGGTGATGAAGACGTTGATCTAACAGACCATAGCGACCATCCGCACTTATTCATTTCAACAAAGAGCAGTAAAACTGGGCGTTATGACTTGCGTGAAACGCAGATCAAAAAAGTTAATTCTTACCTAAAAAAGCATCGCCCAGGAACAGAACTGATTGGCGAGACGCCTGATTTTTTGGAGTCTCAATTATTGTTCGGGTATTTACAGGATATGTTTTACGCCTACACGAACAACAGACTATTGAAAAACACCTCTTACTATGCAAAAAAACACGAAAAGACCGAAGGGCACATGAACACACTCCGCTACATCAATGGCGAGGCTAAAAAGCCAAAATCAGAACGTGCGTTTAATCTCTATGAATTGGCAAAAATCAAAAGAGAGGAAGCGGAGAACGCTTTAAAACTTGCACAAGGACGAAAGCAGGAAACCACTCATTATGTCCATAAAGCCCAGCAATATGTTAAAGCTCAGTTGACCAAGGCAGAGGACGCCATAGAACGCCAGAGGCTTGCAGAGGAAGCAACAGCCGAGGAACGTGAACAAGCAGATGCTTATCGCAGGAAAACTCAAAACCACATCAAAAATATTGAGAGTAAAAGTGCCGAGTCAGACCGTATTCAAGGAGAAATAACGGCAAGGATTGCCGAGTTAAAGTTATTTAAAACCAACCTCGGTGATCTCATATCTGGTGTAGTTGGCTGGCTTGATGAATTATTCTATGAGAAACGTCAAGACATACAGGAAAAGGCTCTTGAACGAGCAAGACTGGCTTATTTAAGAATTCAGATAAACGATAGGACGGATGGTAGCGAATTTATAAATCAAGCTGATAGAGAAATAGACCAGCATTTGGAGGTGCTGGATGAACATCGTGAAGAACTTCCAGACCTTCCGATTTCATCAGAAATAAAGCGCAAAATAAAACCAAGGTAAATAAAACCATCATTAGATGGTTTTTCAATGCAGAAACATTAAAAAATAACTATTGGCATCTGCTTTATAGCAATTATTCGGCGCTAGAGCCCTTGGCAATAAATATAAAACCCCTAGCTATGACTAGGGGTTTTACGGGTTATTATGCGAGTGAGCCGATTCAAAGCTCTTATTCATCATAACATATTGAATTTCAATTTTTAGCTTATAAAAACAAAACCCCTTAAAATTTGCACTTTAAGGGGTAAATGTTATCTTGCTTGTAAGGAGTAGAAATTAGGAGCGACCAAGCCTATCAATTTCTACGTTCAACGCATTGTATATCCAATATACCATTTCAAGTTGATGTAGCAAGAGCCAGTCTCAAATTTTCCTCCTAAATAACTAAATAATTAGAGGAGAAAATGAACAATGCTCATTTAAGGCTTGAAAACACGCTTGAACAATATAAGTCAAAACTTCCACCAAAGCCTTATCACACTAACGATTACTACTTCGGCAAGAAGATAGGCGCATTAGATTTAGCTCTAAAATCAAACCATATTCAGCCGAATTCGTTGACTCATAAATATTTCATCATACTTGATTTAGATAGTGATATGAGCGTATTGGATTGGGCAGACAAAGGATTGCCAGCGCCACATTTGATTGTGAGGAATTTAGATAATGGTCGCTCACATATGACCTACATACTAAAAACGTCCATCAAAAACGACGTGACGGGGCTCCAAAAGCCTATAAAATACTTTTCCGATGTTGAGCATGGGCTTGCAGTAAGGGTCGGCGCAGATATGAACTATAATGGGCTTTTGACTAAAAACCCTTTTAAAGCGTCCTCCTATAAAGTCCTTTCCTATGAAGATACACCCTACGATCTCGACTATCTCAATGAGTTTGTTGATAAAGACCTTGTTAAAAAACAGAGAGCCGAAAAAAAGAAAAAGAAAATTGAAGACGGATTCGCCTCGGGTAGAAATTGTACACTGTTTGAAAATCTCCGTTTATGGGCATATTCAAATTGGCATAGGTGCCATCAAACAGAGTTACGCTCAAATATTCTTGAGCAAGCAATGGAATTTAATACATTTGAGTGCCAGTTAGGTACAAGAGAGGTTGAAACCATTGCGAATAGTGTCTATCGGTTTATTACTCGCCATTTCTCTATAGAGAGGCTTAACGAATTGAAAAGTGATAGGGCTAAGCAGTCAAGAAAAAAGAGTTCTGCAAATCTAATATATATCGATGGCAAGCCTTGGGAAGATGAAGGGATACCGAAAAGAACCTACTATTATCGGAAAGAGAATAATGTCGATGCAGACCGCTCAGTTGAGTCCCAAGATAAGCCTTGGGAGAAAATGAATATGAGCCGTAGAACGTATTATAGAAAGAAAAGCCAAGGATTGATTGAAATAAATTTTTAGTTTGGCACTAAAGTTGCACTTTTACTATATCAAGGATAATAGCCCCGTAGGGGGAGCAACTTGGCAGGGTATCTCCAATATACTCCCATAAATTTTCGGACAAACAAAAAGCCCAATCAAGGGCTTTGTTGTTTTGGCAGAGCATTAGGTATTCGAACCTAATCTAATAAACACAAGGTCGGTAACTTCACCTCCGTTATCTCCACATACACTCCCCACTTGAGATATGCTGTAAGTGCTATCGTATGTAGCCAGAGCTTTACCTTCGACAGTATCCCAGCCAACAGCCTTTTGTGCTCTAACTATATTTGAACACACTTCGCCAGAAGGCACGCCTGTATATGTCACAGTGAACCCGCTTGGGGTTTGCCCTGTTATTTCGATAGTCCCGCCGAAGACGTTGCTGATAACACCACTGCTACTTACTTTAACGCTTTTAGGAAAAACGCCCATTTTTAGAGCGAGCGCTTTATCTAGGTCTTTCGTATCTTCACTAGCGAAAAGTTGTTCTGTCTGAGAGAATATCGTAGATAGCTCCTTATTCACAGTTGATGAATTGCTGGCATTACGTGCATTTGAATAAAGAGCAAATATCCCTGCAACTACTGCTGCAAATATAGCAAACCATATCAAAGCTTCAATTAGGGTTAATCCGTTATTTTTGGATGAGTGTTTTAATTTCATATATATATTTAATGTTATTTGATTAATTTAACATATATTTTTCTTTAACTCAGGAATTGGACTTGACAGTTAGTAATCAAATGCTAAATTGATATTGTTTAGTGTTGTTATTAAACGCCAACTTATAGTTTGTTATGAGATTTTAAGTTGTTAAGAAAAAACCGCCTTCGGGCGGTTTTTCGTGTTTAATCTTTATTGGTCATTATTCGAGGTATTCGGTTTTGTTGCCAGAGGAATGATTGACACGACCTTGATCATCCCAGCCTTATAGAGCACGGTGAAAAAATACTAATGCGCAAACTTTCCAACTCCTTGTAGTTTTGTCTTATCCACTCTCGTAACGCACGCCCTCCCATTATCCTTGGTGTTCCATTGCTATTGGCTTTTCTGTTTATTACTCCTACAACTGGATCACTATATTTCCCCAGATAAATCTCTATGTTTTCTCCATCATCTCCGAACAACTTTGATTCCAGTATCGGAACGTTGAAAAAACCTTTCTCATAATAGGTAGAATGCAATATAAGTTGGAACTGTTTCTTTATTTTTGGTGCGACTTCCGCCCGCTCTATTTTTGGAGCTTCTAGCTCTTCACTTGCGAAATGGTTAGTCTGCCGACCATTCCATTCAGGATTTACAGTTTTTATAAGACTGTCTTCGAGTCCAGCAGCAAGATTCAGATGAAAGACTCCGTAATGCATAAGCCCATTGTCAGGCAGAACGTAAATATCAACAACTTCATCTTGGGATATAGAGCTCAAGATATTAGCATTATTTTTTATATTAGTTCTTTGAGTTTCAGAGGGTTTCTTATAACCATACATACGTTCTGCAATAGTTCTTGTTGTTTTTCCAATATATTTAACTTCATCATCTATAGCGAATGCGTAAAGAGCGTTTTTTTGGCTGGCAGACTTGTTTAGTTCAAGTTTTAGCTCTTTGTTTTCGCTGAACCAATGACCAATTAATTCAAATCCTATCGCCCTCAACCTATCCATATTTAAAACGCTCCGAATCCGATCACTTTCTTAAATACAATATTCAATCATAGCAGTCCGTTGGACAGAAATGCAGGGACGTGTCAGAATTCTGAAATTCTACATATCGCCCCGTTCATTGCATTCATCGGCGTACGAATTTCATGGCTCATGATCGCCAGGAATGTGGTTTTGGCGCGGTTGGCAACCTCGGCCTCATCCTTGGCGACTTGCAGCTGATTGAGCAAATACTGACGTTCACTGACATCGATCCAGCCGGAAATGATCCCTGCGATCTGGCCATCGCTGCCTTGATACGGAAACACCCAGTGATACACGGTCAGCGACTGGCCATTGGCGAACGTCATGGTTCGGTCCGATGTCCAGGCCTGCCCCCGTTCCATGACGTGCTGGTAGATGCTTTCGATGTCCGCAGCTTTTCCGGCCCCAGCAGTTGAACATCCGAGAGGCGCTTGCCCAACACTTCGTCACGGCTGATATTGCATGCCTCCAGGTAGCCTGCGTTGCAAATCAACAGGCGCCCTGCCCGATCACGCACGTAAATCGGATGCGGAGTGCCATCGATCAAGACCCGCAGGAACTCAACCTGTTCGTTCAACGCTTTTTCGGCCTGCTTGCGTTTGAACACCAATTGGCCCAGGTAACCCACCCACACCAAGGTAATGAGCAGAATCAGCAAGCCGGCAATAGCGACCTGGCTTAGCGTATTGCGGTGCCTCACCCAAAAACTGTCGCCAATGACGATATCACCGCGCCAGCGACTTGCCAGTTCATCCATCTCTTCCGGCGAAATACTTAACAGCGCCTTGTTGAGGATCGACAACAGTTCGGGCGAATCGCGGCGTGTCGCAAATGCCGTCTGGGCCCAGAAGTTATCGACGGTGGCAGCGACTTGCAACTGCCCCTGGTAATGCTGCGCAATTTGATAGCGCACGTTCATCATCGCGCCGACGGCCGCATCGGCAGTGCCGGCACTGAGCAGTGCCAGCGCGTTCGGCACGCTTTGCGCTTCCACTTGTTGAACGTGCGGAAACTGGGTGCGTATGAACTCGGCTTGCGCGGTGCCATGGGTCACCGCCACCCGCTTGCCCGACAGGTCAGCCAGTGAGGCCACGCTTTCGTCCGCAGCGCGACTGACGAGCACCACGGGCTCGATCAGGTAGGGCCGACTGAACATCAGGTATTTTTCGCGTTCGATACTTTTGGTAAACGTCGCCAGGAAATCAGCGCGTCCCTTCTTGACCAGCTCCGCCAGGCTATTGACGGTATCGGCGTAGACCGGTTCGAATTTCAAGCCCGTGCGCTGGGCGACCTTGGCCAGGACATCGGCACTGATCCCGCGAAAAACGTTACGTCCATCCAGAAAGGAAACCGGCATGAAGTTTTCACTGACGGCCACTTTCAGTCGCGGGTGCTTTGCCAACCAGCGGCGCTCGTTGGGCGTCAGGCTGTGAGAAAGGAAGTACTGCCCTGGCAGCCCTTCCGCGCCGGCGCTCCAGCGGCGCAGGATAACCAGGCGTTCCGCCAGGGGAATGGCCTCCAGGGCACTGTTGACCATGCGTAACAAGCGCTTGTCCTGGGATGGCAGGACAAACGCAAAATGCCCGCCATGGCTGATTGATAACTGGGCCAGTTGCAGGTCATTCGGGTAGTTTTTGTTGATCAGGTAACTCGCGGTGATTGCTTCGCCCAGGTACACATCGGCCCGGTTGAACGCCACCGCGCCCACCGCCGTTTGCACTGACGGGTACATCTGGATGCTGGCCTTGGGGTACATCGATTCCAGCTCTTGTGGCGTCCAGTAAAACTCGGCGGCGGCAATCCGTTTACCGGCCAGGTTCGCCCAACTCCAGAACATCACCGAGGGAGAGGTTCAGGGTGTTGTTGCCAGTACCGGTGATGTCGATGATTTCGATCGAGTCCAGCTTACCGGCAATCGCATTCAGATCCAGGACCTGGTCAGCGCCGGTCAGGGTCAAAGTATCGACCCCCGCACCGCCGCTAATGACGCTGTCGGCGCTATCGAGGTTCGTCACGTCGTCCAACGAGAAGATATTGTCGGTATCCCCACCGTGATAAGCACCTGTGCCGTCGATCGTTTGGGTAGCAGCAGGATCATTTTGTACAAATCCGTCCGAAACACCTTGCAACTCGAAATCATCAAGCCAGAACCATTCGCCGTTGCTCCCCCTAAAGACTATCGAATTGAACTCCTGTCCAGGAGGCATTGTCGCGCTAAAGTCCAACGGACCATTACTCCCCATTGGAGCAGGGACAGTGAGTATTAGATTCCCATTAATGTCATAAAACTCTATGTTCAAAGCAGCGAAGTTTTCGCCCACACTGAAGGAGATACCTGTGGCCGTTTCTCCATTATTCAGACTAAGTTTCGCCGGTTCTTCGGTAGCATTCCCACCCCAGACACCCAAGCCTACGGAGGGAGTAGACCACGGATTTCCTGTCATGGTACCTGCGGGAAGAACCCCTCTAGGCCAGACAGGAGTGGTATTACTAGCCGAGTTATCAAATGTAAAAGTGAATACTCCAAAATCAATCGAAGCTCCAGGTGCAGTAATACCGGTTACAGCATCCTCAAAGTCAACCGAGGAGGTATGTAATGTCAAAACTTGAGAACTATTACCTACCTGATCGATAAAGGACGCAGATGTATTGGTCATCGATACACCAGTAGTGGTCACCACATCAACCGAACCGGCATCAATCTGAGCCTGGGTTAACGTTTGCTCAAAACGCTCGTTGCCCACCACAATCAGAATGGAGTCTCCCTCGACCAGGCTGCTTCCGTCAAAAGTCACAGTAACGATCGTGCCGTTAATCGAGAACTGATCCGGCGCATCCGGAGCCATGCTATCGAGGCTGACATCCTGGATAGCGACGTTGGCATTCCCCGCTGCATCTACTACACGTGTCTGGATAGTCCAGTCACTGTCATGACGGTTCTGATCGAGGAAACTCCAAGTTCCATCCCCGTTAAGCAATGCGTCAAGCCAGGTAGCACCGCCATCAGTGGAAATCTGTACTTTCTCACCGGCTTCCAACGCAGCTGTCAACGACCCCTGAATCAAACGCCCGGCACTGCCATCGTTGGTGACGAAATCACCGCTATCAGCACCGCTGTCCTTGCCCATGCTCTCGACAACTGCCGAAGCAACTGGGACTTCAGTATCGATATTGACAGTCCACGGAGCAGACGGCGCACTCTGGTTGCCGGCCGGGTCCTGGGCAATCACATCGAACTGGTTAGTCGAGCCATTGTTCAGCGGTGGGTTCGGCGTGAAGTTCCAGCTGCCATCGGCCTCA
>Ga0180008_1001143_pt1 | contig 17625 bp, 19 predicted proteins | sample MM_PW_MetaG_FD_121121 | JGI IMG/M metagenome (GOLD analysis project Ga0180008, IMG submission 121121) | Groundwater microbial communities from the Aspo Hard Rock Laboratory (HRL) deep subsurface site, Sweden - MM_PW_MetaG | ecosystem: Environmental > Aquatic > Deep subsurface > Groundwater...
ACAGACTATTTCGTTGATGTGGATAGCGGAAAACTTGTTTTCGCTACTCCAATCAATGCTGGTGATCGTGTTAGAGTTTGGTTCACTTTCTATACTGGTCTTGTCGGTTTAGCTGCGAAATACATGAATGGCATTGTTGGTGATCCATCTTTGACAGGATGGGAACCTGTAGGTCAACAGATTAGAATTCGTGGTCCGTACACTGTAACGAATCCTACTGCTGGAGCTACTGTTGTTTTCAACCCTGGATTCGATTCTCAATTTGGTAGAGAACTGATTGAGACATACGTGGTTACGTACTTGAATTCTCTCGATATTGGAGAAGCTGCTAAAATTGGCGTCATAAACCACATTGCGAATAGTGTTCCAGGTGTTAAATCTGTTGATGACTTATTGTTGAATGGTGGATCAACTGATGTACAACCTACTCATCAATACGGTGTTGTGCGTGGTAATGGAGTAATGAGTTTCTGATGACAGATGTTCTTAGCGGAGAACACATCTCACCAAGATGTATCGAGCTTACATTTGATGGTCCGATGAGAAATGATGACAATCTCAGATTAGCAGCAAACTATATAGTAGGAGCTGGGATACCTGCTGTTACAGCAGTATATGTACCTACTGTACAAGCTGCTCCATACAGTCTTTTAGATCCTAATCCGAATGGTGGAAAACCTTTGAGTGTCTATTTGCTCTTGGATGCTGATCCATACCCTACAGCAAATCCCATTGTTGTAGCTGTTGAAAACATAGCTCCTACGTCACCAGTAGATTACGATCCAGGTAATGTTGTCGTTGTCAACTCAGCTTTAGTTGCTACCGTAGAGACTAAGGTTACAGACTATTGGGAAGATGATGGGTTACGAGTATCTCAAGCTTTTGAAAAAGAGCTACCAAAGCTAGGAACGGCTGTTTCATTCGCTTCAGGAAGTGTCAATAGAAGTATGGCGTTAGCGATAGCGAAATTAGCTGATATGGTTTCTGGTGGTTCTACATCGATTCTAGACGCGGCAATTGTTGGTCCTTTAGACACTATAGACAGTTTGATCCCTGACACATTCGTTGGTGGGTTTGGTGAACCAGACCCTATAGAGCCTGGTATCGGAGATACGATTACTTTCAGAGATGGTCGTATTCCATGGCATATAGATAAGCTATGGGGCGTATGCGATGGTGTAAATACTCTCTTCAGAACAAGTATTCCGTATCATCCATTTGCGTGTATCATCATTGAAGTACCACCACAGAAGTACGATCACATGGGTGGAGATCTGGAATTTACAGAATGGTACGCTCCTAACGCTGGGAGGGAAAGACTACTTAGAGTCACTACTGCGCCGATGGACGGGTATTCTCTGATCGCAGTGTACATACCTCGCCAAAGCATTGTTCGTATCGATGATGAGATTATCGCATACCATGAATCCGATATCACTGCTGGTACAGGGATCATTACCGGGAGATCTCAGCTTTGTACGCCATTGGAAGAACATACAGCCGGAACGGTTGTAGAAGACGTATGGTGTACATCTTTCGTTAATAGGGTCAGGTATAGCCTGTTAGCTTTCGGAGCTTCAGGGAAGGCTCTGGAGTACGTAGCGAACGATCAAGGGCTGTCACGTACAGATAACCCTTCTTTCTCAGACACAGAGCTAAGAAGAGCTGTCTTCAATACGGCTGTTACACCTAGAGCAACATTCGCTACAGCGAAGCTAGCTTTTCGCTATATCTATCCTGACTTGTGGCCATATGTCTTTGTAACAGAAGATGTTCGTTGGCCTAAGTGTCTGGTCGTTTGGTATAGCTCGGAAAGAATCAATGACGATATTGATGTGGAGCCTTTGATTGAACCATGGGAAACCTGGCTCGATCACATAGCTTACTCCGATGGGTTTCCGTTAGATACGTACTATCACACATATTTCAGAAATCCGATTGGAGATGTAACGTATGATGGGGATTATTTTCTAGCTAATCCTTCTGCTGATGATGAAGATTGGCCATATCCGATCATTGTTTCTGGACCTGATATTTATCTGGTTGGCGTTCCAGCACCATTCTTGCCGAATCCAGATCCAGTAATGCTTGATGCTACACTGACTCCAGTTACACCAACACCAGTTACAACTGACTACAAATACAAGAAGTATATGAGGCGTCCTTATGGGCTGGATAGGGTTCTTCCTGTCGGTACTGGTGTTCTCTTGCTTGATATTGCTTGGGCTAGCTAAGAAAAGAAAGGAAATACGTTTGGCAGACGAGATTCGACCACAAGCTAATCAAAGGTTAGACTTGGTTGACATTACGAGATGGAAAGCATTTCTTCAAGAAGCTTTCGGGAATGCTTTAGGTGACGTTTTAGGAGATCCTCGATATTTTATTGGAGCTGCCGCAAACATGCTCGAAAGACCAGTCATTCATACAAATTTTGAGTTTACGGTAGGTGGTGCTTTACAGATTGATGTGGCTCAAAGCTATACTATAGGAGCTGATAACTATGAGGCTTTGATTTTCGATAGTGATGGTTATAGATTGGTTGGTCCGAATTCGACTAGTCCACAGTCTTTCATTGTAACGAATATCGCTATTCAAGGTGTAGATCGGTATCTCATAGCTAGAAGAGTGGCTACCGATGCGAGTAATGAATCGAGAAAACATTATTCTGCTGCTGCTGGAGAATACTCCGCTAATACGGATACTGTTACGTATGATGATTGGGAGATTTCAGAGTCTTTAGATGAAGTAGCTTTGAATGTTCCAGCCTACTCAAATGTCGCACTTAGAGATGCTGGATGGATTGATGTTGCTACCTTTCAAATTGATGCTGTTCCAAGTGTTACTGTAGTTACAGCAAATGATCCATTCTTCTTTGCTGCTGTAGGTCAGAATCTACCAGTTACTTGGGTAGCACCACCTTCGCCAGATAGACCAGATCGAATGCCTGTAAATATGTACGATGCCTTTACTACGCTTTGTCAGATTGTACATTATATGCGTTGGGGTACTGGAGCTACCCCTAGGGGTTTCTTGAGTGATCCAACAAACGATGGTTGTTTTGAAGAAGGTGGTGGTTTACGGTTCAATGATGGAGCGGGAAACCTTGTCAACACCTATGTTAGGGTACTAGCTGCATTAACAAATCAGGTTACGATCACGAATAATGCTATGGCTGATGCTGATGATCTTCAGCATTGTAGATCGAAAAGTTTTTGTACAGGTAGTTTAGCTAGCTCTGGTTTACCAGATCCAGCCAATAATGTTGGCTATCTGTACTCATCCTTGATTAATGGTATTTCATCTAAAACGGTAGTGCCTAGAGATTGGGCTATTGATGGGTTATTATGGGTACCAGAAGAGCAAACCAACCATCCTTGGGCTGTACCTGCTGCTACGCATAATGAGTGGAAGTTAGCGGTATACCCGTGGTCACGAGAAATTTATTGGAATCCTGGTGGTGCTGCTGTTAGCAATATAATTTGTTGTCCTGTAAACGTACCTGACTTGGTAAGACTAGATAAGATTGAGATAACTGTCACAACTATCGTAGCTTTCGATGTTCCGAATAACTTGAATTTCAAGTGTAGATTGGACCTTTTTAGAAAAGCTACTAATGGTGTTCTGTCTTGTGCAACACATACATACAATAATGGGGTTGGCGGTATTTGGGCTGGTGCTGGCACTGATGATAATGTAATTGTTTTTGATAGATCAACAGACGCTATACCGGAAACTGAATCTGTAGATAATACAAACTTTACATACTTTGTAACTGTGTACTTAGATGATTTGGCTGGTGTTGCTGGGAATATCTATTTTACATTAGGTGGTGGTACAGCAAAAACATTAATTCGAGAATCATCGCATGTTTACTAATCCAGAAAAAGGAGAGTAGAAATTGCCAGCCTATGACCTAGAGTTTGCTCATTATCTGAGAGCTACTGCTGGACCTTCGATAGACGTTGCGGTAGTAGCTGGAGCGCAGGTTACGCAAGCCCTACGTGGGCCTAGAAGGTACCGAATTAAGAATGTGGGTGTTGACCCTTGTGTTGTGCGTGTATTCCCTGCAACTACCCCTGTGACGTTTGCTGTCGCTGCTACTGATCAAGTGTTGAATCCTGGCGATTATTTCGATCAATGGGTTGGGACTTTGAATAATTATGATTCGGCAAAAGATGGACCTAGCGTGATTCATGCACGTTGCTATGCTCCTGCTGTCGCTACTACGCTCAGAGTAACAGAAATTTCTAGACCATAATGCCTGACGCTAGGGTATATGGGAAAGAAACGAATTCCGTTGTTGCTGATATCACAAATCAGATAGATGGTATCTATGATTATTTCCTCGACATGGATTCCTATCGCAAGTTAGGTCTTCAGATCATCATTGATGGCGGTACTGCTGGAGCTGGTCCTGTTGGGGTTACAGTTACGGTGCATGGTACCGTGATGGATGATGGAACGGTCGCTGCTAGCTGTACTTATGAAGATATGACTATGGCTCTGTTCGGTGTTGCAAATTTGAATGCTGCTCCAGGTGCAACAAATAGTGCTATTTGGATCGATAATGATGAAATTTGTTCTATGTTGAAGTACGTTATGGTTCGAGTTGAATGTGATACAAATGCGGATTCTGGAGATTATACGATTTACGAAAAGAGATTGTACTAATGGGCGTGGAGATTTCATCTAGAACATTAGTGAAAAAGGTACGTAAGTCTATAACACTGGCTGGTGCAGGTGACTACAATATTTTCAAGGTTACTGGTACAGTGCAAGTAAACTTGATCTACGGTATTATCACTACGGCTATAGCTGCTGCAACAACCGATGCAAACTTGAATCTGTTTCCTACTGGTGGTGCAGCAATACCAATTACTTTAGGTGGAGGTGGTGGTAGGGATATCAGCTCTTACACTGTTGGATCATACCTATCTAGAATCGCTTCAGCGACTACAATGTTTGCTGGTAATGACGCTTCAACAGGTATAGCTCTTCATACAAACGGGAATATCTATTCGATGTTTGTATGTGGTCAAAAAACAGGTATCGAAACCCATATTCGTCTTAGTGTTGCTGGTGCTGGTGGATCTGGTGTAATTCTTTGGGTGTGTGATTGGGAACCATTATCTGATGATGGTTTGCTAGAACCAGCGTAAACCATGACAACAAAAACTGATGAACTATTGGCGGGGATTGATCGAAAACTGTCGGTAATAGTAACAAATCAAGAGAAGAGAATAACTGATGTAGAAGATTTCATTGATCAAGTACATACTAGTCATTTGAAGTGTAATGTAGAAACCCAAAATAGATTGAAAGTTTTAGAGCTTGAAAGAAAAAAAGATGAAGAGTCTAAGTGGAAAAGACTAGCTGCTGTCATAGGTTTGGTATTGATGGGTTTGTCTGCTATAGGATCAGCAATTTGGACTATTGGAGTTACCGATAACTCAATCAAGAATGTGCATGAAATTGTCTTGGATAACAGAAGTCAAATCAGAGAATTGGACATAAAAGTAGAACGTAACTCAGAAAAGATTACAGCAAATAGCCATAGGAGGGTAACACAATGAAGAGTATTACATTGAATCTTTTGATAGCCTTGGTATTGATTCTTTTCTCTGGTATCGGTGGTTTTGTGGGATGTAATCAAAATACTGTTGAACCACATGAGATCGCAATATCATTAGCTTCCGTTCCATCACAGGTCTGTATTGCAATCAACAACGAAAGAAACGGTATCTTGGAGCAAAACGGTAATGCTTTGCATGAGCAAGCTGTACGGGAAGAATGGACATCTGAAAGGGAAGCGCAAGCTGTGCTAGAGCTACATCAGCAAGATGACATTCTTCGTTCGATAGTTTCACCGAGATACAATAATGCTGATGGAGAATTGGTTGAGGGAAGATGTCGTATCGTAACAGAGTATCTAGCTCGTGTTGCTGTAGGAGTCGAATCATTCGAGGATTTACAAACAGATGGTTGGGAACGAGCTGTATCCGATTTGTTGGCTTTAGTGAATGAGCTGTTTGATGTGCTTCGTGATCTCGGAATAGTTGATCTAGCAGATTGGTTGAATGAAAGAGTGCAGATTGGTGAAGCTGGTCTAGGTGACTTATTGCGAGATGTTCTGCGTTTTGCAGAACAGGTTCTAGAAAGGGCTGAATAATGGGCTGGAAAGGTGTTGTCGAATTGGTAGTAATGGGCTTGACTGCTGCTGGAGAGCTTGTGAAAGGCATTCTACAGCGTACAGGACACCTCAACGAAGCTGACCCATGGTTGACGCTTGGGATGGTCGGGGTTCAGTACCTTGGCCGAGCTTTGACAGCGGAAGACAATGATACTTTGAAAGAGCTGCTCACAAGATCTCCAATCGACCTTTGGGCTGAAGCTGGAGATATTGAAACGGAAAATGCCCTTATTCGGCAACGACAGCTTGAACGCATTGGGGACAGAGATTAGAAAATTTTGCAAAAGTGAATGATTTCAACGACATAAATTAGATTCTTATTATTTTTTGCACTTCGTTTTCTGGATTCTAATTCCCTGGCACATACATATACGTAGGAGGGCTATTGGAAAAACTGAGGATCACCGTGGGGAATGTCTGGTGTTCTGTCGCCAAAGACAGCCCACCGGACCTTGTAGACTGGCTCCACGAAACGCTAGCTGTTGAACTGTGTGAGATCGTAGATGGTGAACCAACATTTTGGAAACGGTATATGTTCAGCCTTCGTACTTGGAAATTTCCAGGTGGGATGCTGTCATACGCCCAAGACCTGGCGAAAAAAGATGGAATACAGATTCACCTTGAAGACGGTACAGATGATCTTGGCACAACTATTTCCAAGCTAGATAAACGATTTGACTACCTCAACCCTCACCAGCTTGAAGCTGTCGAGGAGATGAAACGGAATAGGGTAGGGATTATCAAGCACCCTACAGCAAGCGGTAAGACCGATACAGCAGTAGCTTTCGCTAGCTGTTTAGACTGCAATGTGTTGTTCGTAGCTGATGAAAAATCCCTAATCAGACAGGCTAAGAAACGCTGGGAAACACGTACAGGTGAGCAAGCTGGAATCATTGGAGATGGTAAGTATCAGCTCGCCAGATTTACGGTGGCTTCATTCGGTACCTTGTACCACCACCGTAAATCGGCAGAGCTTCAAGCATACCTTGCAACTGTTGGTTGTTTGTTCATTGATGAGTGCCACGTTTTAGGAGCCAAAACTTATTGGCAAGCTGCGATGGCAGTACCAGCTTATAGACGATACGGGATGTCGGCAACACCGTTCAACAGGTCTGATGGTATGGACCCGTATGTATGCGCTGCCACAGGTCCAATTATCCATGAAATGCAGAGACAGGAATTGTACGGAGTGAGAATCGTTCCATCGCATGTGATCTTTTATGATTACCCTGATTCTTCGTTTCGAGGAAACTGGTCTGAAGTGCTTGTAAAGTATGATCAAAGACAGAAAGCGATTCTTCGATTGTGTTTGATAGCTCCTAAACCTTGTTTGGTATTTTTCGAGTGGAAAGACCACGGGGAATACCTGTGCAACAAAGCAACAGAGTTAGGGTTGAATGCGAAGATAGTTCACGGTAAATATGGAACGGATTATAGAGTAGATGTACTAGCTTCGCTCAACGAAGGGAATATAGACGTACTGTTTGCTTCAAAGATTTTTATGAAAGGTATCGATGCTCCGAATTTGAGATCGTGTATCAATGCTGCTGGGATGAAAGCTGTGATTCCAGCTATCCAACGTCTTGGACGAGGAGATCGAATCACTGAAGACAAAAGCATTTTGTACTTCTTCGATTTGGTTGATGGAATCAATTCAACTAATAAATCGCATTCTACCAAAAGAAAGCAAACATACCTAGGTGAAGGAGTGCAAGTTGATACTTGCAGCTCTATCTCTGAAATTGTGGAAATACTAGGAAGCGATATAGATAAACCTGATCGAAAGCTACCTACAATGACCGTAGCAGAGATTGAAGGTAAAAGATTCAAAGAAGATAACGAGGTTGTAGTACCATGTATAGAGACAAACGTAGCAACAAAGCTCAACAAGAATCCACAAAGTCTTTCTTCGATTATCTCAGAGAGACGTGTACTACCGAATCGCATATCCAGGTGTACGAAAGGTTCACGATTTCCTCCGAGTCATTCTCATTGTTGTATCCTGAAATCGAAGAAAAACTGATGTTTTCTGATATGTCATTCGTCATTCTAGATGGTCAACTTGGAGCTGAAATCTATCAAAATCGCAATCATAAAATCCCGAATGATTTTGGTGTTTTACATTCCGTGGAATTATCGGATTGTTTAGAAAGATTCTATGAATTTATCGCAGAAATATTGAGAAAGTCATTGCTGAAGTCTCTGAGAGAAAAATGTATTTAAACGGTAGTATGATTCTAGATCTAGATCTAGTTTTATTAGATCTATGTTTAATTAATTAAAACAAGATCTATGATCTTTAAGTTAAATTAATTAATCTAGTAGTACAAGATCTAGATCTAGAGTTAAGTTTGAAGCTTAGGGATTGGGTGGGGGGTACAGGGGGGAGGGAAAGGGATTTTTCAATGAAATCTCGGAATCATTATGCGATAAATAGAGGGATCATTCGATTTTTTGAATAAAAACGGGAGGTTAGAAAAAAAGTGCGTTTTCTTTTCTGGATTTTCGTTCCCTGGCACATGCTATGGAGTAGGGGAATGGAGGGTTTTTCTTCACCAGCCATTCCTTCAGATCTCTCTGGGGGGAGGAACGCCAGGTATTTTTGTTTGTCGAGGATTGTGTTTGGGAGCGTTCCTCCCCCCGCTTTGCTGAAAGGTAGTTGATGCAAACACACTATCCGTTTTCTCGTTCGTTCATACCACGATTGTTTTCGCTGATACTGAAAGACGAGGGATACGGGTTGCGTGTATTGCGTTCGTTGGACGTGGCATACATGCCCACAGATCCTTCAATGGTGTTGCTAGCTGCTGCGAAGCAAGCTGGAGAAGCCATAGGCAAAGTGCCGTCAGTGATGGCGGTAGACCAAATGCTATGGCAACGCTTTCATTCAGGAGCTTTCAAAGAGAAGGTACTGAATGAAGCTCGTTCATTGTTGAAGGATGCTGTAGGAAAAGAAGCTGTATCTCGTGATGAAGCGTATCCAGTGTTGCGTGATGCTTTGCTGAATGCGAACATTGGACAAGCTCTCGATACTGGATTGAATCTTTACCGGAAGAGAGAGTATGACCAAATAAAGCAAGCCATGGATACAGCGTTCGATGATGTTCGTTTGCTCGAAACAGGGGATGCAGGCTTCAGAGCTTCGCTCCATATGGAGCAACGCATTCAAGATATTCGAGACGGTAAGGGAGCCGTAGACCGGCTTCCGTTTGGTATTACGAAAGTAGATAAACGTCTCAAAGGTGGTTTGGGGCGTGGTGAACTAGGTTGTATCCTAGCTGGGCAAAAGATCGGTAAGAGTATGATCCTGTGCTGGGTAGCTCAAACGGCTATCATGTACGGGCTCAATCTTTGTTACATTACCGTAGAGCTACCCAAAGAAAACGTGATTACCAGGATCGAAGCTGGAATTACGGGAATGTTGATCGATGAGATTGAAGAGGGTGGCTTAGAGGTAGCTGATAGACTAGCTGAAAAGCTAAAGCCGCTCATCAAGGCTGATTACGTTGTAAAGCAGTTTCCAGGGAAGAGCTTGACTGTTGATGGGTTGAGAGCTTATCTGGAAGACTTGCGGAACATCTGGAATTGGCAACCTGACGTGTTAATCATCGATTACGCTGATGAGATGGCTATGCCGAAAGGTGAACGGTACCAGGGTATAGGAGATGTGTACTCTGGTATTAGAGCTTTAGGTAATGCTGAAAACTTCAACTGTGCTGTTTGGACGGCGAGCCAAATAAAAACATCAGCTATCGATCATGAGTACATTCGACTTTGGGATGCTGCGGAATCGTATCTCAAAGGTGCTTTGATCGATCTCATGCTAGCCGTATGCTGTACAGAGGATGAGTTACACGCACATTCTTTTCGTCTATACCTGGCTTCCAGTCGTTATGCTGGGGGTGGTAGAGGGGAAGAGGACGAGCTTGGATCTTATTATCTCGATTATGAACACGGCAGAATGTTCGCGTACAAGGGCAATAGGTTTGATGGTTTGTATCGAACAGGATCTCGAATCAATGTTGAGAAAATGTTCGGTGATAGTAATGGAGGTGTAGAACAACAAAGATGTTTCAACAGGTTTGGTGCAAGTAGATTCGACGTGAACAGTTTTATAGACCGTTGTAAGGTGCAACGGTACAGGAAAAGGGAAGAGAAAACATGGCAAAGAAGATCAAGACCAACGTGAACGATGATGTCAACGCTTCAGAGATCGATGGAGTGGAGATCGTGGACGAAGAACAGGCTGAACGAGAGATTCAGAATCGTCGTGGTGGAAATCGTCGTCCTGACATCACCCCTTGGGAAGACAGAAGGCTGATCATCGAACCTATCGAGAAGCCGATCATGACGCCTGGTGGTACGAAGGCTATGTTGGTGGTCGAAGTACGTGAGGGCGTGAAGAGCTTCAGCCCGAAATACAAGATGGGGCGAAGGAACCAAAGTGGTCGGATCAACTCCAGCGAGATCTGGGGAGCCGATCTGGAGGAGCTTCTTCCCATGGCGATGAAGGCAATGGAACAAGCGAATGTTGTTCTCCTGGCTGAAGAAGAAGAACGAGCTGAGAAGCGACGTTCCAGGCTTCAGAAGGGCTTCACCATGGCGGATCTCGTGTCGAAGGTGAAGGATCTCGCCTGAGAGCCAAGTGTCCCTTTTGCGTCAAGCGAACGGGCTCTTTAGGTAAACGTCCAGACGGTCAACATCTGTCTATTATCGAAGATGAAGGGACGTACTACTGTTTTCGTTGTAATGCTTTTGGTCATGTGAATAGGTGGTTCGCTGAGAAGGTTGGGATTGATCTCGATCTGATTAGTGTTCAGTCTGTAAAACATCGAAAGCGTAGAGCGGAGAACGACTCGAAACGGATCAGTGTCGAAAAACTAACTCCAGTAGATCGTTCGCGGCAGTCTCTTGTTTTGAGAAGGTACGTGCACTATTTGCTAGATGAAAGGAATTTGACACCTGAGATGATTGATGAGTTTCGGATCTCTGTTTGTAGAGATGGTCCGAGGTGGCTTAGTGGTTCTCTTGTGTTTTCGTTGAGAGATTCTAAGTATCCTGGGCTCAACTCTTATAGACGAATGAACGGAAGTGGGTACGCTTCGCCAGGAATACCTTCTGACGCTTTGTTTAATGCTGATTCGTTAGATGGTGCGTCGGAACCTGTGTTCGTTGTAGAGGGTGTTATGGATGTAATACGCTTATATCCAAAGCTTGCTGTAGCGACATTCGGCAAAGACATTACTGAAGACCGTTTGGATCGTTTAGCTAAATGTGAAGCTTCGTTGGTAATTGCGATGGATGGTGACGCTTGGGAAACCGGACGTGCTATCTGTCGCCGTTTGTGGCTTCGTGGTAAAGATGATGTTGTGTGGGTGAAACTCCCTGCTGGGTATGATCCAGCAGACATCGAAGTAACAGATAACTTGAAACAAAATTTTCAAAGTAGGAGGGCATAAGCCAAATGGGAAAGAGTGAAACAGAAAAGGTCGCTTTGTTTGAGCGGCTCGCCAGTCTCTCTACGGGTGTTGCAGGAGTATGCGCGGAGCTGAATGGGAAGCTCGTAGACTTGCAAACCCAAGACACTCCACAAGGACACTACGTGCTCCGCATTACGGATCTGACCGTACAGGACGTGGTTCGCGGCGTGAAAGCGTTCACGGGTGTCGATCTGCTCGACGGTTCCGTTGGTTCCGTGGGAGTAGCTGGCAGCGCACCTCAAACGCTCGTGCAGAAGATCAATGCTGCTGCTGGTGAGAAAGATCCCAGCAAAGCCGTCGCAGAAGTCCTCGTAGCTCACGGAATGGATTCCGATTGGATCGATGAGGATGAGTTCAAGCTGAAGAAGCCTGCCTTGAAGAAGCTCATGGCGGCTGAGAGCTTGGCTGATGTGGCGGCTGTGATCGTGAAGGTTGTCGGAGATGCAGAGTGCATGGAGAGTGTCTCTGATGATGCGTCGTCGTCGGATGATGATGATTCGTCTTCTGCTTCCAGCGGGGGAGATGAATTCTCCATTTCTGAAGACGCATTGAAGGAGATCAAGAAAGCGAAGTCGTCGGATGACATTGCGAACATTCTGATCGACTCTGGCGCACCGATTGACGCTGACGTGCTGAACAAGTTCCTTCAGGAGCTACGCGACAACGATCTTGCTCCAGCTCTGGAGGGCAAGAAAGATGCGATCATCGCCCGTAGAGTCGGTCTGGTGGTCAACAAGAGATCGTAAGCTAGAGGCTGTGACGTTGAGTCTTTAGCTACAGAGTAGGGCTCCGTTGGTTTAGCTAGGCAGGAACCTAGTCAGTATACCTAGGAGATTCTCGATTAGGGGTATAGGGAAATCGGGACGTTTTTGGGTAGCTAACGTAAAAAGCTATCCTAGCCGGGTTGGTGAAACGGTAGACACAGGGGACTTAGTAAGTAGGAGGTGTACAGTTGACACCATACGAGGATGTGAGAAAAGTCTATGGTCCTTATCTGAGAAAAGATATGCGCGAACACGTTGTTATAGTGTTCAACGATGGATCAAAAAAGACTGTCTCATATCCTAAGTATATCATTGAAAATCAACTAGGTAGGTTTTTGATGAGTAGTGAAATGGTGCATCATAAAGACCATGATTTTACGAACAACTCTTCTAGTAATTTGAGTGTTGTTAGAAGAAGTGAGCATTCTGGACACCACGCTAAAAGACTCAAGAGTCAGAAGTTTGTTTGTTCAGTTTGTAATGTTTCTTTTTCTTTGGAAGGTATTAACCTAAGCTATGCATATCAAAATAGGAGAAAAGGCAGAAGTGGGCCTTACTGTTCTAGAAGGTGTGCAGGCAAAGCATCACATATGCACAAAGAAGATAGAGAAGCTACACAGGTTCGTAGAAGGTACACTTTCAAATTGAGCCTTACACAAGAAACTGTGTAAGTGCAGGTCGCTAAAACGGGGAAGCCTTTTGGTCTTGGTAATCCCGTGCTAGGAATCGATTAGCGATTTCGAGTGTAGAGACTTTACACGACCTACCCTAACGTAAAGTCGAGGGTAAAGAGAAAGTCCAGACCACAACGTAAACCTAGTTTACGTCTAGTGAAAACTAGAGTGGTACGAAAATCCCTCGCTCTGATGAGCATGAAGGTTCAAATCCTTTACCCGGCACTGCACGCATTATTACTCAGAGCAATTAGCACAAAGAGCGAATGAGTGGGGAATGCAATGTTCCTAGTGCGTGTTCGGTCCCTACAGTCTTGATAAGCTTTCTCCGTGGCAGAAGTTAGCTTTGAGAGGCTGTAGGGACCATCTTTTTTGTTTAAGGAGGTTTTGTTGCCTAAGTATGAACGAATAGACGGGCATGGTTACTTAGGTGATGGTTGTGTTGTAATCGTTGGTGAAGCTCCTAACGAGGATGATGATCGTAGGGGTGAGGTTTTTTGTGGCACTGTAGGGACTATGTTTCGCGGATTTCTTCGTCGCGTCATTATGTACGCTGAAGAGACTGATACCTATTGGGGTAAAGGTTTCTGGTTTACCAATGCTGTCAAGAGGTATTATGGAAGTGGGGGTAACCCACAAAAGCACGTCGATAAATGGAGAGATGACCTATTTGATGAGATTTGTGATGTAGAACCCGAAAGGGTTTTGCTGTTTGGTAAAGCTGCGATTGAATCTGTTTTTATGAAGTCATTGAACATTGCCGATTATATCGGAGGGTGGGATCGTATCGATTACGGAAACGGTAAGTTAGTTCCTACCCAAATTTGTATGAGCATCAACTCTGTGCTTCACAATAAATGTCGGAAGAAATATTGGGAACGTGAGACGGGTTGGGCGATCCTCAATCCACCAAAGCCTCAAATGCTTTCTCATGGTGACGTGGAGATAGTGGAGATAGTAGACGTTGACGAAGCGTTAGCGGCTTTGGAGGGTATGCATGAGCTGAAATACGTAGGGTATGACTTGGAGTACAATAGTGATCCAGATTCCAAGCTCGTGTATCTAGCTGGGTTTGCTGTATCGTACAACAAAGCAATCGTGTTTCACGAAGACGTAATCAATGACAGTGAAGTTATCTGTGCTGTCGAGGATTTGTTCTCTAATCCAGACGTTTCTTTTATAGCACACAACTGGAAAGCTGACGCGAAAGCTTCCGTAGAATATTTGGGCATAGATCATACTGTATTCACTGATGACGAAAATCATTGGATTGATACGTTGTCGATGAGTCGTATTTGTGACTGTGAGAGAAAGGCTCGGTTAGACATCACAGAGTGGTTAGTGGGGTTAGGTGGGCACAAGCAAGAGCTGTTCAGTAAGATGCGTGGTAAGCAAATGAAGCACTATGAACAGGCTTACAGAGATTATCCTGGTTTAGTAGCTTGGTACAATGGTCTAGATGCTGTAGCTACTTTCAGGCTTCGCTTTCATTTTAACGCTGTGATGAAGAGAGATAATCTTCTTCCTTTATGGGAGAATATCGTTGGTCCTATCGGACCAGCGTTTTTCGATATGGAACGAATAGGTTTACAGCTTGACATAGATAGGCTGGAAACCCTTTTGGCTCGCGTAAATAATTTGATAGACATTGAGCTGTTGCGGATACGTGAAGACCCTGTAGTAGTGCGCTTGGAAGAGTCAGGTGTGATTAAACCACCATTCAATCCCAATAGTGCAGATCACAAGAGAGAGCTTTTTTTCAATACGGAATTTGGGCTTGGCTTGAAATCTCGGAAAACAACGAAGGGTGGAAAATTCTCAGTTGATCAATATGTGATGAAATCTCTTATTGAGAACTATGCTGGTCAAACTGTTATGGATTATTTCAAAGCATATAATCGGTTGGTTGTGTTGAAGCGTAGCTATTTGAAAAAGTGGCCTAAGCACATGGATGAAGCCTTCATAATGCATACGAATTACAAGCAAACAGGAGCACGCACAATGCGGATATCTACAACTGATCCACCAATTCAAACAATACCCAGGACTTCGTTACCTGGAGATCCTGTTATGTCTGAGATACGAAAAGAACTGCGGTCGATAATAGTTCCTCATCTATGACAGGTTTTGTGTTTGGTAGAGTTGAAAAGAATGACTCTGTTGGGATTATGGAGATTGATTATAGCCAGATGGAGCTTAGGGTATTAGCTCAAGAGTCTGGTGATATGGAGTTGATACGGTGTTTCAATGAAGGGGTAGATGTACATAAAAGAACAGCTTCAATGATTACCGGAAAAGAAATGGCTGATGTTACAGATGACGAAAGACAAATGGCGAAGCCGGTAAATTTCGGTGTTGTGTTTGGGCAAGGTCCAGGTGGTTTGGTCAACTACGCTCGTGACAGTTACGGTGTTGTTATGACAGAAGAGGAAGCTGAGAGGTATCTGAAAGCGTATTACCGTCTCTATCCAGGTGTCCGTAGGTACCAGAAGAGGGTGATTAATCAAGCTAAAAAAGATGGTTGTGTTTGGGTGAAGTGGGATGGTGAGATGTACCATAGAAGAAATCTTTTGAACATTACCTCTAGCAATCCTAGAAAGAGAAGTGGAGATGAGCGTAGAGCTTTGAACACACCGATTCAAGGTGGTGCTTCTTTGTTTACGTTGATAACGATTACGATACTCCACAGGCTCCACAGGAAGAAACTGGTACCAGGGTTGAAACACATTATAGGAACGGTTCACGATAGCATTTGGCTTGAAGTAGATGCACTTCTGATGAAAGAGTGTTTGGAATTTGTTGGGTGCATTATGGTTGGGCTTCCTTGTAAAGTACCGATTGAGGTAGACGGGAAGTTTGGGCCAAGCTTAGGTGAATTATCGAAGTGCGGTTCTGTTAGCTCATTAAGATTAAAGGAGGGCAATAGGTTTGACTATCGTAGGTGGGAAAAAGAGAAAGTGTTTGGGTTGATTTGATGGCAGGTTTTACTTTTGGTGGGAAAAAAGAAAAAGTAGTAGAGTACGATATTGTCGATGAGGATGAAGAGTACGGTGTTTCTGTACGGATACCTCAAGAGCATAGCGTATTTACTATCGATAGACCGAATGTGGTTGATGACGCACTTAGCGTATCTGCTTTGATTGAGGAATACTCTACTTTATCGGCTGAAGCAAAGCGGGAATGGCATTTGTTGAAGGCTGCTAGGGACGCTTGTTTGAACGATAAGAAGGCTGATATACGCAGAGCATTGGAAGAAAAGGATCGAAAGAAGCGTGTAACTGATAAGACGGTAGATGTGTTGGCTGAACGCGATGAAGATTATCGTGAGCTTGTACGTGATGTAATTCGAGCTGAAGAAATGTATAATATCGCAAATGGTAAACTATCTGCCGCGTTTTCTAAGTCTTCGATGCTCAAAGGTCTTCTCTTTACGATGGGTAAGGAGAACAGGCAATCAATGGATCTTGATTTGAACATGATTGGTGATCTCTCGATACCAAATGATTATACGGTTGAGTAATAGCCAAAATAGAAGGAGGGCGAGTTATGGGTTTCACATTCGGTGGTAATGGTGGTTCTAAGAAAGAGAAGAAGCCTGAGCGTAAAAGCAGTGAAAGAAGCAAAGGAAGTAGTGGGGATTTCTATATCCCAGACCCAGATGATCTTGACGATATGCATGTTGACGAAGGTGGAACAAACGAATTTTTGGAGCTTGGGGAGCGTAACATCATTTTGATTCTTCCACCATCAAGAGAGTCAGGGTTGCGTGTTCCTTGGGCTGAGTGCTATCGCCATTTCATGTTCGATAAGAACATGACCAAATGGCTTGGGATCGAAGAGTGGCCAGAGACAGTAGACATGGAGTATCTGTGTCGTAAAGAAACTCACGGAAAACCATGTGCTGTTTGTGATAAAGCAGCGGAGTTGAAAAAGGGAACAACGCGAGATAAGCAGATCGGGAGTAAGTGGTACCCTGCTATGAAGTGTGTTGCAAATGCTGTTGTACCTAGCGGAGCTGGTGGGAAGAGCATTGTGAAGCCCTTCCGTTTTGGGAAGAGCATCCGAAATCCTTTGCTCCAGGCTTTGAAGGATGGAGATACATTCTGCGATCCGACAGCTTTGATGCCCATTCGTATTCTGAAGCGTGGAACAGGGATGAAGACCAGATACGATGTCAAGGTTCTCTTGCGGGAGGATACCGTGAGAATCAAGCAAGAGTGGGTGGACAATATGTTCGACCTAAATTCTTACATGCCGTCAGAGATGGATTCTGATGAAGCTGATGAGATTTTTGACGACTTGTTTATTGAATACGGATCTTCAAAGCGTTCGTCAAAGAGTGATGATGAAGAGAAGTACGGGTTTGCTGGTAGAGGTAAATCTGATGATGACGGTGATGATGACGATAACCCTCGTTGGTAGGGTATGCTGCAATTCTATTGCGAAGCGACAGGTAAGCTAACAAAGTATGATATTAGCTTAGAGCAAGCTGGTGAACGGCGAAGGTTGTTTTCTAG
>Ga0180008_1001146_pt1 | contig 17612 bp, 13 predicted proteins | sample MM_PW_MetaG_FD_121121 | JGI IMG/M metagenome (GOLD analysis project Ga0180008, IMG submission 121121) | Groundwater microbial communities from the Aspo Hard Rock Laboratory (HRL) deep subsurface site, Sweden - MM_PW_MetaG | ecosystem: Environmental > Aquatic > Deep subsurface > Groundwater...
AGCAGGCCTCCGCGCAGGCTAACGACATATCCAGGGACCTCGGCAAGGTCTCCGCTTCGATCGGAGGCGTACGCTCCGCGACCGACGCCGTTACGCAGGCTTTCGCGTCCATCGTCGAGAAGACGGGGCCCCTGGACGACGGTATAAGGCATATAAGCGACGCGATGGCGGAACAGGGGACGGGGGGCGCTCAGCTACTCCGCGAGCTCGCCCAGCTGAAGGCTATATCGGGCGACGTGCGACGGAGCTCGGACGACATGGCCGCCGGGAACGGCGTCATACTAGGACAGGTCGTCAGCCTGAAGGCCATAAACGGCGCCGTACACGGGAGCGAGAGGGAGATAGCCAGCGGCACCGCGGAGATACAGCTCGCGGTCCAGGAGACGACGAGCCTGGCGGCGGGTAACGCGAGCGCGCTCGCCGAGGTCCTGGACGCCGCGGGGCGCTTCATCCTATAGCCGCGCGGCGGCGCGGCGCGGTAGTCACGCATATTCCGGCATTCTCCAGCGCTGAACTTTACGCGTGAAAGAATACCGTATATAGTCCTTAAATCGTATTACGAGGAGTCTACACATGAAACGCATCTCACTCGCTTGCATTATCGCGCTCGTCGCCGCCGGAGCCGCGTTCGCTCAGCCGACCGCCGCCTTCGCGGATAAGCCGGCCCTGGTGACCGCCATCGGGCAGAGCGCCGACTTCGAGATGATCAAGGTCCTGCTTACCCGCAGCAAGATTCCCTTTACCGCCAATACGCTCGTCATGGCGAGCGACCTGAACGCCTCGTCCAAGACCCTGATACTGGTCGCGGGCGGTAGCTCCAAGGGCTTAGGCGCGGCCGGCATCAGCGCCGAGGTCGAGCTGGAGCGGACGAAGGCCCTCCTAAAGCGCGCTAAAGAGCTCAAGATGAAGATAATCACGGTGCACGTCGGCGGCGTCGCGAGGCGAGGCCCCCTTTCCGATAGCTTCATAGAAATTTGCATGGCGGCCTCCGACTACGCCATCATCGTAGCCGACGGCGACTCCGACGGCCTCTTCACGAAGCTCGCCGGGGAGGCGAAGATAGCCCTCACCAAGGTTCCCAAGATATCCACCGTAGGGGCTCCCCTGGCCGCGGCCTTCAAGTAAGGATACCGACGTGCCTTTCGAGCTGATCCTATTCCTAGTGATGGTGGGGGTGTTCGTCGTCGGGGCGTTCGTCCTCAAGTTGCCGGTGTCCCTTTCTATGATGCTGGCGTCGCTCGCCGCCCTGCTGGCGTCGGGGAACGGCCTCGGCATCCGGCACCTCGTCGAGGGCACGTTCGGCTACGTGGACACGATCCTGGTCATTGCCACGGCCATGATTTTCATGCGAGCCGTCCAGGAGAGCGGCGCCCTCGACGCGCTTACCATCGTCATCATCAAGCGCTTCAGGCGCGTCCCCGCGCTGCTCCTGCCGCTACTGATGCTCGTAGCCATGTTCCCGGGCATGATCACAGGCAGCTCCAGCGCGTCGGTCCTGACGGCCGGCGCGGTCGTGGCGCCCGTGCTCATCATACTCGGCCTGCCCAAGGCGTCGGCCGGCGCCTTCATCGCCCTGGCCGGCATCCTGGGCATGATTGCCCCGCCCGTTAATATTCCCGCCATGATCATAGGCGGCGGCATAGACATGCCCTTCGTCGGTTTCGAGCTGCCCTTGCTCCTCCTGACCATGCCGTTGGCCATCGTGTTCTCGTGGTGGATAGGCCTTAAGAAGATCAAGAGGCTCGAGTGGGAGGAGATCGCCCCCCGGCTCGATACGGCGAGCTACGAGCGGTACGGGTTCAGGCTGTTCCTCCCCATCGTCGGCGTCGCCGTCCTGATGGTCCTCGGGAAGGCCCTGCCTTCGATCTTCAGCCTGGGGCTTCCCGTCGTATTCCTGCTCGGCGCAGCCGCGGCGCGCTTCGTGGGCAAGCGCTTCAGCGTGCTCAAGGCCTCCAAGGCCGCGATGGGCGACGCGCTCCCCGTATTGGCCATCCTGGCCGGCGTAGGAATGTTCATCCAGGTCATGACCCTGACGGGCGTCCGCGGATTCGTCGTGGTCAGCTCCCTGTCGGTACCGGCGGCGCTGCTCTACGTAGCCATAGCGGTGACCATGCCGCTCTTCGGGGCGGTCTCGTCGTTCGGCTCGGCCAGCGTGCTCGGCGTGCCCTTCCTGCTCGCGCTGCTCGGGAAGGACCAGATAATCGCTGCCTCGGCCCTGTCCCTCGTCGCCGCCCTCGGCGATTTCATGCCGCCGACCGCGCTGTCGGCCATATTCGCGGCCCAGGTCGTGGGCGTGGATCGGTATTCGCTGGTCCTGAAGAAATTGATACTACCCGCATTGGTCGTCGTCGCGTGGGCGCTCTTGTTCATCGGGTTCTCGACCACGATACGGGGATTCCTATGATGGGAAGGTCCTAGCATGACATACGTATACCTGGCAATTTGCGCGGCCGTGCTCCTGTTGACGGTCTGGAACCTATGGACCGAGAAGGACTGGCGGAAGCAGTGCGCCGCAGCCATGGTTGCTATCCCGCTGCTCCTTCGCGTCCTGTTGATTAAGTAGGGCATGATGATACAACGACACCACGTAAGCGCCCTGGTCGTCAGCGCCGTCGCCGTCGCCATGGCGGCGGCCGCCTCCGTAAGCTTCCTCGGTCACTCGGCCATGGAGACTATAGTCCCGGGCCCGGGCGTGAAAGACGTCCGGATGCTATCCGACTGGTTCCCGGCCTTGGCGGGCGGCGCGGGCGATACCGAAGTCTACGTCCTCTCCGGCGACGAGCCCGGCGGCAGCATGCTCGTCCTCGGCGGCACGCACCCTAACGAGCCCGCCAGCTTCCTGTCGGCGCTGCTCCTCATAGAGAACGCGAAGCCCGATCGCGGCACCCTGTACGTGATCCCGCGAACCAACGCGTCGGGCTTCACGCATAACGACCCGCAGGAAGGCGCCCCGACGAGCTTCTCTTTCACGCTGGCCGACGGGTCGGCCCGGAGCTTCCGCTACGGATCGAGGGCGACTAACCCCATACACCAGTGGCCCGATCCCGACGTGTATATCCACGCGTCGAGCGGCCAGGCGCTCTCGGGCAACGAGACGAGGAACATCAACCGGGCGTACCCCGGGCGAACCGACGGCACCCTCACCGAGCGCGTCGCCTACGGGATAGCCCAGCTGATTCGAGCCGAGTCGATAGACCTGACCGTCGACCTTCACGAGGCTTCCCCCGAGTACCCGGTGGTCAACGCCGTAGTGGCCCACGAACGGGCCATGCCCCTGGCCTCAAACGCCGTGCTGGGGCTGGAGATGCAGGACCTGAGCATCACGCTGGAGCCGTCGCCCCGCAACCTGCGCGGGCTGACCCACCGCGAGCTGGGCGATTCGACCGACACGCTGGCCGTGCTGCTGGAGACCTGCAATCCTTCCCAGGGCAGGCTACGGGGCCGGACCGACGAGGCCCTGGTCCTGAGCGGCAAGGACGCCTCCTACATGAAGGCCTTCGAGCTCGGCAGGCTCTACGTGCCCTTCGACGGCGACGGGATCTCCATCGAGACGCGCGTAGGCCGGCACCTGGCGACGATAGGGGAGCTGGCCTTCGCCCTTGGCATGGAGAAGCCGGGAAGGGACGTCGAGATAGGCGGCATCCCGCCCTACGAGGACCTGATAGCCCGGGGCGTCGGCGCTTTCCTAAGCCCCGTGCCGGCGGCGGATAGGGAGTAGCATTAGACATGAAGCGAGTAATCACTTTCCTCATCGCCGCGGCCGCCTTCGCCGGCGTCGCCTCGGTGCAGCCCGCCCCGACGGGAGCCGACGTCCACGGCCGCTATACCATCGCCCACGACTACAGGCCTTCGCCCTCGCTCTCCAGGACGGGCTGGCTGTCGGATTATTATCCCGGCCTCCTGGGTACGCCCGGCGACAGCAGGGTATACTACTTCGAGGGGCGGAAGCCGGGCGGGACCCTGTTCATAGGCGGCGGCACCCACGCTAACGAGATAGCCGGCATAATGGCGGCGGTCGTCGCCATAGAGAACCTCCGCGTCGACGTCGGCCGGGTAATAGTGGTGCCGAACCTCAATAGCTCCGGCGTCAGCCACCTGGACAAGGAGCCGAGCCAGCCCGACTACACGACCGTAGGCCCGGCGTGGATACGGCTCAAGACCCCGAGCGGCGTCCGGTTCTTCAAGTACGGCTCGCGTTGCACTAACCTGGCCCACCAGGGAGTAGCCGACCCCGATGGCGGCTACGTCCACCCCGACAGCGAGGAAGAGCCCCTCGCGGCCTGGGAGTTCCGAAACCTCAACAGGGCGTACCCCGGCGCGACCGATTCCGGCCTAACACAGAAGATAGCGTACGCCGTCATGCTCCTGCTACGGTCCGAGCGGGTAAGCGTGGCCTTCGATTACCACGAGGCCGACATAGGCGGCCGCCTGGCGAACATGATGGTGGCCCACCCCAAGAATATAGATATCGCCGCGGCCGCCGCGATGGACGTCGATCTGGATTTCGGCCTGTCCATGAAGCTGGAGCCTTCTAACCTGTTCTTCCGCGGGCTGAGCCACCGGGAATGGGGCTCGGGCTCCGACGCGCTTTCGTTCCTGACCGAGTCCGCGCATCCCGGGATGGGCCAGGGCTCCGCGGCGGATACGGACGTTGTAGACGACCCGCGATCCCCGCTCGGCTCGCGCGTCGCCCTGCACCTCGCCTGTACTGAGGCCGTGGTCAGGGCCTACAACCAGGCCCATCCCGATGCGAGCATCGTGTTCTCCGGCTTGCCCGGGTACGAGGCCCTCGTCGCCGACGGCGTAGGCCCCTTCTTGAAATAGTCCTCTACGCGTCGGTCTTCGTAACAGGGACCGACGCATGGCTACGCGTATGGCGCGGCCTATTATTAACGGTCCAAGGAGTAGGTATGAAGGTGAAAATACGTTTCTTTTCGGTCCTGCTAGTGGCGCTGCTCGTCGTCGGCTGCGCCGGAATTGCCTCAGCCCCCGAGTCGAAGACTATCATTCCCGAGGTCGTATCGAAGAACGGCATGGTCGCGTCGGCCCATCCGCTCGCCTCCCAGGCCGGGCTCGATATACTCAAGGCCGGCGGCAACGCCATCGACTCCGCCGTGGCCACGGCTTTCGCCATCGGCGTCGTGGAGCCTAACGCGACGGGCATAGGCGGCGAGGGCTATATCGTCATCTACCTCAAGGACTCGAACAAGGTCACGTCCATAGACTACCGGAGCCGCGCTTCGCTAACCGACGCCTCGGGCGAGACCTGGCCCAACGCGGGCCATCGCGCCGTCGCGGTCCCCGGCACCGTCGCGGGCCTCGCCAAGGCCCTGGCCCAGTACGGCACCATGAGCCTCGCCCAGGTCGTGGAGCCCGCGGCCAAGCTAGCCGAGGAAGGCTTCATCGTCAGCGCCACCCTGGCGGGAGTCATAGCCGATAACTTCAAGCGCGCGATGCCCAACGACTACCTCATGTCGATAATAGCGCCCACGGGCCTGCCCCTCGAGGCCGGCGACCTGTACAAGAACCCCGACCTCGCCCGCACCCTGCGCCTCATTGGCTCCGTCGGCCCCGAGGTCTTCTATACCGGAGAGATAGCCAAGCTGATAGCGGCCGACATGGCGGCTAACGGCGGGCTCATCGACGAGGCCGACCTCGCCGCCTACAAGGCTATCGAGCGGGAGCCCGCCACGGGATCCTACCGCGGCTACGACGTGGTATCCGCTCCCGCGCCGGTAGGCGGCTTCCTCCTCATCCAGGCCTTGAACATGATAGAGAACTACGACATCCGCTCCATGGGCTTCGATTCCGCCCAGAAGCTCCACCTCTTCTCGGAGGTGCTGGCTCGGGCCTTCGACGACTACTATAACGTCCTCGGCGATCCCGACTACGTCGACGTGCCGATGAAGGCCCTGACCTCGCAGGGCTACGCCGACGCCAAGGCCGCCTCCATCAAGCTCGATTCCATGGCCAGCTCCTACGAGCCCGTGGACCCCAATAGCGAGCACTGGAGCACGACGCACCTCTCCGTCGTCGACAAGGCGGGCAACATGGTCGCGCTCACCCAGACGCTATCCAGCTTCTTCGGCGCCGCCGTGGCCGTGCCCGGCACGGGCATCATCCTCAATAACGAGATGGTCAACTTCAACAAGAAGAAAGGCACCGCCGCCTACATGCCCGGCAAGCGCATGAATACGACCATAGCGCCGACCCTGGTCATGAAGGACGGCAAGGCCTTCGCCACCCTGGGCACCCCGGGTTCCGTCCGCATCGTCCCGACCCTGACCCAGATCGTCACCAACCTCATAGACTTCGATATGGGCATGCAGGAGGCCATCGAGGCGCCCCGTATGTACTGCACCAACCTGAAGGGCCCGGGCAAGACCACCATGGATATAGAGAGCTTCCTCTTCCCCGAGACCGAAGTCGCGAAGCTGACGGACATGGGCTATAAACTGAAGGCCTACGAGAGCCGCGACCTCTTCTTCGGCGGGGTGCAGGGCATTATCGTGAAGAACGGCAAGCTGCACGGCGGCGCCGATCCCCGCCGCGACGGCGCGGTGCTCGGGTACTAGGCAGCGTATGATAGCCCGCGGCGCTCGCGCGATCAGCCTCCTTTCGATAGCGTTAGCCGCGGCGCTCGCCTCCTGCGTCAGCTCCGGGGGGTTAGGCCCCGGGGCCGGCGCGGCCGTTGCCCCGGTCTCGCCCGGTTCTCCGTCCGGTTCTCCGTCCGGGGATCCGGCCGGCGGGGGACTCCTGACCCTGGGGAGCGACGCTAGGCCGGGCCCGGGCGTGACCGGGCTCCTGTGGCTTTCCGATTACGAACCGAGCCTGCGGGACGGGCCGGGCGACAGCCGCGTCTTCGTGCTCGACTCGGGGAAGCCCGGGGCGACGATGCTCGTCGTCGCCGGCACCCACGCCAACGAGATAGCCGGCATGACCGCCGCCACCGTATTAGTCGAGAGGGCCGTCCCTGCCGAAGGGCGCCTGATAGTCGTCCCGAAGCTCAACAGCTCCGGCCTAAGCTACGTCGACGGCGCCAACCCGAGGCCATCCTGGATCCGGGTAGAGGCCGTGTCTGGCACCCGGTACCTGAAATACGGCGCTCGCCTCGTGCACCCCGCCCACCAGGGCCGGCCCGACCCCGAGCGCTACGCGCACCCGGGGAGCCGGGAGAGCCTGCCCGGCGAGGAGCAGCGGAACATCAACCGCGCGTATCCCGGGTACGAGGACGGGCCCCTCGCCCAGCGGGTCGCCCTGGCGGTCATGCGGATCCTGGAGCGCGAACGGGTCGACGTCGCCGTCGACATGCACGAGGCGAGGCCCAGCTCCAAGCTCAAGTGGATAATCGTCGCCAACCCCAAGAATCTAGACATAGCGGTCAACGTCGTCTTCGACCTCGAGGACAAGGGCATAGACCTGAAGCTCGATAGGTCGTCCGACGAGTTCAGGGGACTCTCGCATCGCGAGTGGGGAGACGGCAGCGCGGCCGCGGCCTTCCTCGTCGAGACGCCCAATCCGGCGCAGGAGTCCGATCCCGGACTGGTAGTCGATCAGCTGCGCGATCCTCTGTTCCCGCTGTGGAAACGGGTCGGCGCCCACCTGGAGGCGCTGTCGTCGATCGCGGCTAATTACAGCGCGTCCTCCGGGGCGAAGGCCGTAAGATTCGAGGGCGCGCCCGATTACGAAACCCTGGAGCGCCTGGGCCTGGAGAGCTTCCTGTGACGAGCGGCCAGCCCGGCGTACAGCCCGGCGAGCCGAGGCTCCTCGGGAAGGCCGAGCTCCTCGGGCTATTACGCCGGGCCGACGCCATTGGGGCGCGGCCCGGCGCGGCGGACCTGGACGGCGGGCTCTGGACCCTGAGGAACGAGCTGTTCCGCTCCCTGCCGTTCTGGGCCGCGAGCGCGGGCCTGCTGGAAGGCCCCGCTGAGAGCGGCATCGTCCTCTATCTCGGCGCGCGCGAGGGGCTGCCCGGCTATTTCCCCAGCGTCCTCGTCCTCGACCTCGCCGTCGGCCGGTATTCCGTGCGCACCTGGGACGTCGGGCGATCCTCCTTCACGGGATCCGAGATCGCGACCGCCTCGCCCCTCGTATGCGGGCCCCCGTGCGACGGCTCCGACCTGGTAATCCGGATAACGCGGCCGTAGCCGGGACCGCTCCGCGCCGGCTGGAGCTTGCGCCGGGCTGGATCCGGCGAGTACTATACTATACGTACCGTTAGGAGGATCCCATGATGTACCAGCGAAGCATAGCCGTCGGCGCTTCCGAGGACAGGCTATCGAGGCTAATCTCCGAGCGCATGGCGCCGGGCGCGGACAAGGAGCGCATCGACGCCCGCATCTGGGACCTGTTCGGCGAGGAATGGGCCATCGTATTTACGGACCTGGCGGGATTCTCGCGTAAGGTCGAGGCCTTCGGCATCATCCATTTCCTCCAGACCATCTACGAGAGCGAACGCATCCTGGTGCCGGTCATAGACGACCACGACGGGGTACTCCTCAAGATAGAGGGCGACTCGATGATGATAATATTCCGTAACACCATCAAGGCGCTCAAGGCCGTCAAGGGCATGCAGGCCGCGTGCAAGGAATACAACGAAGGCAAGCCGGAGGAGGACCGCGTGCTCCTGTGCGCGGGCATAGGCTTCGGGCGGGTCCTGCGCATAGGCGATTCCGACGTATTCGGCCGCGAGGTGAATTCCGCGAGCAAGCTGGGCGAGGATACCGCCAGGGCGGGGGAGATACTCGTCACCCAGGGCGTCGTCGACGCGGTGCCCTTCGACGCAGGCTTCCGGTTCTCCGAGCTGGAGAGCCCGCCCGCGGCGGTGGGTAAGGCCTATCGCTTCGACTATGCCTGAGGCCGCCTTCGACGCGGCGGTCATAGGCGGCGGGCCCGCGGGCCTCTTCGCGGCCATCAGGTACGCCGGGCTCTCGGGCGGCGACGCGAGGGTAGTCGTACTCGAGCGCAAGCGTAATCCCTGCCGGAAGCTCCTCGTGTCAGGCTCCGGCCAATGCAACATAACCCACTCGGGATCTATGGCCGACTTCCTCCCCCGATACGGCGGCGGCGCCAAGCCGGGCGCCGCCGGCAGGTTCCTGAGGCCGGCGCTCTATGGATTCTCCAACGACGACCTCCTCGATTGGTTCGGCGAGCGCGGCCTCGAGTTCGAGACCGAGGAAGGCGGCAAGGTTTTCCCCTCCTCCAGGCGAGCCTCGGCCGTCCTCGACGTAATGCTGGCCGAGGCGGCGCGCCTGGGCGTAACGATACGCGGCGACAGGCGCGTGCTCTCGCTCTCCCGCGACGGCGCGGCGTTCGATATTACCGCGCTATCGGAGTCTGGAACATCCGGAGAGGCGGTCGTTGCAACGGAGCCGAATGAAGCGGGGCAATCGGGGGAAGCGCTCGATCGTCAGCGAGAATCCGTACGCGCCCTGGCCGTACTCGTCGCGACCGGCGGCGCCTCGTACCCCGGCACCGGCTCGACGGGCGACGGCTATAGGCTCGCCGCGTCCCTAGGCCATTCGATCGTCGCGCCCAGGCCCGCGCTCGCTCCCGCGTACTCGGAACCGTTCGCCCTCTCGCCGGCCGCCGGGCTGTCGTTCCGCGGCGCAGGCCTCACGGTCAGGCGCGGGGGCAAGAAGGTGTCGTATGGCGAGGGCGACTTGTTGATAACGCACCGAGGACTCTCAGGCCCTCTCGTCCTGGACGCCTCGCGCGGCATCAGGACCGGCGACGTCCTCGAAGCGAGGTTTGCCGCCCTTGGCCCGGACGAGTTCCGGGCGCGCTTCGACGAGGTTCTATCCGCCCGCCCTCGGCGCCTCGCGCGGACGGCGCTCGCCGACTGCGGGCTGCCTCGGAGCCTGGCCGACCTCTTCTGCTCTCTCGCGGGCGTTTCGGCCTCCGCGCTTTCCGCCGACCTCAGGCGAGCCTCCCGCGAGGCCCTGATCACGCTCGCCTGCGCGTGCCCCGTGCCCGTCAGCGCCCTGGGCGGCCCGGACGAGGCCATGGCGACCGCTGGCGGCGTCGCCTTGGGCGAGGTCGACCCAAGGACCATGGAGTCTCGCCTCGTGCCCGGGCTGTACTTCGCGGGCGAGGTCCTCGACTACGACGGCGATACCGGAGGCTATAACCTCCAGGCCGCCTTCTCCACGGGAGCGGCGGCGGGAGGGGGGATGGGGCGCTTGTTGATGACTGATATATAGATAAGAACACGCTTTACATCGGTCTTAATAGCAATTATCGGATTATGACTAGAAACTGAAATATTTAATAACGGGCTGCCCGATCTTCTAGACAGCCCGTATGAAAGCCTTAAGCTAACGATTAAGGGATGCTATACGGGTCGCGCTCGCTGATGAGGTTATATGCCCCTTCTGTAATCGTCGAGACAGACCAGCTATCTCCGCTCGATGCGCGATGCACCGCGAAGATGTACTCGCCTGTCGCTTCGGCTTTACCGTATAGAATCTCGTCGCCGCTAGCGAGGCCTTGCGCGCTAGGAACATAATCCTTAAGAGAAGCGAGCATGGAATTCAGGTCGCTGATAGTATAGGTCCCGAGGCTGCCATCTCCTATGACAGCTAATGCGCCGGGGGCGACGTCGTCATAATCCCCATTTGCGTTCTCATCGTAACGAGCGAGGAATTGAGCCGTGTCGGAGTATGCTTCCATAAGTATTATGGTGTAGGCCGCGCCAGCTACGTCCGCTGTCGAATCGTCTTTAACGGTCAGGTCGTAATACCCGTCGGTTTCGTGGATCGACGTCGCCCATGTCTCGTTGGTCCCGTCCGAGTTAAAATCAATATTATAGCTCTCGCTATTATTGATCGTAACGCTAGTATCCGCGGCGCCACCGCCCATGCCGCCGAACGCCATAACGAATACCGAGTAATCGCAGTCGGACACGGGTATCCGGTAATAGGACGTAGAGCCGTTGACGGCATTGCTTCCCATGCTGACGCCTGCGCAGAGTAGCTGGGGCGAGAGGGCGGAACCGAGCGTCATCGGTACGTCTCCACCCCGGAGCGCCCTGAACTTTCCGGAGATAGCGAAATCGACGCTGCTTCCATCGTCGCTATTGATCGAGAATTCGCCAATTATCGGTTCTCCGACGGCGCCGAGCGAAGTTACTGTAAATGTGCTTCCATCCGCGATTTGATCGCTGGGGATTGGATTCCCATGTACCGCTACCGATGTGTTAAGCGAATCGGTACCGACGGTAAAGGTCTTAGGTAGCGTCGTCAGCTCGCTGAACGGAACGCCTACCTGGACCAGCGATTGATACGTGGAGTAAGTAGCCGAGTAGTCATACGTGATCGTGAACATAAGGTATGGATTAGCCTCTGTGCCAAACAGGAGCGAGTCCTTGCAGGCTATGACGGTCACGTCCCTGTCCCCGGCCTCTTCGAATAGCGGGCCGTATGCGCGCATATCCATCGGCGACACTACCGTGCCCGCTAAGCCCTCGGCGAAATAGCTCCGCGCTCCATCCGATACGATCGTAAAGCCGTCCTTGAGCGAGTAGTCGTACGTACTGGTCGCCGAGGCGCCCGCACCGTCTTTGTAAGCCTTGGCCTTGAGCGTAACCGACTCCTGCATTACCTCTATCGGAGAAGCCACCGCGTACTCGCTCGACGCGGTACTTGGTTCCGTACCGTCAAGCGTATACCTTATAGTCGCTCCGCTAGTCGTCGTGGACAGCGTGACAAGTTGGCCTATTACGACCGCCCCAGACGCGATAGAAGCCGTCGGAGTTGCGACTAACGCCTGCCCGCTAATCGTTATATCCTTCGTGGCGCTTATCCCGGAGGCGTCGTTGGCCGTCGCTTTTATAGTAGCGGTGCCGTTGGCGACCGCGGCGACGAGGCCGGTCGCGCTGACGGTCGCGAACGAGGCGCCCGCGGAGACGGACCAGGTTACCGTCGCGTCGCTGGCGTCTGCGGGGGATACTGTCGCCTTCAATTGCAGCGTGCCGCCCGGAGAAGTGATGGCGTAGGTGTCGGCGTCGTTGCTGATCGCGACGCTCGTCACCAGTACGGCGTTGACGCCCGGCGTGGTGTCGACGCCGGGCGGGCAGGCTGTCAGGAAGAGCAGGGATAACGCGACGAAAGTCGCTAGGACCGGGGACAAGCGCGCTCGCGGAAAACGTGTCATACTTTCCTCCATGTCTTAATGATTCGCGGCTCGGGTCGGGCCCGAGGCCGCGCGTTTCTCGGACGATAGTATCCACCCGGTTTCGTGGCGCGCGGTATGGGCCGTTAGGCCCATTCTTAAAAGATAATTACTTCACAAGAATAGGAAGCCGTGTTATCCCGTATATATGTCAGAAGCGCTACGGGCCATCCGGGGGATCGCGGACGACGAGGCCCTGAGCGGACCCGCTATTCCCAGCACGAACCTCGCCAGTTTCGTCGAATGGTTCCTGGAGCGGGGCGGCTCCATCGAGGACGTCGCGCTTCCTTTCCCGGCATCGGAGTTGCGGAGCAAGGGCAGGGAGCGCTGGATAGACTATCGCGAGCACCTGATCTTCCAGAAGTCTATAATCGACCGCGTGGACGGCTTTACCTTGCCCATGTACTACGACATGGGCCGGTCTGCCCTCGGCAATAGGCTGCTAGACTCTTATAGGGTGCTCGTGAGCCTGGTGCCCAGGAAGACCTTCTTCGTCCTCATGACCAGGCTAACCGGATTCCTCCAGAGGTATACGCGCGTCACCGTCCTCGAGGAACGGCGAGGTTACTGCAGGCTACGCTACGACGTCGATCCGGCCGTGAACGCGTACGCCCTCGGCGGCTTGGCTCATAACGTCACGGGCTTCGCTTCCGCGGCGGTCGAGTTCCGATTCGGGTCGAGCTGCGAGTATAGGGTGATACGGAACCAGAATCTCCTCTCTAACGCGGCCCTCGCGGCTTATGAGCGCTACGGCCTCGACTACCGGGAGAACGAGTCGGGAGCCTACCTCGGCGGGGTCCGCTTCGCCGTGCGACTCGCGGAGGAGCCGGGAGGCCTCCGCATAGTCGACGACGTCAGGGTAGACGGCCTCCTCCTATTCGAGCGGGGGATGGTCTTCGACGCTCCCTACTGCGAAGCCGAGCTTCAGTGGGAAGTCCGGCCGTCGCTCTCTAGCCTCTCTTACAACGGGCTGCGCTTGCTGTTCTCCGGGCTACGGTATCCGGAGACCCTTGAAGCCAAGCTGTCTGAGGCCCAGAGGAATTATATCGAGGCGGAGCGGGCCCGGTCAGCTTCGGAGCTGCTGTCCCGCGAGCTTGACGAGCGTAATCGCGAGCTAGGAGCCCTGGTAAGGGAGCTCGAGGACAGGGTCAGTTCGCGCACGGAGGACCTCCAGCGCGCGCTCGAGCGGATGCGCGATGAAGACCTTATTAAGACCAACCTGCTGGCCTCGCTGTCGCATGAGCTCCGGACTCCCATGACGCTTATAAGCCTGCCCCTGGGGCGCGTCGTAAGCGGCGAGCGCGGCGCTACGGTACGCTGCGACGACGAGTGCCTCCTGGCGGCCCGCCGCCATGCTGAGGAGCTCGTGGAGACGCTCGACGGGATACTAGACTTCACCGCCCTGTCCGCGGCTCGCGGAGGGCTGAGCTTCGAGCCCCTAAGCCTCGACGCCATCGTCCGCGACGTCGCGGCCGCCCTCGGCCACGAGGCGGAGAGGAGAGGCGTGGCGTTGCGACTCGGGGCGATAGCTCGGGCTCGCGTCGCGGGCGAGGCTAGGCTGCTCAGGACGGCCATAGTCAACTTGGCGCACAATGCCCTCAAGTATACCGGATCCGGCGGTAGCGTCACGATGGGCGTCGCGCTCCGGAGCCGCCGGGAAGGCGACCTCGACGACGATCCAGACGACGGTCTCGACGAAAGCTCCGGCATGGCGGAGGTCTATGTAGACGATACGGGCAGGGGAATCCGTCCAGAGGAGCTAGAGAGCATATTCGACCGAGGTTTCCGCTCGGCCTCCGCGGGCAGCGAGCCGGGCTGGGGACTCGGGCTGGCCTTGGTAAAGGGCGTAGCGGAGGCCCACGGAGGCCGGGCATGCTGCAGGAGCCGTCGAGGCGAGGGCTCGCGCTTCGTCATCGCCATACCTATCTATAAGGCCGAGGGGCCTCCAGGGGCAGCGACAAGGCCCGCCAATCGGGCTCTCGGTTGCAGGCCGATGGGCCCCGCGGTTTCGGCGACGGAAATCGCGAGCGTCGCGACCCGGCCTATGCCCGGAGGCGATAGGCCGATAGTGCTATACGTGGAGGACAACGAGGAGCTCTCGGCCTACGTAACGGAACGCTTATCGCGATTATGCGCGGTGGAGACGGCGGGCGACGCTGAGACGGCCGAAGTCATGCTCGCCAATAGGCGCTACGATTTAGTAGTCTCGGACGTAATGCTACCCGGCCTCGACGGGCTGGAGCTATACCGAAGGACCAAGGCGCGGCTCGGCCGCTCCCCGCCGTTCCTGTTCGTCACCGCCAGGGCTGACGATGCCATGAGGGAGGCGGCCCTCGACGAGGGCGCGGTGGACTATATCCGGAAGCCATTCGACGAGGCCGAGCTAGAGATAAAGGTCCGTAACCTGGCGGCCTTCTCGCGAGCGGTCTCGCCTTCCCCCGAGTCCCTGCGCGACGACTTATTGTCCGCCTCGCGCTCGGCCCTGGCCGCGCGGGGCGCGAGCGCTAGGGAGGTAGAGATAGCCATGCTCCTCGCCGACGGGCTCTCGAGGAAGGAGATAGCCGTTAGCCTCGGTATCGCGACGGCTACGGTCAAGCGGCACGTGGAGAATCTCTTCGCCCGCCTCGGAGTCCAGGACCGCTTCCAGCTATACGCCGGGTTCTTCGGCCCCGCCGCCCTCGAGACGGGAGGTCGGCCCGGATCCGAGCCCGAGCGCCCGGAGGCCGGTAACGGCTCTCTCCTGCGCCGTATGTAGTTACTCGAACCTTGTCGCGGCCGCCGCGTCGACGCCAGCCCTAGTATAGGCGCGCTGGCAGGCGTGGCACTGGTTGCGGACTGAGTCAGTCAGGCGCAAGGTTCGAGGTACTAACCTCGGCACGAGCGGACGCCCGCGCGCGCATTGCATGTTCGGGGAGGAGATTGACCGGTCCGGCCCCGCGTCGCGCTGACGCCCGAGGTCGTTCCTGGCTCGGGCCTTAAGCCAGGTAGACGGAGTCGAGGATGCGCTTCTTTACCCATAGGTGGATGTCTATAAGCTCCTCGCCCTCGCGCAGCTCGCCGGCCTCGAGCCGATCGAGGAGCTCCGCGTGCTCCTTGTTCGATATCCGGACGCGGTCCAGGTCGACGTTGCCCGGCTCGAAGAAGAGGTGGGAGTACTGGAGGTTGAGCGCGTCGTAGAGCTGCAGCAGGAGCGGGTTCGCGGACGACTGCACAAGGGTATGGTGGAATGCGTAGTGGCGTCGGGAGAATTCGCGAGCCCTGAAGGGTTGCTCGTTAAGCCGCTTATCCATCGTCGCGACCGCTTCGCGCAGCGCCGTCAGCTGCTCGGGCTTCACGGCCTTGATGGCGAGCCTGAAGGCTAGCTTCTCGAGATACGTTCTTACTTCCTGCAGCTCGATGAGCTGCTGGGCCGACATCTTCCTGACGTAGGTGCCTGACTTGGGCTTGATATAGAGGAGGCCCTCGGTCTCGAGCCGCTTCAAGGCTTCTCGTATCGGAGTTCGGGAGCAGGTGAATTCCCTCGAGAGCGGTACCTCGGATAGCTTATGGTCAGGCTTGTAGGCGCCGCTCAGGATACGGTGCTTGAGGGCTTCGTATATCGTGTCCAGCTCGGGCGCGGTGCTAGCGAGTGTCATGGGTGCTGTGTTCCTTACTGCGCTCGACGCCGCGGCACCAGACGCGGCGGACCGCGAGCTTCGAGTCGAGTAGGATTATATCGGCATCGTAGCCAGAACGTAAATGCCCCTTGCGATCCGCGACGCCCGCCGCCATCGCCGGAACGGCGCTCGCCGCCAGCAGCGCCTCGTGCACCGGGAGCCCGAGCGAGGAGGCCATGTACCGTACCATTCCGTCGAGCGTCGTCACCGAGCCCGCCAGGCCGGTTCCGTCCTCGAGGACCGCGACGCCGTTCGATACCCTGGCCCGACTACCGCAGACCTCGATGACGGAGCTATCGGGGAGGCCCGCCCCGCGGTTGGCGTCCGAGCAGACCAGCAGACGCTTCGGCCCCTTGCAGCGGAGCGCTAAGGAGACGAGCTCCGCGGGTACGTGTATCCCGTCGGCGATTATCTCGGCGAAGAGGCGATCGTCCGTCAGGGCGGCCTCTAGGACTCCGGGTACGCGATAGGGGCCGTCCTTGCGGACCGACGACATGGCGTTATAGAGATGCGTCACCAGCGTCGCGCCGCGGTCCGCCGCCAGGCGGCAGGTCTTCGCGTCAGCCTCGCTGTGCCCGATGGATACCGTCATCCCCGCCTCTCGGAGGCGCGGTATCGCCTCCAACGCCCCGGGGAGCTCCGGCGCTAGGGTCACCCGGGCGAGGGAGCCCGCCCATGACTCGAGGAAGGCGATCGCCGCGCTGTCCATCGGACGAATATTATCGATGTCCTGGCATCCGCGGTATCGCTCGCTGATGAAGGGCCCCTCGAGGTGAGCGCCCAGTATCTCGCTAGAGCCGCCGCTGTAATCAGAGTCGATCACGGCTGCGCGTATTCGATCGAGGGAGCGTTCCATGACCGCCCGGGCGTCTACGGCGATGCTCGGCATCATGGCCGTGACTCCATGCGCGCGGTGGAATTCGGCTACGGCCGCGACGGAACCGGGATCCTCGTCGTTGACGTCGTAGCCCGAGCCCCCGTGGCAATGCAGGTCGATGAGGCCGGGGGCCGCTATCATGCCTTCCGCGTCGATTAACCTGCATCGGCTCGCCGTCCGCGCGCTCGGGGCCGAGGACGCCCCGAGCGTATCCACCTCGACGACGCGTCCCCCCGAGAACCGCAGGCTTCCGGGCTTGAGCCCGTCCTCAAGAGCTAGCAGCGCGTTGTATAGTATCGTATCCATCGTACCTCATTCTATCACGGGAGGCTTGACTCTATCAGCGCTGAGCCTGCACCTTAGGCCGACCTACGACGCGTCAGGTCCTTCTATGCGCCTTGCGCCATAGGCTGAAAGGAAGATTCATGGACATCACGAACGAAGCGGAACTCCGTAGATTAAGGGACCGGCTAAGCTCCGGCCTGCGCGACGATATCCTGCCCTTCTGGCTACGGCACGGGCTAGACCGTCAGCACGGCGGCATGTTGACGGCGCTAGGGCGCCGCGGAGAGCTGCTCGACGACGATAAGTCGGTGTGGTTCCAAGGACGGAGCGCCTGGACCTACGCCTCGGCCTATCTTGACTTCGAGCCGAGGCCCGAGTACCTGGAGGCGGCCGCCTCGTGCGTCGGGTTCCTAGAGCGGCACTGCTTCGACTCCGACGGCCGGATGTTCTTTCGCGTTACCAGGGACGGCAGGCCCGTCGTGAAGCGTAAGCGCTACGTCTTCAGCGAGACGTTCGCCATAGCGGCTATGGCCGCCTACTCGCGGGCCGCCGGCTCGCCCGAGTACGCGCGGAAGGCTTCTGAGCTTTTCGACCGCGTAGCGCGTACGCTAGCGGATCCGGCG
>Ga0180008_1001147_pt1 | contig 17609 bp, 15 predicted proteins | sample MM_PW_MetaG_FD_121121 | JGI IMG/M metagenome (GOLD analysis project Ga0180008, IMG submission 121121) | Groundwater microbial communities from the Aspo Hard Rock Laboratory (HRL) deep subsurface site, Sweden - MM_PW_MetaG | ecosystem: Environmental > Aquatic > Deep subsurface > Groundwater...
ACAACCTGCAGTAGCAATGGGTCTGGCTGGAACAAGCTTAAAAAAACCAATGCGAGCAATGGCATTAAAAACAGCTTTACGCCCAATGCAAAGATCAGCGGTTTAGCTTCTTTATTATCCAGTTGCAACCTGAACTGAAAACCTACAGCAATCATAATAACCGGCACTAAAGTGGCGGCCAGGCTGTCGAGCACCAAACTAAAAAATGCTGGGTAAGTCACTGATTTCAGAGATAACGCCACGACCAACGCAACAAAAGAAGGGAAGGTCAGTACGCGTTTAATAATTTGGCTTGCACTAGGTGTGGCCGCATTAGGGTTATACCAGGCCGCTAAAATAGTGGAGTAAGTCGCCAAAGCTAAAAAGGAGCCAGCCTGATCGTAAATCATGGCGTAAGGCAAAGCCTGGTCGCCAAAAAAGGCTTCGACCATAGGAAAGCCCAGAAATGAAGTGTTACCCAGAGGCAATACCACCAGCAAAGCACCGACTGTGGTTTTTTCCCAGTGCCAGATTTTCCCTGCCAGAATAATTAATCCCGCCACTATAACCAGCAGTACCCAAGGCGTGATAGCGGGCAACCAAAGTTGGTTGGAGAATTCTAACAGTGGAATTTTCTGTAATACTAAAGCGGGAAGCGCCACAAAAAGCACAAATTGATTCAGCACTAAACCTGTTTCCTGAGGAAACTGTGGCAGTCTGCGCAGCAAAGAGCCGATTACCAAATACACCAGAACTAAAACAAAACTTTCCATGAAGGCTCCTTATTTAATGCGCAGTGTAGTCGGTAGCTTGTTTTGTGCCTATGCGACTTTCGCCTGATAGCTGTTGCAGCAAGTCCAGCTGTTTGGCCGCTTGCTTGAGCAACAACTCTTTATCCTTTTTCGTCCATTGTTTTAGCTGATATTCCAGCTTGCTGGCTGAAGATCGGCAAGGCATAGGGTAAGTGAATGCTAACTGCAAAGGGCCTTTACCTTTTAGAGCTTTAGCTCCTCCTGTTAATTCACCACTATGCTGGCGTAAACGCCGTTCCGGATCTGTGCTAATGCCTGTGTATAAAGCGCCTGTTGCGGTGCGTACCATATAAACAAACCATGGGGTTGATACTGCAGTCATGCCTTGTCCTGCCTATTCTGCTACACTAGCGCTGTTTTAAAGGCTCAAAGGCCGATACTTTAAAGGAAATTGCATGTCATTTGCCACGCTTGGTTTAGATCCCCGTATTCTTTCTGCTGTGACCGCTCAGGGTTACCACACACCAACCCCTATTCAGCAGCAAACCATACCTGTGATCTTAGAAGGCAAAGATGTGTTAGCAGGTGCCCAAACTGGCACAGGAAAAACCGCTGCTTTTACCTTGCCCGTACTGCAACTGCTGAGTAAAAACACCAGCAAAGTAAATAATCTGCAGGTGCGCTGTTTAGTGCTGACACCTACCCGGGAACTGGCTCAGCAGGTGGCCGACAGTGTCAAAGCTTATGGTGCTGATTTACCGCTGAAATATGCAGTGTTTTATGGTGGCGTGTCGATCAATCCGCAATACGATCAGGCCAGCCGGGGTTTAGATATTCTGGTCGCGACTCCTGGCCGTTTATTGGATCATTTACATCAGGGCACTGTCAGCTTGTCAGAGCTGCAAATTCTGGTGTTGGATGAAGCTGACCGTATGTTGGATATGGGTTTTATTCATGACATTAAACGTATTATGGCGCGTTTACCCAAAGAGCGGCAGACGCTGTTTTTCTCTGCTACTTTTGCCAAAGAAATCAAAGAGCTGGCAGACACTTTATTAAAGTCTCCGATATTGATTGAAGTGGCTAAACCCAATAGCACCGCAGATAAAGTAGAGCAACTGGCTTATAGAGTGGATTCACAGCGCAAACGTGAGATGTTGTCTTATCTGATTGGCTCACGTCAGTGGAAACAAGTGCTTATTTTCAGTCGTACTAAACATGGTGCAGACCGTTTAGCTAAGCAGTTGCGGTTAGATGGCATTGAAGCCGGAGCTATTCATGGCGATAAAAGTCAGGGCGCCCGCACCAAAGCGCTGGATGATTTTAAAAACAACAGATTAAGTGTGTTAGTGGCCACTGACATAGCGGCCCGCGGCCTGGACATTGAAGAACTGCCTATAGTCGTCAATTACGATTTGCCACAGGTGGCTGAAGATTATGTACACCGCATCGGTCGTACAGGCCGGGCAGGCAATTCAGGTATGGCGATCAGTTTAATTACACCTGATGATCTGGTGATGCTGCAAGCCATTGAAAAACTGACGAAACAAGTGATCACACAGCAGGTTATACCTGGTTATGAACATGACCCGAAAATGAATCACAGCAGCAAAAAAGCTGATGCAGAAGAAGAGCGGGTACAAAAAGTGGCAAGTCGCAATAAACAGCTGGCAAAAGAAAAAGCCAAATTACGTTCGCAGGCTATGGGTAAAAAGTAGCAAATAAAACATCAGAATCTAAAGGCAGCGCAAGCTGCCTTTCAGTTATAGAAGATTAATCGTCTTTGGGTTCAAGCGGCGTCGTCAGCGTCAGTTGGTAAAATGCCAAATCTAACCAACGACCAAATTTAAAGCCTGCCTGAGTAATAGTGCCGCTGTGGCTAAAACCATGTTTGGTATGCAAGGCAATGCTGGCGTCGTTGGCTGCATCTATACCACCGATCAGCAGGTGATAATTCTCCAATTGCGCCTGTTCGATGATTTTCTGCAACACCAAAGCACCATAACCTTTACCTTGCTGATGCGGTGCGACATAAACCGAATGCTCGACTGAATACTTAAAGGCCGGAAAAGCCCGGAAGGTGCCATAACTGCCAAAAGCTACCAGTTGATCCTGCTCGTTCAGCAGGCCCAGCACCGGGAAATTCCCTGCAGTTTTGTTAGCAAACCATTGTTGCATAGTCGCCATAGTGCGGGGTTTGTATTCATACAAAGCTGTGGTATTCAAAATGGCATGGTTAAAAATAGCCAGAATAGCTTCGGCATGTTGATCATAACTGCAGTGTACAAAACGCATCAGGCTCTCCGTCGCTTCTTCTGTTAGCTTCTGTACAGAGTTTTAATCAGATGATAGCCAAACTGAGTTTTGACTGGGCCATGCACTTCCAGTACAGCTTTTTTAAACACCACTTCATCAAAAGCTCTGACCATCTGGCCAGGCTTAAACTCACCTAAATCGCCACCTTTTTTACCTGAAGGGCAAAGAGAATGCTTTTTAGCTAAATCATGAAAACTGGCACCTTTGGCCAGCAGTTGTTTTAATTTTTCTGCTTCTTCAGCAGTTTTTACCAGAATATGGCAGGCACAGGCTTTGACCACTTTCGTATTACCAATATGAATTTTTGCGTATTCTAACTTATCTGGATGCGTAATTCATAATCTGGATCTGATGCAGTAGTTACAGCTACATTTTTGCATTTTTTGACTGGGGGAGGTACTGCAATTGCCATTCAAGTCGGGTGTCAGGCATATGTTTTAATTTTCGCTGCAGCTGAAGCAGTTGAGCAAAAGAACCAGACCAGCGATAGGTCTGTTCAGCTAGTAGCTCCCATTCTTCCGTGTGATAGGGCCAGCCTGCTTTATGCAGTAGAGGTTCCAGATCTGAAGTGACCACGACAAGCTGATTTAACGTGATGCAATACTGACCTATGTGTGGATCATAAAGTAACCAATGGTCCTCTTGCTGCGACAGCAATTCGAATTTCTGTTGATTGATAGTCACATGGCGTTTTGTTGGCTGGCTTAACTGTGGATGCGCTGGGGGTCTCTTAAGTCCTTCCGCTGCGTAAGACTTAGTGCAGAGTGCAAATAACGCGAAAGTACTAATAACAAAAGTTTGAACCCAAAATCTGATCATAATTCAGCCTCAAAAAATAGTTACTTAGTTGTTTTAAATATGTTGAAAATAAACGATTAACTATTTATAACATATGTTATTGCCTGATGTTGCGTATTCATTGAAAGAGCTGCAAGGTAATGCACAATTGTTAATAATAAAAATCCAAGGAACATGAATGAAACAATTCAAATTTTCAGCGCTTGCCGTGATGATCACCTCAGCAATAAGTGCTTCAAGCTTGTCAGTCGTTGCCAACGAACAAAATGGCAATAACCTTAAACAACTAGCCCAATTGTCTGCAAAGCAACAAGCTCCAACAGTTTCTGGTATGACAAACCAGGTTGAACTTGAAACTGGTCAGACTACATTTGCCTGGGCTCCTGTTGGTGTGGCTGTGCCCAGTTTATCCGCTGTAGCTCCTGAGCACCAACTAGAGGTCGCAGCAACACATTATTTAAATGTGTTAACTGGTGCTGCTACGAAAAGTGCTTTGGTTGGACTAAAACCTGCGTTAGTAAGTTCGCATGTGAGTGACGATGGCGTCAAAATTGCGAAGTTCCGCCAGGCATATCTGGGGATCGAAGTATTTAACAAAGAATACAATGTACTGATGGACGCTGAGTTTGGTCTGGTCGCGGGTTCTGGCTCCATGATTGCAGCGGCCGGAGCGCCAAAAGCTTCTGCCTTATCCGCTTTTGGTAGTGCTGACACCGCCATTCGTCAGGCATTTGCGGCTGCTGGTGGTGATGGACAACAATTACAACTATCAGCTCTGGAGTCGAGCGACAAATATAGTCAGTTCTCCGCTGCCACACAACAAGGTTCAGTGAAGTTATTAGGTGAACCACGGGCAAAACCTGTCTTTTTTGAGAAAAAACAAAAGCTTGTTCCAGCTCATTATGTAGAGATGGAAGTCTCATCAGACGATGCAGTTGATTCTGACTATTACAGCTATGTGATCTCCAGCGAAACGGGTGAAGTGCTGTTTAAAAACAATCTGAAAGCTCATGCTGCTGACTTCGAATACCGCATCTACGCCAACGAAGATAGTACGCCCTGGGATGGTCCGCACGGTAACGTTATCCCTGCAACAAGTGCGACGCAGGTCGATGCGACTGCTTATCTGGATGCTCCGTTAGTTAAACTGACCCACGGTCCAATCAGCACGGAAGACCCTTGGTTATTGGAAACCGCCACTACTACAGTGGGTAATAACGTCAGTGCTTATGCTGATGTGGTCGCTCCGGATGGTTTTACCAATGGTGATTACCATGCCGAAACTACAGGGGCTAAAGTATTCGACTATAAATACCTCACTGCTGAAGCCGAGACTTCGGTCAACAACCGTAAAGCTGCAATCGTGAACTTGTTCTACATGAACAACTATTTACACGATGTGTTTTATGATTACGGCTTTGACGAAGCAGCCGGTAACGCACAGTTACTCAACTATGAGCGTGGTGGCGTCGAAGGTGACCCAATCCGGGCTGAAGTACAAGACAACTCAGGTTTTAATAACGCCAACATGTCTACTCCTGCCGATGGCCGTTCACCTCGGATGCAAATGTATCTGTGGGATAGCAAAGACGCAGTGTTTGGCAAAGATTACGGTGTTAGTGCAATGGCAGACGGTGTAGCAATAAGCTTGACTGCTCTGCAACGTTCAAGCTTCGGCCCTGGCCAGTTTAACCTGAGTGGTGAGCTGGTTGTGTTGGTTGATGAGGTTGCTCCTACCCGTGACGGCTGTACAGCAGCTGTTAACGCTGTTGAACTGGCAGGCAAAATTGCGATTCTTGACCGTGGAGCCTGTAATTTTACTCAAAAGGTGAAAATGGCTCAGGACGCAGGAGCCATAGCGGCCATTGTGGTCAACAATAGCGCTGATGGTTTACCTGGAATGGGATCGGGAACGACAGCAGCCGAAGTCGCTGCCGCTGCTGCAGTGAAAATTCCAAATATTGGTATTTCACTGGCCGAAGGCAACAGTCTTTATGCTGCTATCGCTGCAGGTCAAACGGTAAATGTCGAGATGTTTAACGACAAGCCGTTTAAAGACAGCTCGTGGGACAACGCTATAGTGTCGCATGAGTGGGGTCATTACATCAGCAATCGTTTAGTGGGTAATGGCAGTGGTTTATACAATAACCAGGGCCGTTCCATGGGTGAAGGTTGGGGGGATTTCCATGCCCTGATGACTATTTCTGAAGCCAAAGATCTTGAATTACCAGACAATGATAAGTTGCAACGTGCATATGCCGCTATTAGCTATGTAGATTCATTCTACTACGGTATCCGCAGTGTGCCGTATTCACAGGATCGTGACGTTAACTACAAAACTTTCCAAAACATTGAGGTTGGCCGTGGCGTTGCAATTGACGGGAACACAGGCGCAGCTCAGGTCCATTCGGCTGGTGAAGTATGGGCAACCATGCTGTGGGATGGTTTCGTGAATCTGGTGAACGACGATCGTCACAGTTTTGATGAAGCTAAACACCTTATGTTAGGTTACCTGGTTAATGGTTATAAAATGACCCCGGTTGGCCCAACCTACACTGAAGCCCGTGATGCGATTCTGGCAGCTGCCTATGCAAAAGATCCGGAAGATTACAAGCTGTTGCTAAAAGCCTTTGCTGATCGTGGTATGGGTCTGGGAGCACAAGCTCCAGATCGGGATGATCCACAACATTCTGGTGTTGTCGAATCCTTCAAAACTGAATTAAACACTTTTGACGTTTCAGGTCACACTATTAATCGTAATTATGAAGGACTGACAACTGGTTTCTGTACCAATAACAATATTATTGATAATGGTGAGACAGGTACCCTAAGCTTCAAATTTACCAACCGCGGTAATGCGGCATTGGAAAACATCAAAGCGAAAGTTGAAGTGACCAGTGGTCAGACTGTGACTTTTGCGAATGATGGTGAATTTACTCTGGCAAAAGTTGGTGTATTACAAACAGTGACTTCAGCACCACTGGAATTTAAACTGGAAGGAGCTACAACCGCTGATACAGTTACATTTAAAGTTAGTTTCCCTGATCTGGATGAGGCAATAGTCACTGAGGAATACAGCCTGTCTGATCTGGTGAACCTGAACTTTAAAGATCAGGCTCCTGTTAACCAGCAGAGCTTGGATGATATGGAAAGCTACGCTTCTTTAAATAACTTTAAAGAAGTTGTGCTAGCCGGTGGAGACATGGCTAAAGGTACCAGGGCGCTGGACGGCACCTATGCTCCTTTATTCAGAAGCGTAGGTCACCCGGTTGGTGAGCAATATATGTATATTGCGAACAATGGCTTTAGTTCTGATGTTGCTTATGAAACCAAAACTTTTGAAATCGGTTATGGTGGAGATTTTGTATTAAGTTTCTGGCACTACTTTGAATTCGAAGATAACTATGATGGTGGTGTGATTGAAGTCAGCCTGAACGGCGGAGAATGGGTTGATGTCACTCAGGTACAGGTTGGTACCACCGCCACTGGTCAGCCGGTTTATCCGCAATTGAGCGGCGGATACACAGGTGAACTGGAAGAGTTATTGCCGGACCGGGGTACTTATACCGGTGTGATGAACGGGGAATTGGGCGGCGTTGAATCAGTTAACTTTGGCAGTGGTTTAAACGGTAACCAGGTTAAGTTGCGATTCCGCGTTGTATCTGATAGCAACACCAACGCTTTTGGCTGGGTGATTGACAATGTTAAGGTACAAAACCTTGGCACCAGTGTTTTCTCTGACGTTATAGCTGGTGACAGCGTAGCTTGTGATAACCGTATACCAATGATCAGTGCAGTGAGCAGCAGTGTTGCTGAAGTGAACGAAGGTGGCGATGTGACACTGACGGCTGTAGCACAAGATGCGAACGCTGCTGACACACTGACCTACAACTGGATTCAGTTGTCTGGCACTGCGGCAACCATCACCAACGCTACAGCGGCTGAAGCAACAGTGAAAGCACCACAGGTTTCAGCAACTGAAACGCTGAGCTTTGAAGTGACAGTCAGTGATGGTAAAGACAGTGTGAAATCAACAGTTGACTTAAAGGTTAACAATGTACCAGCACCGGTCATCGTCACTCCTGTGGATAAACCAAGCAGCGGTAGCTTCGGTTGGTTATCTCTGATGTTATTACCTTTGGCTTTATTGCGCCGTCGTCGTAACTAACAGAACTTTATAGTTCAATGCAAAGACCGCCGTTTATCGGCGGTTTTTTATGTCCAGGGAAGGACGGTATGTCGAAAATGCAGGGTGATGTCGGTCTTTCGAAATGCCAACTGTTTGGCATTTCGCCGATATCACGCCTTCGCCTCTGGCGACGGCCGGAGCATATTTTCGACGATGAGCTGAATGATTTGGACGCAATAAAAAAACGGGACTGTGGTCCCGTTTTTTGTAGCGAATCACTTAAGGTTAAGCAGGTTGTTGCTGAGTAATACAGTGCACGTTGCCGCCGCCTAATAAAATCTCGCGGCCAGGCACAGTGACCACCTGATGTTTTGGAAAAAGCTTGCTCAGGATCTCTACTGCCACTTTATCGTTCGCATCGTCAAATACCGGAACCACCAAACCCCCATTGCATAAATAGAAGTTGATGTAAGAACCGGCTAAACGGGCTTCAGATTCACGAGGTACAGCTGCACCTGTTAAATCCACAGTGGCATATTCGTCTGCTTTGGCCAGCATAGGAGCAGGCACAGGCAGCTTGTGGACTGTGAATTTGCGGCCTTTGGCGTCTGTGCTGTTTTCCAGCACTTCTAAAGCAGCGCGTGAACGTTCGTACTGTGGGTCATTTTTATCGTCAGTCCAGGCCAGTAGTACTTCGGCTGGGCCGACAAAACAGCACATATTATCAACGTGGCCATCGGTTTCGTCGTTAAAAATGCCTTCTTTGAGCCAAATGACTTTATCTATACTTAAATAGTCCGACAGCATCTGCTCGATTTGTTCGCGGGATAAATCCGGGTTACGGTTTTTGTTCAGCAAACATTCTTCAGTGGTCAGCAACGTACCTTCGCCATCAACATGAATAGCGCCGCCTTCCAGCACAAAACCTTCAGTGCGGTAACGGGCTGTGCCTTCAATATTGGCAATCTTCTGCGCAACCTGATCGTCTCTGTGCCATGGGAAATATAAACCACCGTTTAAGCCACCCCAGGCATTAAAGGTCCAGTCGACAGCGCGTACTTCTTTGCCATTGGTGACAAAAGTAGGGCCAGTGTCACGGCACCAGGCGTCGTCTGTTGAGGTTTCAACCACACGAATTGGGTGAGTGGTTGGCTCTAAGCTCAACTGTGCCTGTGCATTGGCAAACTGAGCGGCAGATGCCAATACAGTCACTGGCTCAAAACGGGCAATAGCACGAATGACGGCGCAAAAGGCGTGCTGTGCAGGCTTGGCACCTAAACGCCAGTTATCGGTACGTTCTGGCCATACCATCCAGGTTTGTTTATGCGTCGCCCATTCGGCTGGCATAAAAAAACCATCGGCACGAGGTGTACTGTTTAAGGTAACCGCCATCTTAGTTGTTACCTTCAGTAGGTGTAGTTTTGCCGTCTTTGGTTAAGATAGCGCCATATAAGTCGATACGACGGTCACGGTATACGCCCCAGTTACGACGGTTTTTCGCTGTTTCGTCTAAATCGAAGGTGTGAACTAACACAGCTTCGCTGACTTCGTCGGCTTCTTCTACTTTGGCACCAAACTCGTTGGCAATAAAAGAGCTACCGTAAAAGGTAATAGCAAAGTCGTCTTCGGTTTCTCGACCAATACGGTTCGATGCAATCAGAGGAACTAAGTTAGCAGCGGCATGACCTTGTTGAGTACGTTGCCAGTGTTCACGTGAATTTACGGTTTCATCATGAGGTTCAGTACCAATAGCTGTTGGGTAGAACAGCAGTTCTGCACCCATTAATGCCATGCTGCGGGCACATTCAGGGAACCACTGATCCCAGCAAATACCGATACCAATTTTGGCATAAGCGGTATCCCAGACTTTAAAGCCTGTGTCACCCGGAGTGAAATAGAACTTTTCGCTGTAACCCGGGCCATCAGGAATATGGCTCTTGCGGTATAAACCTAAGTTGCTGCCATCGGCGTCAATTACAGCTACTGTGTTGTAAAAGCAGTTGCCGGCTTTTTCATAAAAGCTGATAGGCAGCACCACGTTCAACTCTTTGGCAATTTTGCTGAAATGTTTAATAGCCGCGTTGTCTTCGACACTAGTAGCGAACTCTAAATATTCATACTTTTGTTTCTGGCAGAAGTAGTTACGCTCAAACAGTTCCTGCAGCAGGATGATCTGGGCGCCCTGTTCAGCAGCTTCACGGACTAAGCGCTCACCACGGGCAATATTTTCTTCTACATTCCAGCCACCAATCATTTGGGTGGCGGCCACAGTTACCTTACGCATGCAAAGTCTCCTCAAGCCAGAGCTTACAATTAAAAACAGAATTCAAAATGAAAGATGCAGCTACTCTAGTCAGTTTTGCCCCCTAGAGCAACCAACAGTGGCAACCAACAAGGGCAATCAAAAGCCAAGGCTGCAAGGGCGCGCAAAATGCCGTATTTTTGCGCTGTCGTCAATGAGTTTTACGGTGTTGGGGCAGAGTTTCAGGGCAGTCGCTGCTGCCCTGAATTAACTATGGGTGGATATGCAAAAATAGCGGTTTTTTAGTGAATTTTATTGCTTTGTTTCTTTGGCTAAACGAGCTGCCAGCAACAACAGCTCAGGCTGCAAGCGGACTTTGTAATTAATATGCTGGTAGCTGTATTGCACTAAACCCTCTTTGTTCAGGATGTAAACAGCGGGTACGGGCAGCACTACTTTGCCGCTGCTTGCTTCCTTATTTAGATTCAGTTTGTAGGTGTTTAAATAGGTCGCGCTGGTTTTTTCATCCAGATAATAAGCCACCCCAAAAGCAGAGCTTAAATTGAACTGACTGTCGGATAACAAGGTATAAGTAATAGCAGCGCCTTTGGTGTCTTTTAAGCTGGCTTGAATAGCAGCAGGGCTGTCTGGTGTCACGGCAATCAGTTGATAACCTAAAGCTTCAAGTTTGGGTTCAATCTCACGTAAAGCCGCCAGTTGCAGGTTGCAATAGGGGCACCAGCCACCCCGGTAAAACACCAGCACTGTGTCTTGCTGTTTTAACACTGAGCTGAGCTCTACGGCTTTGCCTGTCGCATCCTGCAGACTGACCATAGGTGTCTGCATGCCGTTTAATAAGGGTTTAATATCCTCAGGGCTTTGAGCAATACGGGCTTCTGCCAACAGACTAAAACTGAACAGGCTGAGGCTAAGTAACAGAATATGCTGAATTTTCATTTTGGTTTTTCCTTAAGTGATTTGAACTTAGATACCGGAATAGTCTGAATAATCTTTCAACGGCTGCTGAATAAATGACGAATAATTGCTGATATAGCGCAAAGTAAAAGTCGAAAAGCAGGGTAGAATGTTCTGAAGTGAGCAGGAGGTGTCTGTGCTGGATATATTAATTGTAGGTGGTGGTATGGTTGGCGCTTCAGTGGCGCTGAAGCTCAGCCGTGCTGGTTTAGACGTGGGCTTAATTGAAAAACAGCCTGTCTCAGCTTATGACCCACAAAGTACTATTGATCTTCGTGTATCCGCTATTAACAGACGAAGTGAGCAGTGGCTGACTGACTTAGGTGCCTGGTCTTTATTGCAGCAATGGCGTTTATGCCCTTATAAAAGGTTACAGGCTTTTGAAGGCGAACAGGCCGGACTCACTTTTCATGCCGATGAAGTGGCACTGACCCATCTGGGCCATATAGTTGAAAACAATCTTATTCAGCAGGCGCTGTGGGCGAACTTTCCTGCCAACTTGCAATTGTTTTGCCCAGCCACTGTGACAGGTTATACCCAGCAGTCAGACTTTGCTTCTGTCAGTACCGCAGAATTTGGCGAGTTAAAAGCCAAACTGGTGATAGCAGCAGATGGTGGGCAGTCGCAGCTGCGCCAGTTAGCACAAATTGGTGTGTCGGGCTGGCAGTATCAGCAAAGCTGTTTAGTGGTTACAGTCAATACAGAGTACGAACAGCAGGACATCACCTGGCAGCAATTTAACGAATCAGGCCCACGGGCTTTTTTACCTTTGCCAGGTAAGCAGGGTTCTTTAGTTTGGTACGACCATCATCATAAAATTAAACAGCTGGCGGCATTATCTAAAACCGCTTTGGCTGAACAGATTCAGCAGGCTTTTCCGGCCAAGCTTGGCAAAATTACAGTGGAACAAGTGGCAAGTTTTCCTTTAGCCCGGGTGCATGCAAAGGATTATGTCAAAGGACGGCTGGTGCTGGTAGGGGATGCGGCTCATAGTATTAATCCGCTGGCAGGCCAGGGCGTGAATTTAGGTTTTGCTGATGCGATGCTATTGTCTGAACTGCTAGAAAAGGCTTTTGCACAAGGCAAGGATTTAGCGGTTCCTGAGTTATTAAAGCAGTATCAAAGCACACGTCAGCGCGAAAATGCGCTGATGATGTCGGCTATGGACCTGTTTTATCAAAGCTTTAGCAGTAGCTTGCCGCCTGTACGTTTTTTACGTCAGTTGGGTTTAGCTGTGGCAGAAAAGGCTGGCCCGCTTAAACATTGGGTTAGTCGTTATGCGGTTGGCATCAGTTAAGCTACAACTTCAGTAGTAGCTGAAGCTGTTGATAAGGTACTGAGTACATAAGATTGCGCCGCTCAATCCAGTCTGTGGGCTAAAGACCCGGAACATCATAAGGCTTCCAGATGAACTACGGCTGCAGCAGTGCGCTCAGCCGAAGTTTTTTCGTCGACAAATAACAGCAAACTGTATTCACCGCTGAGGGATGAAAAGCTGATTTGCAAATGCAGACGGCTATTGTCAGGCTGTGGATTGGGCTGAAAATCCAGCACCAGGTCAGTGTGCGCCAAATGGCTTTGTTTATAAGCTGCAGCTGTGCCTGGAGCTGTTTTCATTACTTGCTCTAACAAACCCAATTGTTGCTCTGTGGTTTGAGTTGCGGCTGTATCTGCTTCGGGGGACACCCAAACCACAGTGCCAAATTGTGAGCTGAGTTGTGTTAATAGCTGGCTGGTTTTTTGTCTGAGGATTTCGTAATCGGTGCCCTGATAAAAGCTCAGTTGCACGGCTGTCAGTTTATCTTCAGTCCACTGAGTTTCTACTTTTGCATCAGCTTCAAATAGGGTTACCGTAGTTTTGCTCAGGATCTCTGCTTTCAGGTCAGCTTTTGCTGAGCCTAAACTATAATCCGATACCTGAAAATCAGCGGCCGTAAGAACCGGACTGAATACCATCATGGCCAGAAAAGAAAAAAGACGCATGCTGAGGATCCACCCTGCTTTAACCTGCTATGGCTATAAGATAGCAGTAATAAAGTGCATCAATAAATAATTTACGCCATTCAACGACTTGTAATGAAAGCTTTATGTCAGTTGGTTGCATTTAAACAGCGCCCGTCCCTGGGCTCTGTTATGGAGATGGGTGTATTGCTAAATGTTTGAGTTTTGAACTCATTATTCCCGAAACTTTTTATTCCCTAAACTTGGACGACACAGTATTTAGTTCCAGAGCCAGGCCGCGCAGTTGGTCTGAAATATCAGCTACTGTCTGTTGCACCTGAATAGTCCGGCTAAAGGAGTCGGCCATTTGATGGGTATTGTCCAGCACTAAACTGGCTACCATGGTTTGTTGTTCTGTTGCTGTCGCAATTTGGGCATTGACCATATTAATTTTGTCAATTTCCTGATTAATCAACTCAATAGAACTGCCCGCTTCTGCCGTCAATACTGCGCTGTTATTGGCTTTAGTCACGGCCTGGTCCATCAGTCGTACTGCACTGTCGACGTTTTGCGTCAGCTTGCCTAACAAATCACGGATAGTAGTGACTGAGGAGGCGGTGCGGGAAGACAATAAACGTACTTCATCTGCAACCACCGCAAAACCACGGCCTTGTTCACCAGCACGAGCGGCTTCAATAGCTGCGTTTAACGCCAGTAAGTTGGTTTGATCGGCAATATCATTGATGCTTTTTAAAATACCGCCCACTTCCTGAGTCTGTTTAGCCAGATCGGTAATCACTGTGCTGGTCTGGGCAATTTCTCCGGCCAAATCTTTTGAAGCCTGCACAGAATAGGTGGTTTTTTCATAGCCGAGTTTTGCAAGTCTGCTGGCGTCGTTAGCACTGCCTGACGCGGCGTTGGCCGATTGGCTGATATCTTTGACGCTGCTTTGCATCTCCTCCATCGAATGCGACACAGTGTCTGCGTCATTTTTTTGCTGGCTGGTCATGCAATCAAGTTCTTTCATGCCTTTAGCAAGTTCGTCAGCAGTGCGGCTGACCGGATCGACAAGGTGGGCAATAGCAACAAAAGAGCTTTGCAGTAGAGAAATAAATTCGTTGAAGTTACGGGCTACAGCACCAAATTCATCTTCAGAGTCTATAGCAAGACGGCTGGACAAAGAACCTTTGCCTGACGCTAATACTTGCAGTGAACTGGCCAGACTATTGGCTGTTTTACTGATATTCCTGCCGATCACATGACCTACAACGGCCATAATAATTAACAAGACAGTGCCGCATAACACAATAATCAGTACTGAACGTTCTGACGAGGCTGACATATCCACCAGTATTTGCTGGAAGTTATGGTCCGTTTGTTTTTCATAAGCAACAAAGCCAGTTTTTGCGGTTTCATACAAAGCGGTTTTATTTTGAATAATGCTTTGTGCTGCACTCATATCTAAGGTGCCGTCAATCATAGACTGAGCAATTTCTGCAGCTGCTTTGGCGTAAGCGCTAAAGTTTTGCTCCAGCGTTTCCAGTTGGTTCAGGTTGGCAGTATCCAGTTTTTTCAGTTGTGCCAAGCTGACGACTACACGTTCTTCAGTGGCTTTGGCTGTGCTTAAGATATCTGGATCAGATAAGGAAACGGACTGGGTGAAGAATTCTTCGACCGCATTAAACTCCACCACCATTTGCGAGGCGAGTTTTGAGCTGTCATACATTTTGTCTTTAATCAGCACAATGCTGTCGGCATTGCGGGCAGTAAAATAAATGGACGAGGTCAGTACTATTAAAAAAGCCAGAATTGCGATAGCAATAATCAGCCAGATTTTTTTTAATAAACTCAGATATTTCAGCATAAGTAGTATCCAGAGTATGGCTTACAACAAAGGCAGGTGATGCGCTCACCTGCCTGGACAAGCTTTAGTTCAGTGTTAAGGCTACTTTGACACTGCCAGTTACAGCACCTGCACTGACATAACCAATAGCCGCAGGATTTTTCGCTACTGCATCCAGTACTTCCTGTTCCGACGCCAGTTCTTTTGGTGGAGTTCCTTTGCCCGTGAATATCAGTTTAGACCAATAGGCTTTCATCTGACTGGAAGATCGGCCCAGAGCTTTTTGGTCAAAATCAGCACGCACTGCAACAGCTTCTGCCAGATTCATGGGTTCAGCTGCTTTGCCATCGCTGAAACTTTTGGCTCGGCCGGTAAAAATTTTATTGATATCATCCTGCGACAAAGTTACCGCATTGGATGGGTGAACTATCACTGCAACATTGGCAAAAGCCATAAAGCTCAGAGTCAGGGCAGGAATGAAGATTAATTTCTTTAACATGATTTGATTCCTTAAAACACCAGATCTACGCCAACAACCAGTACGCTGTCCTTGCGGTCAGCCGTTTTATTGTCTGCATTGGTATATTGAGCTTTAAATGCAGCTGAAGGATGGAAGTCATAACGCACACCAACGTTAATACTGTTCCGCTCGGTTTCCAGGCTATTCACTAAGCCAGCAACTGGGGTAAAAATAGGCGAAGCAGTGGGTACTCCGGCATATATTTCAGTTTTTGCTTTGTTGTCTTCTTTTTCAAAAGACACATAAGGTGTGATGCTGTCAAAACGGTGACCGATAGAAATGTAGTAGGATTCCTGATCCGAAATAAAGGAGTCGTCTACTGTGGCTTTGGTGATTTCAGACACCAGCAGCCAGTCATTTTTATCTATATTAAAACCGATGCCGGCAAAAGAGCTGGATTCATCCACTATGTCTAAATCTTTCGCCAGAGTACCTAAACCAAAAGCTGTTAACTGTGCATACAAGCCGGCAGAGCTATCCAGTTGATCCACATAAAAAGTGGTTTTACCTGTCAGATAAGCCACACGGAATGAATACCCATCCTGACCTAATTCCCAGGCTACTCCGGTAATGTTTTCAATTTGCGCATCTGCCGCTGAACTGCCTATAGCAGCATCACCGTCGTAACTACCGACAATAAACTGCAACGATGAGTCGAAGTTACCTAAAGTGGTGGTGTGGTACAAAGATGCACCTTCGATATTATCGAAACCTAAGCCGTAGACACTTTGTGGCACGCGTGACCAGTCGTAGGCATAACCTACATCACGAAAATCTGAGTATTTATAAAACGGAGTTCTTAAACGGCCTGCGTTAACACGTAAGGTATCGGTTAAATCGTAGCTTAAAAAAGCCCACTCAAATTTAACGTCCCAATCATCAGCACCACGGCCTAACAACTGAGCTGTGACCGACAGCTTATCACCTAAGTCAGACTTTACCTGCAGCGCAGCTAAGCTTTCATTTTTAAAACTGAAATCGTTGTCATAGCCATACAGCTCGTCATCGTTGCTAAGCGCCATACCGCCTTTTATTGAAGCAAAACCATTGATATCCACCGCTGCCTGGCTGGTGGCACATAGGGTTGCAGCAATAGTGATGGCCAGTAATTTACGTTTTAACATAGGGTATCCTCATCGATTTTATAATGTTGGACGTTTTTGCAGGCCAAACAGGTTCAGCCTTTTAAAAATCAGTAGTCAGCCTTGACTAAGTTTTTGTTTTCTATAAAGTGCGCGGCCTTGCAACTGGTCGGATATCCCTGTCGAATTTGATTGGCTTGAAGTCGTACCTTTTTACCATTGCATTAACTTTTGTCGCATGAATTATATAACTCGCCAAATTTAATTACTAGTTTTTTCATATTTATCAAATTTTCATATGGTTTTTTAGTAATAAAACATCATCTCAGGCTTTAAACATAGCCAAGAGCACGGAGTTAGTTGATATTTTTGTTTGATTTACAACAAGTTTAGCTGCATTTACCCGACAGTGAATGCCTGATGGCTGGCGATGAGAGGGATTTGCTTATGACCCTGAAAGCAAGACGTCTGAATGAGCTAGTGTGTTGTGTCTTGATCGAAGCCCACCTAAGATTCATCGAGTAGCAGGATGTTGCTTTTATATCTATCTGCGGTGTCAGTCAGGCATGTTTGCCCCTGAGTTCTGGTGAGCTGCAATAAATCAGCTGTTTTGGCAACAGGCTCTTGTCGTAATGCTGCTCGATAGAAGTTGCAAATAGTGGAAAATTTGATAAAAATCGCAGTTGGTATTCTGTTACTATCAAACTCAACATCAGGATTGTGAAGGCTCGGTATGAAAATATTAGTGATAGGTGCAGGTTGGTTGGGAACTCAACTGGCGACACAGCTAAAGGCAGATGGGCATGAATTATGGCTCAGCAGCCGCAGTACAACTAAATCTTCTGCCGTTGCTGAACAGTTTGGTCATTTTGTGTTGGATTTAGGCCAATCTATCCGGCCGACCCCAGAGCTTGAGTCATTATTTAAAGATGCTCTGATTATTTGTACTGTTCCTGCCAGCCGCTCTGATGGCGAGAGTTACACCAGAGCTGTGGCTCAGCTTGCTACTCTGATGAAGCAATTAGGCTCTGT